>Ga0315551_10003030_pt1 | contig 12035 bp, 9 predicted proteins | sample SalMarSW160290MG_FD_203678 | JGI IMG/M metagenome (GOLD analysis project Ga0315551, IMG submission 203678) | Salt marsh sediment microbial communities from the Plum Island Ecosystem LTER, Massachusetts, United States - Salt Marsh Sediment SW1602-90 ... | reverse complement strand
AGAGAGAAAGGTTAAAATCCTCAACCATTTTTCGGCGGGAAAACCACCATCTCCTTCCAACCCCCAAGAAGAAATTGATAGAAGTATCACTTCTGTAGGGCGGGAGGGTGGGAAATAATACGTACTCTAAAAACCAGCCAAACCCCCCTCAAGACTTTTACCCCTGAAAAACGAAAAATTCCCCCTCTCCATAGCCAAAAAAACTTGTGATTATCCGGCGGTAATAGTAGAATATAGGCGAGCATAATCAACAAGGGGGTTTATTGTCCCGGGTTGAAATCTCCGTAAAGTCCAGCCTCCCTGACCCTCGTGGGGAAGCACTTAAAGCCGATATCCGCGACCTCGGCATTAGCACTGTCCAGCAAATCAGGGTCAGCGATGTCTACCTGCTGGAAGGGAATTCCAGCCAGAAAGAACTGGAAACAATCTGCCGGCAGCTGCTGGCTGACCCCGTAGCCGAAAATTATTCCATCGGAGAATCACCCCCCACCCCACCGGACGCCCACGCTATTGAAGTTGCCTACAACCCCGGCGTGATGGACCCCGTAGAAGAAAGCGTCAGCAAAGGCATCCGTGACCTTGGCGTAACCACCGTCACCTCGGTCAAAACCGCCAAGAGATATTATCTATCGGGCAAGCTCTCCGCCGGCGATATTGAGCTTATCAGCAACAAACTGCTGGTCAACAGCGTAATTCAGCACGTTGTCACCGGCGGGGAAAAGGCGGCGCTGCCCCCGGCCAGCTATAGCTTTGCCCGGGAAGAGGTTGAGTTACTTGCCTTAGATGACGGCGGCTTAACCAAATTGGGGCGGGAAAAGCTGGAGCTGAACCTGGCAGAGATGGGGCAGATTCAGGGCTATTTCGCCAAAGTGGGGCGCAACCCCACCGATGTTGAACTGGAAACCCTGGCGCAGACCTGGTCGGAGCACTGCAAGCACAAGACCTTCCGGTCCCGGATACGCTTAGGCGAAGAGGTCATCGATAACCTGCTCAAGAGCACGGTGATGCGGGTAACCGAAAAGCTCAATAAGCCCTGGTGCCTTTCCACCTTCAAGGACAACTCCGGGGTGATTGATTTCGACGGCCGCTACGCCCTCTGCTTTAAGGTGGAGACCCACAACCACCCCTCCGCCATCGAACCCTACGGCGGGGCGTCCACCGGGCTGGGCGGGGTAATCCGCGACCCCCTGGGCACCGGGCTGGGGTCAAAACCCATCGCCAACACCGATGTATTCTGCTTCGCCCCTCCCGATTTCCCCCACGATAAATTACCCGCCGGCATCCTCCACCCCCGCCGTATTCTCAAAGGAGTGCGCGCCGGCGTAGCCGACTACGGCAATAGAATGGGCATCCCCACCGTCAACGGGGCAATCCTCTTTGACGACAGGTATCTGGGCAACCCGGTGGTGATGTGCGGAACTATCGGCATCATGCCCAAGGAAGCCGCCCAGATGGGACAGCAAAAGCCCGGCGATTTAGTAGTTGTGGTGGGGGGCAAAACAGGGCGGGACGGCATCCACGGCGTGACTTTTGCCTCGGCGCTGCTCACCGGGGAATCGGAGGAGACCTCGGCAAGCTCGGTGCAGATTGGCAACGCCATTACCGAAAAGAAAATGATTGATGTCCTGCTGGTAGCCCGGGAGCGTGGTTTATACCGGCGCATCACCGACTGCGGCGGCGGCGGGCTTTCCTCGGCGGTGGGCGAAATGGCCGCCGAAACCGGCGTCAAAGTAAATCTGGAAAAAGTGCCGCTTAAATACTCCGGCCTCTCCTACCGGGAGATATGGCTGTCCGAATCGCAGGAGAGGATGCTGCTGGCGGTGCCCCCGGAATCAGCCGAAGAGCTGATTAGCCTCTTTGCCAGCGAGGATGTCGAAGCCACCATAATCGGTAAATTTACCAGCGATAAGCGCCTTAAGCTCTTCTACGCAAACAATTTGGTAGCTGACCTTGATATGGAATTTCTGCACCACGGGCTACCCCAGTCGGAAAGAAAAGCGGTCTGGCAGCTGCCCCGCCACCCCGAACCCGACTTTGCCGAGCCGGCTGATTTAGGTGAAGACCTGAAAAAGATTTTAGGCTCGTGGAATGTCTGCAGCAAGGAGTGGGTCATCCGCCAGTATGACCACGAAGTCCAGGGGGGCAGTATTTTAAAACCGCTGACGGGGCTAAACAACGACGGCCCCGGCGACGCCGCCATTGTCCGCCCCCGGCTCGATTCCGACCGGGGGGTTATTATCGCCTGCGGCATCAACCCCAAATACGGGGACATCGACCCCTACTGGATGGCGGCTTCGGCGGTAGACGAGGCGCTGCGGCAGATTATCGCCGTCGGCGGCAATCTTAAAAGGGTGGCTCTGCTGGACAACTTCAGCTGGGGCAATCCGGAAAAGCCGGACCGCCTCGGTGGCCTGGTGCGGGCGGCTCAGGGCTGCGCCGATATCGCCCTGGCCTACGGGGCGCCCTTTATCTCGGGTAAGGACAGCCTCTACAACGAATACGAAACGGGAAAGGAAAGCATCTGTATCCCCCCCACCCTGCTCATCTCGGCCATGGCGGTGATGGAAGACGTCGCCAAAGTAATATCAATGGACTGCAAGCAGGCGGGCAATATTATCTATATCGTCGGAACGACCTATGACGAGCTGGGAGGTTCGCACTACTACGATATCCACGGCGCCGTCGGCAATAAGGTGCCCCGGGTCAACCCCGAAAAGGGCAAAAAGCTGATGGAAGCTTTAAGCGCCGCTATGGAAAAGGGCCTGGCAAAGTCCTGCCATGATTTGAGCGAGGGGGGGCTGGGGGTGGCGGCGGCGGAAATGGCTTTTGCCGGAGGACTGGGCATGACCCTCCATCTGGCTCAAGTCCCCCTGGGCGAAGCCGTCGCCCGCAATGACTATATACTCTTCTCCGAATCAAACAGCCGCTTCCTGGTAGAGGTAGCGCCGGAAGATAAAGAGAGCTTTGAACAGGCAATGAAAGGATTAGACTTCGCCGCCGTCGGCGAGGTGACCAAAAGCGACAAGCTTGAGGTCTACGGAATTAACGGCACAAAGATAGTTACCGCCCCTCTGGCGGAACTGAAGGGGGCCTGGCAAAAACCGCTGGGCTGGTAGATATGGCTAAAGTAAAGACCTTAATCTTAAGGGCGCCGGGGACAAACTGTGATGCCGAGGCGGCTTTTGCCTTCGAGCAGGCCGGCTCGGCGGTAGAACTGGCTCATATCAACCGGCTCGTCGGCGGCGATAAGTCTCTCTCCTCATACCAGATACTGGTCATACCCGGCGGCTTCACCTACGGCGACGATGTCTCCGGGGGCAAGATTCTGGCTAATGAACTGAAACTAAAGCTGGGCGGTGACATCCGGCGCTTTATCGATAAAGGCGGGTTAATTTTAGGCATCTGCAATGGTTTTCAGGTACTGGTCAAGGCGGGTATCCTGCCTCCTGTAGAGAACGGCCAGCGCCTGACCCTGTCCGGCAACGACTCCAACCGCTTTGAATGCCGCTGGGTCTACCTGCAGATTAATCAGCAAAGCCCCTGCATCTTTACTAAAGGGATAAGCGCCATGTACCTGCCGGTGGCGCACGGCGAAGGCAAGATAATGGCGGAAAAGGAAACCCTAAATAAACTCAATGTGGTGGTGCGCTACGCCGATGCCAAAGGCGATACCAGAGCCGGCTATCCCGATAATCCCAACGGCTCGGTGGATAACATCGCCGGCATCTGTGACGCCACCGGGCGTATCTTCTCCCTGATGCCCCACCCCGAACGCTTCATCAGCTGGAGCCAGCACCCGCGCTGGACGCGGGAAGCGCCCCGGCAGCACGGCGACGGGCTGGGCATTTTCTTAAACGCCGTGGACTGGGTCAAGCGCAGCTAATAAGCTAATAAAGGACAAAAAAAGCAGGGGCCGGGATTTCATCCCAGCCCCTTTTTGACTAATTAAGACGGTGTTATATCGATACCTGGGGCAACTCCGCCTGTGCCTTCCTCACCTCTTCCTCAGGATAGGCGTAATCCATCAGCTCACCCGACAGGAATTTCTCGTAGGCAGCCAGGTCGAAGTGCCCGTGTCCGCTATGGGCAATCAGGATGGTCTTGGATTTGCCTTCCTCCTTGCACTTAAGGGCTTCATCGATAGCCACCTTAAGGTCGTGGTTGGCCTCGGGGGCACTGATAATGCCCTCGGTGCGGGCAAACTGAACCCCGGCCTTAAAGACCTCGGTCTGAGGCACCGCCTGAGCTTCAACAAAGCCCAGCCGATGAAGGTGGCAAATAATGGGCGCCATGCCGTGGTAGCGCAGCCCGCCGGCGTGAATCGGGGGCGGAATAAAACCATGCCCCAGGGTATACATCTTGACGATAGGGCCAAGACCGACGGCGTCGCCGTAGTCAAAGGCATACAGCCCCTTGGTCACGGTGGGACAGCTTTCCGGCTCGACGCAGATGATGCGCATATCTTTCTTCTTACCGCTAATCTTATCCCTAATCCAGGGCAGGAACTGCCCGGCGAAGTTAGAACCGCCGCCGATACAGCCGACAATGATATCGGGGTAGGCATCGGCCATCTCCATCTGCTTGCGGGTCTCCTCGCCGATGATGGTCTGGTGAAGCAGAACGTGGTTAACCACACTGCCCAGGGAATAGTGGGTATCCTCCCGGCTGACGGCATCCTCCACCGCCTCGCTGATAGCCAGCCCCAGGCTGCCGGGGCAATCGGGCCACTTGGCCAGCATATCCCGCCCCGACTTGGTATCCGGGCTGGGGCTGGGTACGCAATTAGCCCCCCAGACCTCCATGGCGATGCGCCGGTAGGGCTTCTGGTCATAGCTAATTCTGACCATATAGACCTTAATTTCTATATCAAAGAGGGCACCGGCAAAGGCAAGGGCACTGCCCCACTGCCCGGCACCGGTTTCGGTGGCGATACGCTTGATGCCTTCCTTCTTGTTGTAGTAGGCCTGGGCAACGGCGGTATTGGGCTTGTGGCTGCCCGCCTGGTTGGTCCCCTCGTATTTATAGAAGATTTTAGCCGGTGTATCCAGGGCTTTCTCCAGCTTGTAGGCCCGGTGCAGCACGGTGGGCCGCCAGGTGCGGTAAATATCCAGCACCTCGTCGGGGATTTCGATATAGCGGTCGGCGGTATTTACCTCCTGCAGGATACACTCCATAGGAAACAAGGCATGCATGAACTCCGGGGTCGCCGGTTCCTTGGTCATCGGGTTCAAGGTTGGCGGCAGTGGCTCAGGCAAATCAGCCTGAATGTTATACCAGTGGGTCGGCATGTCCTTCTGGTCGAGAAAAAACATAGTTCTGTTGAACTTCTTGGCCATTCTTCCTCCTTTGATTTAGGGGTTCTAGTTTATTTAAAAACCTTTGTGCATTTTAAGGGTCAGTTGATGCCGATAATACAACCTGAAGCACTGGGCTGTCAAGCCCACGCTATATATGTTTTGCGGCATATCGGTTGCATAGACAGGCGCACTAGCCTATAATTCCCACTGACGGCAATGGCAAACACTAAGGAAAAGACTAAAAACAAAGAGAAAACCAGGCGCCTGCTGAACCGCTTTAGCCGCCAAAGAAGCAACCTTATCCCCACCCTACAGAAGGTCCAGGAAGAGCTGGGCTATCTGCCCCGGGAAGCCATGCTGGAGGTCGCCCGGTTTCTGGATGTACCGGATATAGACGTCTACGGCGTGGTCACCTTCTACAACCAGTTCCGGCTCAATCCCCCGGGCAAACACTCGATAAGGGTATGCCTGGGCACCGCCTGCCATATGAAGGGCGGCTATATTACTCTGGATGCCTGGAAGAGAAGGCTCAAGATTGACCAGGGGCAGACCACCGCCGACCGCGAATTTGACCTGGATACGGTGGCCTGCGTCGGCTGCTGCGTCATGGCGCCGGTAACGGTGGTCGATGGCAAGCCCGAGGGCCAGGTGGAACCAACCAAGGTGGACGGCATTCTTCTCTCGTTTGAGCAGGAGAGAAAGAAGCGGGGCAAAAAGACATAGTGAAAGCAACCGGGCGTTCAACTATCGCCTCGACTTTCCAGAAAATAAAGAATCAGGCAGAACTGGGCTGGCAGGAATTACAGCGCCGCCGGGCGGTGATTATGGTCGGCGCCGCCACCTGCGGCCGTGCCGCCGGGGCGCTGGAAGTACTCCGCGCCTTCAAAAACGAGCTTAAAAAGCACAACCTGGACTGCCCCGTATTCGAAGTCGGCTGCATGGGGCACTGCTACGCCGAGCCGATAGTTATTATCAGCAAGCCGGGCTTTCCGCCTATAGTCTACCAGCAGGTCAACCCGGTCATCGCCAAGAGGCTGGTCAGAGAATTTATCATGGGCGACGACCCCTGCCTGGAATCCGTCCTCGGCGCCCTTGAAGCCAACGAGCTGGTACCCAGCCTGGCTGATTTCCCCCGCGCCCAATTTGAAAAAAAGATTATCCTCAAAAACTGCGGCTATATTGACCCGGAAGATATAGACCATTATATCGCCAATGGCGGCTATTCGGCTCTGGCTAAAGCCCTCCAGCTAACGCCGGCAGAAATTATCGCCGAAATCAAAAAGTCGGGCTTAAGGGGCCGGGGCGGCGCCGGCTTTGCCGCCGGGGAAAAGTGGGCAACCTGCCGCAATGCCTCCGGTAAGCCCAAATATGTCATCTGCAACGGCGACGAGGGCGACCCTGGCGCTTTCATGGACCGGGCTATCCTGGAAAGCGACCCCCATTCCGTAATTGAGGGCATGCTCATTGCCGGCTACGCCGTCGGCGCCAGCCACGGCTATATATATGTCCGCGCCGAGTACCCCCTGGCTGTCCATAGAACCCAGCTTGCCCTGCGCCAGGCGAGAAAGCTCAACCTGCTGGGCAAGAGTATTTTGGGCAGCGACTTCAGCTTTGATATCAAGCTATTTCAGGGGTCGGGCGCCTTTGTCTGCGGTGAAGAAACCGCCCTCATCGCCTCACTGGAGGGGAAGGCGGGCACCCCCAGTCACCGCCCCCCCTACCCGGCGGTAAGCGGCCTCAACGGCAAGCCCACCCTCATCAACAATGTCAAGACGCTGGCTTTTGTCCGCCACATAATTGATAAGGGCGCCGAGTGGTTCAGCGGCATCGGCACTAAAAACAGCCCCGGCACCGCCGTTTTCGCCCTGGCCGGCAAGGTGGTCAACACCGGGCTTATCGAAGTGCCCATGGGCACCACCCTGCGCCAGGTCGTCTTTGACGTCGGCAGCGGTATTCCCGGCGGCAAATCTTTCAAGGCGGTGCAGATAGGCGGCCCCTCCGGTGGCTGCCTGCCCGAATCGGCTTTAGACCTGCCCATCGACTTTGACTCGCTGGCTGAGGCCGGGGCGATGATGGGCTCCGGGGGCATGATTGTCCTTGATGAAGACGACTGCATGGTGGAGATAGCCCGCTATTTTCTGGAGTTCACCCAGCGCGAGTCCTGCGGCAAGTGTACTTTTTGCCGCCTGGGGACAAAGCAGATGCTGGAAACGCTGGCCGAATTTACCCGGGGCAAAGGAGAAATCAAAGACCTGGATACCCTCACCGAGCTGGCTGAAGATATCAAGGCGGGCTCGCTCTGCGGTCTGGGCAGGACGGCGCCCAACCCGGTGCTGACCAACCTGCGCTATTTCCGCGACGAATACGAGGCACACATCAAAGAAGGCCGCTGCCCGGCGCTGATGTGCCAGGAGCTTATCGCCTTCTACATCATCCCGGATAAGTGCGAACTCACCTGCGACGCCTGCGTCGGCACCTGTACCGTGGAAGCCATATCCAGCCACCCCAAGAAGAGGTATAAGATTATCGACCAGGAGAAGTGCGTCAAGTGCGGTACCTGCCTTACCGCCTGCCCGCCGCAGTATAACGCCATAGCCAAGCTGTCACCTCCCAGCGAGGTGCCGAAATGAAAACGGTATCATTAACTATTGACGGCAAAAAAGTAACCGCCCGCCGGGGGGAGAAAGTCCTCTGGGCGGCGCTGGACAATGATATTTATATACCCCACCTCTGCGCCCACCACGATGACTCGACTCCGGACGCCTCCTGCCGACTGTGCTGGGTGGAGATAGAGGGCAGGCTCAAGCCGGTCACCGCCTGCACTGAAACAGTAGAAGCCGGCATGGTAGTGAATACCAGGGGGGCAGCGGCGCTAAGGCTGGCGCGCACCGCCCTCGAATTGCTCTTAGCCAGCAACACGGTGGACTGCGCTAACTGTGCCAAGAGCGGCAACTGCCAGCTGCAAAAGATTGCCGCCCACCTCAAGGTAAACCTCAAAACCCGGCGTTTTAAGACAATTCTGCGCAACCTGCCGGTGGACGCCAGCAGCCCGCTATTTACCTACGACCCCAACAAGTGCGTGCTCTGCGGCCAGTGCATCTGGGTCTGCCGAAAGCAATTAGGCATCGGTGCCCTTGGCTTTGCCCACCGCGGCTTTAACCGGAGAATGACCACCTTCGGCGACCAGCCCATCGGCAAATCCCCCTGCCGGGAGTGCCGTGAATGCGTCAATGTCTGTCCCACCGGCGCCCTCTGCTTCAAGTAGGCATTTAGACCCCGGCCAGTTCCCGCCCCACCTCCAGCAGCTTTTCCACCCGCGCCAGGCTGTCGCTTTCGGCATAGATGCGGAGCACCGGCTCGGTGCCGGAGAAGCGTATAAGCAGCCAGCTGGTATCGGCAAGAGCAAGGTGAAAACCGTCGGTGATGTTTACTTTTACCACCTCAACCCCGCCTATTGATTTGGGCAAACTATCGCCGACCCGCTTTATTATCGTCCGGCGTTGGTCTTCGGGGAAGCTGAAATCCCGGCGCTGGTAGTAGTGAGAGCCGACTTTACTGTATAAATAGTCCAGCAGCTGCGAAGGCGTCTTGCCGGTCTGGAGCATGAAATCCAAGAAATAAATACCGGCTAATATACCGTCCCGCTCCGGCATATGGCCGCGGAAGCCGTAGCCCCCACTCTCCTCCCCCCCGATGATGGCGTCTTCGGCTATCATTACCGGAGCCACGTACTTAAAGCCCACCGGCACCTCATGGACGGGCAAGCCATATATCTCACCCAGGCGGTCAATCATGGTGGTGCTGGTCAACGTCCTGACCAGAGCCCCCCTTTCCCCCCTCACCTCCAGCAGGTAGAGGCAGAGCAGGGCAAAGACCTGAAGCTGAGTGAGGAACTGCCCCTTCTCATCGATGATGCCGATGCGGTCGGCATCGCCGTCGGTAGCCAGGCCAATGTCCGCCTTCTCCTCTTTGACGGTTGCCGATAGCTTGGCCAGGTTAGCCGCGATGGGCTCGGGCTGTATGCCACCGAAATCGGGGTTGCGCTCGCCGTTTATCTCGGTAAGCCGGATAGTCCCCCCGCCCAAAAGCCGGCCGAAGTAGCCGATACCGGCCCCGTACATGGGGTCGGTAACAACCTTGAGCTTGGCCTGCCGCAGCCGCTCCAAATCAACCAGCTTGCCTATCTGCTGAACGTAGCCAGGGGCGAGGTCAAGGTACTCCACCATTCCCTGGTCTAACGCCTCAGACAGCGGCAGGCGCTTTATCTCTCCCGCGGTCAGAGCATCGGCGATGTGCTTTTCTATCTCGGCGGTAACCCCGGTTGAAGCGCTGGTGCCCTCTTCCGTCTTGAACTTAAAGCCGTTCCACTGCGCCGGGTTATGGCTGGCGGTGATGACGATAGCCCCACCCATCCCCTTCTCCCTCACGCCGTAGCTTACCACCGGCGTGGGGGTAGCCCGGGGGCATAGATAAACCTTTATTCCGTTAGCGGCGGCAACCTCGGCGGCGGCGGCGGCGAAGTCCTCCGAGGCAAGGCGGGTGTCGTAGCCGATTATCAGCCCTCTATCGGCTAAACCCGTCCCCTTCAGATAGTCGGCAACCCCTTTGGCGCAGGCGCGCACGTTATCCGGGGTAAAGTCCTGGTTGATAATGCCCCGCCAGCCGTCGGTGCCGAACTTTATAGGATTATTTATTGTAAAACCCCCCTCTTTTGAACCCTATTCTATCACGAAAAAATGCCGCCCGCATGGGGGCTATCCCCCCGGCAAACTCGCTGCCTTGACGCCGCCTTATCAGAGTTTCTATAATGGTTATTACCGCAGGAGTTGGTTGGAAAGGGGAGATAATAATGGACAAGAACGCCGCCGAGAAAGCCTACAAACTGGGCAGGGAATACGAAAAGAAATACATGGGCTGCAGCCAGTGTGCCATGGCGGCGCTGCAGGATGCCCTTGGCATCAGGAACGACGATATCTTCAAGGCCTCCACTACACTGGCCGGCGGTGGCTGCGGGACTGGTGACGGCAGCTGCGGTGCTTATGTGGCGTGTCTTATGGTTCTGAGCTCTCTGGAAGGCAGGGAGAGGGATAAATTTGACGACTTCTCCAAGATTGCCCCGGACGCCCGGGCTTTTAAGCTGGCCAGGAAGTTCCGTGACAAATTCATTCAGGAATACGGCTCCGTAATCTGCCGCAACATACAGACCAAAGTCATGGGGCGGCCCTACTACATCGTTGACCCGGATGACTGGAATAAATTTGAGGCTGCCGGTGGCCACGGCGATAAAGGCTGCCCGGTAACGGTGGGCAATGCCGCTAAATGGATGGCGGAGCTTATCGAGGAAGAGGGGCTGGTCTAGCTAATCCCCACCCCGTTTTTTTATCTACTCCCGCCCGCCGCCCTTAAGCTGAAGGGGCTCCGCCCCTCCTTATCCCCCCACCCAGCAGTCGCCAAAGGGGAAAACTATATCTAAGACGTGCCCCCGCCCCGGCGCTTCCTTATCTTTTCGGCTTCCCTCTCTATCTCTCTTGTATCAGCTTCCCGTGAGAAGACATAGACATTGAGAAAGTGAAACAGGATGCCGATTCCCCAGCCGCCTAGCGGAAAGACAAACCAGGGGAAGCCCCGGCCGGAAACTGCCCATATAATCACCAGTAAGGCGTTTACGCAGAGATAGACGATAAAGTGGGTGCGGAAACCCTTCTTTTCCTCAACTATCTTCTTGGCTTCTTCGTAAATTTCATCATCGGTGTTCTTAGCTGGCATGTCCCCACCTCCTCTTGTTTATTATCCCCCAGCCTCTTTTTTCAGCACCTCCGCCTTATCTGTTTTCTCCCAGGGGAGGTCGAGGTCCTCGCGGCCAAAGTGCCCGTAGCAGGCGGTCTGCCGGTAAATTGGGCGGCGGAGGTCAAGGTAGCGGATGATTGCCTCCGGCCTGAGGTCGAAGTGCTTATCTATCAGCCCGAGCAAAACCTTGTAATCAACCTTGCCGGTGCCGAAGGTCTCTAAAGACACCGACAGCGGGCGGGCAACGCCAATAGAGTACGAAATCTGGATTTCCAGCCGCTCGGCCAAGCCGGCGGCGACGATATTCTTGGCTATGTAGCGAGCCATGTAAGCCGCCGAGCGGTCAACCTTGGTCGGGTCTTTACCCGAGAAAGCGCCGCCGCCGTGGCGGGCAACGCCGCCGTAGGTATCGACCAGAAGCTTGCGGCCGGTAAAGCCGGTATCGGATACCGGCCCCCCCACCACGAAGCGCCCGGTAGCATTTACATAGAACTTGGTCTTGTCGTCTATATACGAAGCCGGGATAACGGCTTTAATTACCTGCTTCATAATATCCCGCTCAATCTGAGGCTGGCTGACATCAGGGTTGTGCTGGGCGCCAATGACGATGCTGTCTATGCGCCGGGGAGTGCCGTTGCTGTACTCCACGGTCACCTGCGATTTGCCGTCGGGGCGGAGGTAAGGCAGGGTGCTGTCCTTGCGCACCTGAGCCAGCCGCCGGCAGAGCTTGTGGGCAAGGGAGATAGGCAGGGGCATAAGCTCCGGGGTTTCGTTACAGGCAAAGCCGACCATCATCCCCTGGTCGCCGGCACCGAGCTTATCCAGTTCGTTGCCCGAATCTGCCTTGGCTTCCCGCGATTTATCCACTCCCAGGGCAATGTCGGGGGACTGCTCCTTGATAGAGACCATCACCCCGCATGACTGATAGTCAAAGCCATATTCGGGATAGCT
>Ga0315551_10003027_pt1 | contig 12038 bp, 15 predicted proteins | sample SalMarSW160290MG_FD_203678 | JGI IMG/M metagenome (GOLD analysis project Ga0315551, IMG submission 203678) | Salt marsh sediment microbial communities from the Plum Island Ecosystem LTER, Massachusetts, United States - Salt Marsh Sediment SW1602-90 ... | reverse complement strand
CGCGCAGCCCCTCGGGGAGCATCTCGGCGGAGCAAAAGCCGACCTCAAGCTTGAGGTCCTTCTGTAAGTCGAGACCCATGGCCTCCGCCCGCTCGGCCAAGGTCATGAGGAAACTGGGGGTCCCGATAAATCCAGTGACCGCGAGGGTCTGCATGACCTTGATCTGCATCAAGGCATTGCCGATACCGGCCGGGACCCCGGTGATCCCCAACTGCTGCAGCGATTCATCGAGGGTGAAGGCGAAGGGCCACAGGTGATAGTTGAAGGTGTTCTGGACGATATCGCCGGGGCGCATGCCGCACCCATAGAGGGCCTCTGCCCAGCTCTTGATCTCGTGCTCCCCAATTGCCGGTTGAAAGACGAGGCCCGGGCTTATGTAGATCCGACGCGCCTTGGAGGGGGGGGCCGTCTCGAACCCCCCGAAGGGGACCTCTTCCTTCTGCCGGGCGACCAGATCGTCCTTGCGTATGAGGGGGATCTTTTCCAGATCGTGGAGGCCCCGGATATCGGCTGGTGCTATTCCTTTTTTATCGAGCGCTTCCTTGAAGCCTCGCGAGTGTTTATAGGCGTACTGGACAAAGTCCAGCAGTTTCTTGGAGAGATGATCCTCCCGTTTCTGGGGGGAGAGGGTCTCCAGTTTTGTATCGAAAAAACCCTGCTTCCTCTGTTCAAGATCCATTGTTCTCCTCCTGTTTTGCAAAACAAGAAGAATGGGCTCTCTATGATCCTGGTATACGTTATTTACGTTACTATAAGAAGGGGTATTATTGCAATCTTTGAATTTTTGGGACGCCATACTTAATTATTTACGTGGTGAACATCCAGAGGCACAAAGGGGAACGCTGGTTCTAAAATAATTTAATAATTCCGCGGGCGTTTTTTGACGTCAAAGAAGGGTATCTCAAAGGTGTCTTGCAAGGCCTGGATGGCGGCGTCGAGTTTCTTTTTCTGTTCCCACTACTCGCTATCGATTAAATACCTCATATAGTTTGTTGCCGCCTTGTTCAATAACGCACCAATACCACGGTCCTAGCTCAGGGTCCCTGCTGTTTGGCCTGTAGAAAAGGCGGTACCTGATCTGGGCGCCGTAGCCGCTGTTGGTGCCAATCCCGATTGCAATAAACTCGTAACGGCCGTCATTATTTGAATCTATCCAGCGTGTCATCTGAGGGAAAAATATCCAGTTATTGATAGTGTCATAACGGCTGAGGTTCTGCACCATGACAGGTGGAACGGGAAAATCATATACCCCGTAATATACAACCGTGTCTTGAGCAAAACCTTGACCAAGAAAAACTGTTGGACATAGCGATAGGCCAAAAAATATGGACAGCATAAGCGTCATGATTAATTTTTTCATCTGACCCCTCTCTTTACTCTTGTACCTTCTTGAGAAAGACAGTGCCTCGAAAACCCTTATCCGTAATATGCCCTGTTCACGCCCCCTTGAGATCTTTGAGGTCACCCTGGGTTATAGGCTTGATCGAGGTCTCGGCATATACAAGACCAGCTACAAAGAAGATCATCATTGTTGTAACCTTCTTTGAATGGTCATGTGGTGAGTTCACCTGGCCTTCATATGCGCTGTATGGTCAGCTGGTTTTTCTCTTCCCTTTTCTATGCACGGAAACGCCTTTTATCATGATCCGCCGGGCGATCTCTCTGATCTCGGGGTCTTCGAGCGGACGCAGTGCCTCATCGATCCGTACCTGTTCCGCATCGTCCAGCACAACCTCCTGTTGATCGACAACCGGTTCACCGGCAGGGGAGCGGGATACCGGTCCGATCTGAAACCTGATCTCCTTGACCACCTCTTGCCCCAGGAGCCGGTTGAGCTCATCACGGATCTTGCCCTTCATAAAATGAAGCTGCTGCATCCACGCCGAGGACGAGCACTTGACAAAGAGGATGCCGCCGCGCACGAAGGCGGGCTGGGCCTGGTGGGCTATCGCATCCCCCACCGCCTTGTCCCACACCCCCCACACGGCATACTCCCGCATCCTGGTATCGAGGTTTAATCGATGGAGGGTCCCCTTCACGACGCCCCTGACGTTGAAATGCATCGTCCGCTTTGTTCTCACCGATGCCTTCTCCTTTACGCCTCTATCCGGGGGAAGAGGGGGGTCGGTCTGACGATTGCAAGCCCCTCGGGAAGGGCGCCCCACGACCGTGCCTCCTCGATCCGCTGCTCCTCTACCGTGCCGGGCAACCCCAGCATCTCCCACATCCGCTGGGCGGTGGAGGGGCAGAAGGGATAGAGCAAGACCGCCACGACACGCAGGGCGGCAAGGGAATGAGAGAGGACGCCCTCCAGCTCTTCTTTCCCACCTTCCTTCTTGGCTAAATGCCAGGGGGCGGTCACGTCCAAGTACTTGTTGAGGGCATCGACTAGATCCCAGATGGCACTCAGGGCCAGGTGGAAGGCGAGGAGATTCATGTGAAGCTCTACCTGCCCGAAGGCCTCCGCGATCTGTCCGGCGAGGGGACCTCCCCCCTGTGCGCCGTCGTGTGAGGGGGGGACCCGACCGCTACAGTACTTATTCACCATGGTCAGGGTCCGGCTGAACACGTTGCCGACATTGTTGGCCAGGTCCCCATTGATGCGGTGGATGAGGGCCGATCGGGAAAAGTCCCCGTCCGCCCCAAAGGGGATCTCCCGCAAGAGGAAATAACGGATGGGGTCCACCCCATACTCGTTTACCAATTGATTGGGATCCACCACGTTGCCCAGGGACTTGGACATCTTCTGCCCCTCCACCGTCCACCACCCATGGGCGAAGATCTTGTGGGGAATGGGGAGCCCGGCGGACATGAGGAAGGTGGGCCAGTAGACGGCGTGAAACCTTAATATGTCTTTACCGATGATATGGCAGTCCGCGGGCCAGTACCGCCCAAATTTCTCCTCGTCACCGGGGAATCCCACAGCGGTAATATAGTTGGTGAGGGCGTCAAACCAGACGTAGATGACGTGGTCGGGATCATGAGGGACCGGTATCCCCCACCTAAAGGTCGTCCTGCTGATGCTCAGATCACGCAGCCCCCCCCTGACGAAGCTCAGGATCTCGTTATAGCGGCTGGCGGGCTGAATGAAGTCGGGGTGTTCCTCCAGATACCGCAGGAGGGCATCCTGATAGTTGGACATCCGGAAGAAATAGCTCTTTTCCTTTAATCGTTCGGTGGGGCGCCCACAGTCAGGACAGGTATTCCCCCCTGCCAATTGGGTCTCGGTCCAAAAGGTCTCGCAGGGCGTGCAGTACCAGTCTTCATAGTCTCCAAGGTATATATCCCCCTTCTCCCACACCCGGTGAAAGAGGGCGGATACCGCCTCGTGGTGTCTTGCCTCGGTCGTCCTGATAAAGTCGTCGGCGGAGATGTGCAGGGTTTCCCACAGCCCCTTAAACCGCTCCACGACCCGGTCTGCCAGCGCCAGGGGGGTTTGCCCGGCCTCCCGGGCGGCCTTTTCCACCTTCTGACCATGCTCGTCTGTACCGGTGAGGAAAAAGCAGTCATACCCCCTCAGCCGTTTATACCTGGCCAGGGTATCGGCGGCGATGGTGGTATAGGCGTGGCCGATATGGGGTACATCGTTTACATAATAGATGGGGGTGGTAACGTAGAAGCCTTTGGTCATGGATGCATACCCCCCCCCGCTATTTTTCCAGCTCGCTGGTCTTGATGGTGACGACACCTCCGTTGGCCAACTCCAAGGTGATGGTCTGCAAGAGAAGGTTCTGTCTCAGTACCTTTCCCTCGCCATGCTTGGTGGTGATCCGCTTGCCGACCTTGGGGAGGTTTTTCTTCAGTTCCTGATAGGCGCCGGCCTCAAAAGAAAGGCAACACATCAATCTTCCGCAGAGTCCGGAGATCTTCGCCGGGTTCAGGGGAAGCTGCTGCTCCTTGGCCATCTTGATGGAGACCAACTCAAAATCCTGGAGAAAGGTGCTGCAGCAGAGCTCACGTCCGCAGAAGCCTATACCACCAACCATCTTTGCCTCATCACGGACGCCGATCTGCCGCATCTCGATCCTCGTCTTCATCTGGGCGGCAAGCCTGCGCACCAGCTGGCGAAAATCGATCCGGTGCTCTGCCGTGAAATAAAAGATGACCTTGGATTCATCCAGCAGATATTCCACCTCCACGAGCTTCATGGGCAGTGTTAATTCTCCTATAAGACGCAGACAGAGTGTAAAGGCCTCCTCTTCTTTTCTCCGCAATTTGTCCCGTGTCTTTAAATCCTTGGCCGTGCCCTTCCTGACCACCTCGGGAACGGAGCGCTTAAAGAGCCCCACCCGTTCCTCCTTGGGGGGGGTGACGACCGTCCCCAGGGCGATCCCCTTTTCCGCTTGGACCACCACCAGATCCCCCTTTTTCAGTTTCAGATCACCGCTCTGAAAAAAGTGCACCCGTCCGTTTTTTTCCAACTCTACGCCGACCAGTCTCATCGTTTCATGCTCCTCCTATTTCCAAGACGGCGGACTCAAGAGATAATTGCAGATTGCCGTGGGCCTCGATCCCCCGTTGGACCTGGAGGAGGAACCAAAAGTCCCGCAGCAATCCCTCCGTTCCCCCCTGGGGGGCGACCCGTTTGACCTCATCGGCCAGGTCGCGGTTGAGCAACATCCTCTCCTCCCCTGTCTCCCGATAGACAATCAGGTCCCTGAGCCATCCCCCCAAGATCTCCAAAAACATCTCTCCCCGGCCCTCCTGGTGGGCGAGTTCCTGGGCCACCTGTAACCTGTGACCGAGAGAGGATGCGTGGATGGATGACACTGCGCCCCTGGCCTTCGCCACTTCCTCCGCATCCATGCTGATGGCTCGGCCCGGGCTCCCCCCGGCCAGGGGAGCAAGGGTATGGATCTCCTCCGCCGTAAGACGATCAACCAATATCTTGTGTACCTCCTCTTGGCTGAGGGGGTTGAACGGTATCCTGTGGCACCGGGAAAGCACCGTCGGGGGCAGCCCCTCTGGGGCGGTGGCCACGAGGATGATCGTTGTCCAGGGAGGGGGTTCCTCCAGGGTCTTCAAAAAGGCGTTGGCCGCCTCCCGTGTCATCCGCTCCGCCCCGTCCACGATGATCACCCGCCACTGGGCCTCATAGGGTTTGAAGGCGATTGTTCGCTGAAGCTCCCTGATCTGCCCTATCTTGATGCCCCCCCCCGCAGGGGTGATCTGGATGAGATCGGGGTGTATCCCCTTGTCCATCCGCTGGCAGGATGAACAGTGATCGCAGGCATCGTCCCCGTGCTGGGAGCAGTTGAGGGTCTTGGCCATGTTCACGGCAACCAGCCGCTTGCCGATCCCCTCTATTCCTGTGAAGAGGTAGGCATGGTACACCCTCCCCGCCTCGATTTCCTTTCGGATGATCTGCAGCGGCCGCTGATGTCCTACCACATCACGAAAGGCCATCATCACCTCCATCCACCAGGGGGCGGATGATGCTTTGGATTTTCCCTTGGATCATGCCCTCGTCGCCTTCTGCCGAGATCACCTGTACCCGCCGGGGCTCTTGCCGAGCGATCCGCAGATACCCATCCCTCACCCGCTGGTGAAAGTGATGATCCTCGCGCTCAAACCTATCCTCACCCTGGGCCCGCCCCATACCCACCTCTACCGAACAATCGAGCAGGATGGTGCACCGGGGTATAAGGCCGCCGGTGGCCCGTCGGTTCATCTCTTCGATCAACGCGATGTCCACCCCCCTGCCATATCCCTGATAGGCACGGGTGGCATCGGTAAACCTATCGCACAGGACCATTCGGCCTTCCTCAAGAGCGGGCTTGATAACCTCTGCCACGTGTTGCGTCCTATCGGCCTCGATGAGGAAGAGCTCGGCCAGCGGATCGATCCTCAGCTCCCCCTTGTGCAGGAGGCAATTTCTGATCTCTTCTCCCAGAGGAGTTCCACCGGGTTCTCTGGTCACCAGACAGCGATGTCCCTCCCCCTCCAGGTATGTCCTCGTCAACGCCATCTGGGTGCTCTTCCCGCTCCCCTCTATGCCCTCAAAGGTCACCAAGATTCCCATCGGCACCTGCATCGGTCGCCTCACATAGTTGCTGAAAACCCCTGCCTTGTCAAGCAGATGGGGGGATGCAGAGGAGGTGTGGTGACGGCGTGTGCACCCACAACCCGCAGGATAAACAATTAGGGCCTCCGCCCTTCCTTGAGCTCCTCGATCTTTTTACGCAGGATCGCTTCCTGCTCCTCGTCGGGCTTCAATTCCAGGGCCCGCTGGTACATCCGCAGGGCTTCCTCCTTCTTGTTCACCTTGCTATAGCTATCACCCAGGTGCTCGGTGATGACGGGATCATTGGGAACCAGACCGGCGGCCTTCTCCAGCCACTCGACCGCCCGAGGATATTCCTTTTTTTGATAATATACCCACCCGAGGCTATCCGTGATGTAACCGCTCTCAGGCTTGATCTCCAGGGCCTTCTGGATAAGCTCCTCGGCCTCGTCCAATTTGATCCCCTGTTCGGCATAGGTATAACCCAGGTGATTGAGGGCATCGGCGTGTGCGGGATCGAGCGCTATCACCTGGTGCATATAGCTGATCGATTCTTCGGTCTTGCCCATTTTGTAACTCACCACCCCCAACCGGAAGAGGGTTTCGGTATTGTTGGGCTCTTTGGCCGCAATGGTCTGGAGGTTGTGGAGCGCCTCCGGATACCGCTTCAAATCCTCATAGAGGAGGGCGATGGTGAAGAGCAGGTCCCGATCCTCGGGTTTATCCTTGAGGGCCTTTTCCGCGAGCGCTAAGGCCTCTTCCACCTTCCCTTCCTTTTCGTGGATTAAGGCCATATATCGTATGGCCTCGGAGAAAAACTCCCCCTCGGGGGGAATTTTTTTGAGCTCCGCCAAGGCCGCCTCGGCGTTGCCCATCTGATACAGGGTCATACCCAGGTAATAGCGGACGTCGCTCTTTTGCGGGCGGCCCGCCAGGACGAAGCGGAACTCCTTCGCTGCCTCCTCATACCGCTTCTGCTGAAAGAGGATCAGCCCCATCTTTATCCGCACGTTCATATTCTCTGAATCGAGATCACTGAAGATGTGATACTGATCAAGGGCTTCCTGCAGTCGATCCTCTTTGATGAGGAGTTGGCCGAGATGCGCCCTGGCCTGGAAGTTGAGGGGATTCAGCTTCAGGACCTTGTTATAGACGTCCATGGCCCGCTCCTTTTCACCCTTGAGTTCATAGACAATGCCCATATCCATCAGGGCCGCTTCGAGATGAGGGTTGAGATTGAGAACGGCTTGATAATACGTCAGGGCCTGATCATAGAGCTTTATCTCGGCATAGATCCTGGCCAGGTAATAGAGACCCATCAGATCGTTGGGCTTCTTCTTCAGGAGTTGGTCTAGAATATCCACCGCACGCTCAAAATCCCGCATCTCGGCGTAGAGGGAGCTGAGCATCAGGTAGGCCTTAAAGTAGTGGGGGTCGATCTCCAAGACCCTCTGATATTCCTGCGCGGCCTCCGGATACTTACCCATGACGGAATAGATACCTCCGAGCAGGTAGTGGGCGGGAAGATAGTCGGGATCGAGGATCAGGGCATCCCGGCAGGCGGCCATCGCTTCTTCGGTCCGCTGCTTGTCGAGGTAGAGGGAAGCCAGATCTACGTACAGTAACGGTGATTGGTCGTCGAAGGAGACGGCCTGTTGGTACTCCTGGATGGCCCCATCCACATCACCCTCTCTTATTTTGGTTCTGGCCACCAAATAGTGATACAGGGCCTCCGAGGGAGGGGTTGTTTCTTCTACGGGCTCGGCCTCAAACGATACCACGGCAGGATGGTCGGCGAGAGTGCTGCACCCGGCGACCGGAGCGATAAGCGCTATTACAAGGCAAAAGATGATCCCTTTTTTCATGTCCCTTCCGCGATTCCTCTGCATGGCGTGTTTCCGTATTATACTATAAAGAGAGCGGTTGAGGCAAGAAAATAGGGACGAGAGTTCCTACGAAGAGGGTGATCGTTCAGGGTATACTGCAACCCCCGCTTCCCCGTACCCGCGCAGCCCTCACATGCTATGCCGCGGGCCGAGCGGTGACGTGGTTTACCAGCCGCCCGATCCCCTCGATGGCAACCTCCACCTGATCTCCCACCTTCATCGGGCCGATCCCCGAGGGGGTGCCGGTGGCGATCACATCACCCGGATAGAGGGTCATGACCTGGGAGATGAAACTCACCAGTTGTGTCGGTGTGAAAATGAGATTGGAGGTGTTGGACGATTGCGTGCGTTCCCCGTTGAGGAAGGTCTCCAGCTGGAGGCATGCGGGGTCTATCTCCGTCTCGATCCAGGGACCTATCGGGGCGAAGGTATCGAACCCCTTGGCCCTGGTCCACTGCCCGTCCTTGCCCTGCAGGTCCCGGGCGGTCACGTCGTTCACGCAGGTGTACCCGAGGATGAACTCCTCGGCCCCTTGTTCGGGGACATCGTGTGCGGTCTTTCCCATCACCACCCCCAGCTCCCCCTCGAAATCCACCCGAAGGGACATGGGGGGGTAGACGATGGGGTCCAGGTGGCCGATGACCGCGGAGCTCGGTTTTAAAAAAAGGAGGGGCTCTGTGGGGAGCTCGATCTTGAGCTCCTCGGCGTGGTCCCTATAGTTCAACCCCACGGCCACGATCTTGGAGGGCTGAACCGGCGGCAGGAGCCGGACCTCCTCGAGGGGATAACCCTCACCGGTGACACGCACTGCCCCGAAGAGCGCACCCTCCGCCGCCTGGATACGGTCGCCTTCCACGACCCCAATGTGCTCTTTGTCCTGGTGGAAAAACCTGGCAAGTCTCATAGCATCCCTCATGGTGTAGTGTGGAAGGTATAGTGTAGCGTAATATGGGGACGAGATCAACTGACCAAACCGAAGGTGACCCTTTGGTCAGGGTCACCTTCGTCAGGGGTTTCGGGGTTGGATCGGAACAAAAGGGGTTCCCGCGACGGGGGAGATTATTCTATAATAAAGCCGTATGAAGACCCTGGGTCCATATGACTGCTGCGTGGTGGGGGGCGGCCCCGTGGGGGCGGTGGCGGCCGAATCCGCCGCCCGGCAGGGGGCGCGGGTGCTCCTGGTGGAAAAGGGGGCCACACCCACCTATCCGGACCGCTGCACCGGCATGGTCAGCCCCCGCTGTATCGAGGAGGCGGGACTCGACGAGGGGGTCATCCTGCGCGAGATCAAGGGGGGGATCATCCACGCTCCTAATGGCCGCACCGTGCGCATCGAGGCGGCGGAGGCCCGGGCCGTGGTCATCGACCGGCGTCTCTTCAATATACGGCTCTTGGAGCAGGCCCAGGGGGCCGGCGTCGAATTCTCCCCCCACAGCCGGGCCGTGGGCCTGGAGGACGGCACGGTCGTCATCGAGCGGGCTGGCGATACCTATCGGGCCCAGGCGCGGGTGGTCATCGGCGCGGACGGGCCGCGCAGTCACGTGGCGGCCTGGGCCAAGCTCCCGCCGCCGGGGCAGCTCCTGTTGGGCCTGCAGGCCATGGCCCGGTACGAGCCGGAAGAGCCCGATCACATAGAGATCTTCGTCGATCAAGAGCTGGCACCGGGGTTTTTCGCCTGGGCCGTCCCTGCCGAGGAGGGCATCGCCCGCATAGGGTTGGCTACCTATCAGGTAAAGGGGGCCGGCGCCTTTCTCAAGCGGCTCCTGGAAAGACTCCGGCTCAAGCCGCTGAAGGTCAACGCGGGCCTGATCCCCATCGGCCCCAGGGCCCAGACCGTGGCCGACGGGGTGATGGTGGTGGGGGACGCCGCGGCCCAGGCCAAGCCCACCTCCGGCGGGGGGCTCTATACGGGCATCTGCGCGGCGAAGATCGCAGGAGAGGTGGCCGCCGAGCACGTACTTTCTTCTCAAGATAAGGAAGGCCTGATCGCCTATGACCGGAGGTGGCGCGCAAAGCTCGACCGGGAGCTCTCCCTGGGGATGTCCCTGCGGCGCCTGTTCAGGGGCCTCAACAACCGCGAGATCGACTTTCTCTTCGATTGCCTGGACAACCAGGCCCTCTTGGAGGTGGTGGCCGCCTACGGGGACATCGACTACCCCAGCCGCATCCTCAAGGCCCTGCTCCAGCACCCGAAAGAATGGTGGCGGGTGTTCCGGGGGCTGGGGGCAAAGCTCAGCGCCTTGGAGTTTTTATAGGGGGGGGTGTCTTCTACAGAGGGGGAAACAAGGCAGGGGTCTCCAATGGCCCTTTTGTACGTCGATGACTTGTTTGAAGATGTTCACGGGCTGCACACATGCAGGGGCGAAGATTCCCCCTCTCCTTCCAAGATCAAGGCTTGACAACGGTCGATTTTTCTGATTTAATTAATAAGAAAATATGAATTTTAAAATCGGAGGAACCATGAAGGTATCTGAACGAGGCCAGGTAACTATCCCCAAAAAATTGCGGGACCGTTACGGACTCCACCCAGAGGTGGAGATCGACGTTGTAGCTGATGAGGACGGCATCCGGGTCAGAAAACGCACTGCAGGGGCCCACCCGATTCGAGAGGTCTTCGGCATCCTCAACCGCCCAGCTGAGGTCGACACCTATATCGAGGAGATCAGGGGCAGGTGATCACCGCCGTCGATACCAACGTCTTGCTCGATGTCTTTCTGCCTGATCCTCAGTGGGGTGAACAGTCCCTGCGCGCTCTCGAGGCGGCGTATGATCAAGGAGCCCTGGTTCTGTGCACGATCGTGTACGCCGAGCTCGTCCCCCAATTTGAAGACAGGGCCCTTTTGGATGCCGCATTGCACAAGATCAAGTGTACCATCGCGCCCCCTGACCGCGAGTGCGCATTCCTCGCCGGAGAGCGGTGGGGTCTCTACCGCACGCACGGCGGCAAGCGGGAGCGCATCATCACCGATTTTCTCATCGGGGCCCATGCCCTCCGGCGGGCAGACCGCTTTCTCACCAGAGACCGGGGTTTTTACCGCCAATACTTTCAGGAGCTTGCACTCTTTGAGGCACCGTGAGCAGGCGCGGTACAATGGGTTTACATTTGGGGCGGGATTGCCTATGATGGGAGGGGGTGAAAATGAAGCAGGGAAGATGAAGGAGGAACGGTATGGGAGAAGCCGAAAAAAAGATACGCCAGCTTCCTCAAGAGTTGCAGGGCGAGGTTGAAGACTTCATTGATTTTCTTATAGAAAAGAGAGCTTCACGGAGAAAAAAGAAACCGACGCTCAACTGGATAGGAGGCTTAAAGGAATATCGCGATCGGTATACTTCCCTTGAGTTGCAAAAAATGGCATCCCAGTGGAGAGACTAATGTATCTTGCTGATACGAACGTATTCCTTGAGGGCCTTTAGTGTATAGTTAAAAAAATGAGGAGATTGAATAGATGGAAAAATTTGACCGTATAACCGTTGATCCGGAAATTTGCCTCGGTCAACCCACTATCCGGGGAATGAGGATCACTGTTGCCATGATCCTTAAACAGACCGCTGGTGGTATGACGAAACAAGAAATCTTAAAAGCATACCCGGAACTCGAGGAGGAGGATATTACTCAGGCGTTGCACTATGCGGCCTGGCTTTCTTCCGAAAAGACCAAACCGATTCCCCTCAAAGGAGTCGCCGGTGGCCGATCTTGAGTTCCTTGCCGACATGAATATCTCTCCTCTTACCGTAGAACAACTGAGACAACAGGGATGGAATATTGTTCGCGTCTCTGAAATAATGAAGAGCAATAGTGCGGACAAGGAAGTGCTGGCCTATGCGAGGGATAACAATAGGGTATTAATTACACAAGACCTTGATTTTTCCATGCTCTTGGCAGTGGGTGGACATACTAAACCAAGTGTCATAAATCTCCGCCTTGAAAAGGCAGATCCCGATTATGTAACGACCAGAATTACAGAAGTTGTGACTGGTATGGCAAAAGAATTAGCAGAGGGAGTGGTCGTCAGCGTAGATGAGACATCTGCACGCTATAGAAATCTGCCTATCACAGCAACATAGTATAGGCAGGGACCAGGTCCTCCGCTACAAAGAAGGCGGCTGGTGTGGCCCTTTGGCCAGATCTTCGACATGGGGGGTATGTC
>Ga0315551_10003025_pt1 | contig 12042 bp, 14 predicted proteins | sample SalMarSW160290MG_FD_203678 | JGI IMG/M metagenome (GOLD analysis project Ga0315551, IMG submission 203678) | Salt marsh sediment microbial communities from the Plum Island Ecosystem LTER, Massachusetts, United States - Salt Marsh Sediment SW1602-90 ... | reverse complement strand
TAACCCGAGTTAGTTTCTCCGTTAAGGGGTGCTCCGTCTAATAATACGACTATCGATTCTTCGGCAAGCGGAGGGTCGAATAAAATGGTTATATCGAAAGGAGTGGAGGTCGAATCCTGCGGAGAAATAATAAATATGGTGGAAACGATTATTTCTAACATGATTTTAGACTATTTTATAGTTTTTGGGGTGTACAGTCAACCCCTTTTTTGATTTGCCACGAAGGCAAGAAGAAGTCGCAAGTCTAGAGTCGTCAGACAAAAACCCAACACACAACCAATTTTTTCACATGTAGAACATGTAGTATTTATAGTTTTTGTTTTTTTTCTAAATCCTGATTTCCAAAGCCTAAATCTTATTTAAGAACAAATAAATGACTTTAATCGTTGAATATAAAGTTAATTGAAATATATTATATATGAGACTACCAATTAAGCACGTTTTATGAAATTTTTGGGGGGAAAAGAATTTTAAGGGGTTTTTATGGTAATTTATGAAGTTAAAGGGAATCGTTTTTGGGCGAACTTTTTGAGATTGTTATTGGTAGGTCTTGGGATTGGATGTTTTTATTTGATTTCCTTTCTATCTTCTTCACCTTTTGTATCACCATTTCTTTTGTTGTTGGGCTTATACTTAATATTTATGTCGATTTTTATAAAAATACCAGAACTTAAAGTAGATTATGAAAAGTTTTTTATAGAAAGACACGGGTACTTCAAAATATTTAATGAATGTCAGGAATATAAATACACAGATATAAAAAGTGTCGAATATGTTGAAGGATATTTCAGCATTAAAGATTTTTTTTATGTATTTCTTGGAGCTCCTCTTTGGTCGACTTCAATATCCGATTCAGATAAAATGAATACAATCAAGAAAGATGATACAGAAGAAGAAATAGTAAGAATAGGAAGTCGAGAAGCGTTTAAAAAAGCTATAGAGATAATTAAGGGAAATATAAGAGATTAGGTAAGCTTTTGGGATTTTTTATATTAAAAGATGGATATAGAAAATATTCTGTTTGACCTTGACGGGACATTGACTGACCCGAAAGAAGGCATAACAAATTCAATAAAATATGCGTTAAATAAACTCGGCAAGCCCGTTCCGCAAACTTCGGATTTACTATGGTGTATCGGTCCTCCTCTTAAGGAAAGCTTTAAGAAAATTTTAAAATCGGATGATGAGATGGCAGAAACAGCGGTATCTTTTTACAGGGAATATTATAAGGATAAAGGCAAATTTGAGAATGAAGTCTATTCAGGTATTCCGGAAGTCTTAGAAGAATTAAGTGAGCAGGGATTAAATCTTTTTGTTGTGACATCGAAACCTTACGTTTTTGCCATTGAAATTGTCAATCATTTTGATCTTTTGCGTTTTTTCAAAAGAGTGTATGGAAGTGAACTGGACGGAAAGTTTGTTGATAAGGGAGAATTGATTGCCCATATGATAAATAAAGAAGAAATTTCAGCCGGCAAGACGGTGATGGTAGGAGATAATAGCAACGATATTATCGGAGCGAAAAAAAACGGAGTTTGCAGTATTGGCGTAACTTATGGTTATGGGATAAAAGAAGAATTGATAAAAGCAAATCCCGATTTTATTATAGATTCTCCTGAAGATATATTCAAAATAGCTAAAGACTTAATGTAAACGTAGGAAAAAATATGATTAAGAAAAAGATATATATAGATATAGGAATGGTAATTGGCGGTATAGTTTTATTGTTTATCTTGAAAGGAGAGTCCTGGTCTATAGGCAAGTGCTTCTTTTTTTATGTATGTTCCGGTATAGGAAGCGTTATTGGCATGTATTCATCAGGGAAATTTTTAAAATCGTTTATAATCGCTGTAGTTATAACTTCACTGTTAATTTTTTTAGGTCTTTTGATTGTAGATATCTTTAATGAAGGTATTAGCGTGATATCCGGGTACTTTATGTGGCTTCCGGTGATAATAACTTTTACTCCCTTATACGGATTGGCTGGGACATTAACGATGTTTCCGATAATGAGTATTGTGATTGGTCGGATGAAAAAAGATAGAATTAATTTCTTGAGTTTTAAAATTTTCTTTGTTTAAAGTCAATTTATTGGTAATACAATAATAAAATTTGTTCCTTTACCAAGTTTGCTCTCAACTTTTATATCTCCATTATGTAACTGAACAATATGTTTTACTATTGAGAGCCCCAATCCGGTTCCTCCGGATTCTCTTGAACGGGATTTATCCACAACATAAAATCTCTCAAAAATTCTCGAAAAATGCTTACCAGCTATTCCAATTCCGGTGTCAGAAACTTTTATTAATACTGACTTGTTTTCTTTTCTCGCATTTATTCTTATCTCGCCTTTTTCCGTGTACTTAATTGCATTTTCAATTAGATTTATAAAGAGTTGCTCAAGTTTAAAGGGGTCGGCTTTGATTTTAGGAACATTTTTTTTGATATCGACAATCGGTTTTAACCCTTTTTCGGCTATCTGTTTCTCGTAAAAACTGAAAACATTACTAACTAAATTTTTCAAATCTACTTTTGAGTAATTAACTTTAATCTTACCTTTTTCGATATCTTCAAGCTCGGAAAGTTTCAGCAAGTCTTTTACAATATTGATAAGCCTATCGGTTTGCCTCTCGATAATCTCCAGGTAACGCTTATTTTCATCTTTTGTAGTCCCAAGAAGGGTTTCTATAAAGCCCTTAATAGCAGTCAAAGGGGTTCGAAGCTCGTGAGAAACATTTGAGATAAAATCTTTCTTTATTCTCTCTGTCTTTTTAATCTCTGTTATTTCGTGAAGAGTTACAACAATTTCGTTATATTTTTCTAAAAAAGCGGCACTGCAAATAAAATCCCTGTCATTAATTCGTATTTCTCTCGTCAAATCTTTTTTGTTTTTCTTAACACTATCAATAATTTCTTCAAACCCGGGCTCTCTGACAACTTCCCAATAATTTTTGCCTTTTATTTCGCCGTTCTTAAAAATCTCTCTAAAACTATCATTCATAATTGCTATTTTTTCTTCCATATTTATAACAATAAGACCTTCTTTTATGGAGGAAATAATAACGTTAAGAGAATCTTTTTGTTCGGATAATTCAGAAATCAATTCTCTTATTCGTACAATCATACTGTTGAAATTTTTCGTCAGCCTGCTCAATTCTCCTGTGCCTTCGGATAAAACTTCTATATTAAAATTGCCCCTGGCTACCTCATCGGCAGCAATCGCAAGCTTATTAATGGGTCTTGCCAAAGATTTAGAGTAAAAGAAAGCTCCCAAGAGGGAGAAAATAGATAGCAGTGCAGCTATAATTATTACATTCCTCATTACATAATTGAGAAGTTCGCTAATTTGTGTTAAGAAAAGACTTACTCTGAGTGCCCCAAGCAAATTATCGGTGCCATCTTTAAGTGGAATTGCTACATACAGCATTTCTTCTTTGACCGTTTCACTAAAGCGCAGAGAAGAGCCTGTTTTACCGTAAAAAGCCTGTAATATCTCCGGTCTCAACCCATGATTTTCCATCATTCTTGGTTCTTCATCTGAATCTGCCAAAACAACTCCTTTTGGATCTACCACCGTAATCCGAACTTTCATTTTTTTACCAATTTCTTTAACGAGAGCATCAAGAGAAGAAAAATCTCCGGAAATCAAATAGGGTTCTATAGTCCTGTTCAGAGCAAAAGCCATTTTCTCAAGTTCCATTGTGAGAGTTTCTATATACTGTTTCTTTATTATATTAAACGAAAGTACAACCAGCAATAAAGAAATACCTATCGTGAGCATTAAATGGCTTAAAAAAATCCTGAAGAATATATTTCTTTTCATTCTTCTAATTTGTACCCTATTCCTCTTATGCTCTTAATACAGTCTCCGGCGGCCCCAAGTTTTTCTCTTAAGTGAGCTATATGTACATCGACTGTACGGTCAAAGACTATTCTGTCTCCTTCGTATAGATGATCAAGGATCTGGTCTCGCGAAAAGACCCATCCTTTTCTTTTTGCAAGGAGCAAAAGAATTCTAAACTCGGTCGAAGTTAGTTCTTTTTCTTTGCCCGAGACAAATACCTTATATTCCTGAGGAAAAATTTCAATCTCTTCACCAATTTTAATTGACATTGGCGGTTTTTCTTCCTTGCCCCTTCTTAAAACCGCTTTAACTCTTGCAACTAATTCTCTTGGCGAGAAGGGTTTTGTAATGTAGTCGTCAGCGCCTATCTCAAGACCGAGAACTTTATCCACTTCTTCACCTTTAGCAGTCAACATTATAATAGGAATACCGGAATATTTGTCCTGATTTTTTAGGTTCTTACATACTTCGAAGCCATCGGCGTCAGGCAGCATTAAATCAAGAATAATAAGGTCAGGGGTTTTCTTTTTAACAAAATTTAATAGGTCTTTTGCATTATAAAAGCCTTCAACCCTAAACCCGGCATTCTCTAAGTTAACTGAGACAAGCTCTACAATATCAGCTTCATCTTCCACTACTGCTATAAGTTTGCCCATGTTTCCTCCAGAGGAAATTAAAAACAATTTCAACTAAAAATTTAATTATTACTATTTTACAGAAAATCTTAATAAAAGTAAAGGGATTAGATTTTTTTACCGGATTCCTAATAGTATTAAATTCTAAAGATGAAAAATTAATCGTATATCTCCTTAGTCTAATTCCCATGTTTTATATCCTTTCCTTCTACCATGTATATCGTATCTTCGCAAATATTGGTGGAAAGATCCGCTATTCTTTCCAGATTCTTAGCTATTATTATTATGTGCACTTTTTGATCTATGGAATCCAACGAATCCGGTTCCGCACACATATTTATAACTAATGCTTTAATTATTTTATCCTGGAGATCGTCCACTACATCGTCTCTTTTGCATACCTCTTCTGCCTTTTTGGTATCACCTTCAATAAAAGACTCGATACTATCCTTCAACATTTTCTTGGTCTCGTCCGCCAGGGTCAAAATTTCTTCTATGAATGTTTCCTTCGGAAGTTCAATCAAGAAAGAAGCACTGTCGGCTATATTCACAGCATGGTCAGCCATTCTTTCTAAATCATTGTTCATCTTAAGAGCCACAATAATCAATCTTAAGTTCTTAGCTCTCGGCTCAAACTGAGCTATAGTTTCGATACAGTGTTCCTCTATTCGCATTTCCATTTCATTTGCTTTATCTTCATTTTCTTTTATAACCGATTTCAAAAGGTCTTTTTGCCTTTTATATAAGCCGTCTATACTTTTCTCAATCATTGACTCAACCAGAGAAGCATAATTTACAATTTCTTTTTTTAAAGATTTAATTCTTTCTTCTAACATTTGCCACCCCTTAACCGAATTTCCCTTCAAGGTACTCCTCGGTTCTTTTGTCTTGAGGAACTGTAAATAATTTTTCCGTCGTTCCGAATTCGACTAATTCGCCAAGATACAAGAAAGCAGTATAATCTGAAATACGTGCAGCCTGCCCTATATTGTGTGTTACCTGAACAACGGTTACCGAATTTTTTAATTCAACAATCAGTTCTTCTATCTTAGCCGTAGCTTGTGGATCGAGTGCTGAGGTTGGTTCGTCAAAAAGTATCACCTCGGGGTTTGTGGCAAGCGCACGAGCTATACATAACCGCTGCTGTTGGCCTCCAGACAGTTCCATAGCAGAAGAACTAAGGCGGTCTTTGACTTCTTCCCACAACCATGCGTCCTTCAGGCTTTTTTCTATTATTCCCAGTACTTTGCTTCTATCCTTAATACCTTTTATATGCAACCCAAATGCTACATTCTCATAAATTGACTTGGGGAAAGGATTGGGTTTCTGGAAAACCATACCGACTTTCATTCTAAGAGAAGACAGCTCTACCTTTTCCTCATATATATTATAATCATCAAGGATAATTTTACCTTTGATCCTTAAGTTATCCGCCATATCGTTCATTCTGTTGAAACACCGCAGAAGAGTTGTTTTCCCGCAACCGGAAGGGCCAATAACCGCAGTTATTTTTTTATCCGGTATTGAAAAAGAAATATCTTTTAAGATATGCTTATCGGCAAACCAGAGATTAAGTTTTTCGACTTTAAGCCCATTTTTTACCATTTCTTTTTTCTCCTCATTCTGTATCTAATTATAATTGAGACCGAACTGATTATCAATACCAAACCCAAAAGTACGACTGCAGTACCATAAGCAATAGGAACCTGATATTCGGGACTGGTCCCTTCCGTCATCAGAGCATATATATGATATGGAAGCGCCATAACCTCATCAAAAATAGATTTTGGTAATCTTCTTGTATAGAATGTAGCAGCCGTAAATAAAATCGGAGCAGTTTCGCCTGCTGCTCTTCCGATACTCATTATCGCACCTGTCATTATACCGGGCATAGCAGTTGGAATAATAACTTTAAGTATAGTCTGTCTTTTTGTCGCACCGAGAGCGTATGAGGCTTCTCTGAAGCTCTTGGGGACTGCTTTTATTGCCTCTTCGGAAGCTTTAATAATTACGGGTAAAATCATTATACCTAAAGTTAGGGAGCCGGAGAGTATGGAAACGCCGAAACCGAAAGTTATAACAAAAATTGCCAGACCAAAAAGTCCAAAAATGATGGATGGAACACCTGCCAGCGTACCTATGGCTGTTCTTATAATGGTTACGAGAATACTTTCTTTTGCGTACTCGATAAGATAAATAGCAGACAGCACTCCAATAGGAAATGCGAATAAAACCGATAAGATGGTCAAATAAAGAGTCCCGATTATAGCCGGGAATATTCCTCCTTTAGTCATTCCTTCTTTTGGAGGTTCCGTAAGGAAAGAAAAAGAAATCAATTTTGCTCCTTTCGAAGAAATAAGAATTATAAATATAAACAAAAACAATATACTGATGAATATCGCCATCTTTAACGCACTTATACCTAAAATTTCTCGAAGTTTTCTTAGCCTCACTTTTTACCTTTTACTTTTATTGCCCCTTCCGATATCAAGTTCAAAACAAAAGTTATTACAAAAAGCACAATTGCTATTCCGAATAAAGCATGAAAGTGAGTGCTTCCCATAGTGGTTTCTCCCATTTCCGCAGCTATTGCAGAAGTCATGGGTCGTACCGGCTGAAATATCGAACGGGGTATAGCTGTTGCACCTCCTGCTACCATCAATACCACCATCGTCTCCCCAATAGCCCTGCCAAAACCTAAGACTATCGAAGCAATAACACCAGACTTGGCAGCGGGAAGTATTATATGAATTATAGTTTCCCATTTATTTGCTCCAAGAGCGTAAGACGCCTCCCTTAGTTCTTTCGAAACTGAAGTTATCGCATCCTCGGATATACTCGAAATTATCGGAACAACCATTACACCAAGTATAATCGAAGCGGTAAAAGCATTTAAGCCTACAGCTAAACCAAAAATTCTGGCGAGGAAAGGTCCTAAAAATGCCATACCAAACAAACCATAGATTACTGATGGAACACCGGCAAGAAGCTCTACCAATGGTTTCAAGAGCTCTTTAGCTCTGGGATGTGCAAGCTCGGAAATATAGATTGCAGAACCCACTCCAAGAGGGACCGAAACTATCAGAGCTCCAATTGTTACTACTATAGAACTTATAATCAAAGGTAATATTCCGAATTCCGGAGGATAATAAACAGGATGCCATAATTTTCCTGCTATGAATTTAAAAAAACCTACCTCTTTAAATATCAAATATCCTTCCTTGAAAATACTGAATATTATACCAAAAAGAAAAACTACCGAACAGAAAGCTGCTACCTGAGTTAAATATTTAAAAAGTTTTTCTTTCAACATATTATATAATTTTGATAGGTGGGGTCTATTTTGACCCCACCTATTTTCTTCAGTTCTACTACCATGTTAAACACGAACCCATAAGGAAAGGAAGAACATGCTTAAAAACAACTCATAAAAATCACTTAACCGGGACAAATCCTGCTTCTTTTACAATTCTCTGCCCCGCTGAAGAAAGAATAAAGTCTATAAAAGTTTTTATAGAACCTTTGGGTTTGCCATTAGTGTACATAAAAAGTGGGCGCGAGAGTTTATATTTTCCCATTCTGACTGTCTCCTCCGTAGGTTTCACTCCGTCAACTTTCAGGGCTTTAACCTGTTCGGAAAGATATCCGAGACCGACGTAACCAATCGCATAAGGAGTTTCCGTTACCGTAGTGGCAACAGCCTTATTCGAAGTAAGCATCAAAGCATCATCTTTGACCTTTCCGCCTTTAAGAACGAGTTCCTTAAAGACCTCAAAAGTCCCCGAAGAGAAATCCCGCGATATCACGACGATTGCTTTCGCCGGACCACCGAGTTCTTTCCAATTTCCAATTTCGCCCGTATAAATCTTCTTCAAGTCTTCAACCGTAATCGAATCTATCGGATTCCCGGGATTAACAACTACGGCAATACCATCCTGAGCTATAATATTCGGATAAACATTCACACCTTTTTCTCGAGCGGTTTTAAGTTCTTTTGTTTGAATAGCCCTGGAAGAATTCGCTATATCGGTTCTTCCATCGATAATTGCTGCTATGCCTACACCGGAACCTCCGCCTCTTACCGACACGGAAATATCTTCGTAAACATCCATAAAAGCCTCAGCTTCTCTCTGTACGATCGGTAATACAGTTGTTGAACCGGTCAACGTCAGACTCTTTGAAGCAGCAAAAACAGAAGAACCGGTAAAGCACGCTAAAATCATAAAAACGCTTATCAGACTAAACATTCCAAACTTTTTCATTTATGATCTCCTTTTTTTTCAAGATTTTATTCATAAACATTAACAAACTATTAATCATATGTTAAGTTAATGTTAAGATATTCATTCGCTTATATAGTATTGCTGAAACTCCACTGCAGTTGAATCATCAGCCGGTTAATATCGCTTTTTATCTCGTCTTCGAAAATTGTCTTTTCTCCCTGAATCTGGAGAAAAACCTGTGGTGCGTTTTTCTCGTCTCTGACGAGATTCCAGTTTAAACCACCTATAACAACCATATGACCGTCATCTGTTACATCGGTATTACCGTCCCACATATCAAATCTTCCGACGATGTCAACATCTATGTTAGTTAAACTCTTTAGCTTAAGAATGGGCATAACCATAAAACCACTGCTTGTAACATCACTTTTATCCTGAACGAGATACTCACCCCAGAGCTCAAAAGGACCTTTGGAAAAATGTCCTACGCCGGCGTAAGCAAGTCGTTCACTCTCATCGTTTTCATACAATACAGAACCTCCAAGAGTCACACCCGGTAACGGAACAATCCTGATATTGCCAGCAAATTCAGGTTCTTTGTCCAGATTGCCGCCTGTCTTTTTATATCCTTCGCCGTTTAAAACCGAAATTTCGTATTCGCCGTAACCTCCGGGAATATAACCGAATAATGCAAGCCCGTAATCCGTCGATGCTGCAACTCCTTCCTTGTCTTCCAAAGCTTTCTCGATGGATATATACTCCCAGTCATAGATAGTGCCGAAATAATGCTTTACCAAACCGACATTAATACTACTCTCGGGTATCGGCAAAACATTGCTGAAATCAAGGTAAGCATACTTCAACTTGAGCCCTGCTCCGTCTGTGAATTTATCGGAAGAAAAAACATCAATGTTAAATCTACCTTTTACTTTATCGTTAAAAGTCGGTTCAACTCTAAAGTAACCTCTTTCCAAAGTAAAAGCACTTTTATTCGGCTCGCCATCTACCATCTCAGCAGTATACCTGTTCCATAATGTCATCGAGATTTTCGTCTCCATTCCCTTCAAATTCACAGGAGCTACAAAACCCAAAAACTGGATGACCAGACAAACCAAACAACCAAACTCCTTCATAAAAAACCTCCTTTAAGGTTATAAGTTAACATTAAGCACTTTAATCAAAATGCAGTAATTCCCAATCACGAAGAACATAAATTATGGTGTTAATTAAATATTAATCGATTGTTAATTTGGGATTAAGATTAAATCACAGTGCCCAAATTAAAAAAGGCATTTTTTTTGGGAACTAAATGAGAGTTTTTTTATCTAAATCTAAAAACAGGAGGGAAAGATGAAAGGTAAATGGATTTTCTTTTTGATTTTTATATTTTTATTTTCAACTTTTGGTTGTGATACTACTGAACCTACCGAACCGCTGCGAGAGTTAAGTTCTTCCGAGATAAAACTTGTTGAATCGGATAACTCTTTTGGTCTTAAACTTTTTAAAGAAATCAACTCAGAAGAGACAAATTCAAATGTTTTTATCTCGCCTTTATCCATTTCAATGGCGCTTGGTATGACTTATAATGGTGCCAAAGAGGAGACCGAGGAAGCAATGAGGACAACACTTGAATTCGGAGATTTATCAATGGGGGAAATAAATGAGTCTTATAAAAGCCTTATAGAGTTACTGAGAGGTCTTGATTCTGACGTAGAATTCAACATCGCAAATTCCATCTGGTATAGGGATGATTTCACTTTTGAACAGGATTTTTTTTAGCGGTGCAGAGACTATTTTGATGCGAGAGTAAGCGGGCTTGATTTCAGTCAAAATGAGGCGGCAAAGGATACGATGGACAACTGGGTGGATGAGAACACAAACGGCAAAATAGAGCATATTGTGGATTATGTTGATTCTATATATGATGTTATGTTTTTAATAAATGCTATATATTTCAAAGGTACCTGGACCTATCAGTTTGACGAGAAAGATACGAAGGATGACATATTTTACCTCCCTGGTGGTTCAACAAAAGAGTGTAAAATGATGAGTATAGAAGAGGAGTTTGAGTACTTTGAGGATTCAATATTGCAGGCGATTGATATTCCTTATGGTATAGGCAATTATTCGATGACTGTTATCCTTCCAAAGGAAGGAGAAGATATTGATTTATTGATAGCGGTATTGACGCAAAACCAGTGGGATGAATGGATGAGTGATTTTTCGGAGAATACTTTGACTCTATTTCTACCAAAGCTTAAACTCGAATATGAAATCAATGATACATTGAAAAAAGCTCTCGCGAACTTAGGAATGGGTATTGCGTTCGACCCAGAACAGGCAGACTTTACAGGAATGTATGAACCGGGGGAAATTTATATCGATAGGATAATACATAAGACATTTCTGAAAGTAAACGAAGAAGGCACAGAAGCAGCTGCAGCTACGGTTGTGGGAGTGGGAGCTACGAGCGTCGGTTTGACAATGTACGTTAACAGACCTTTTTTATTCGCAATCAGAGAAAATTATTCCGGTACGATACTTTTTATCGGGAAGATTGTTGAACCTTTTTGGGATTGAAAAAATATGAAATCAAATTAAGTTTGTTTGTTCGAAGAAATAAAATGAGGAGGCAAACATGATTAATAAAAAATCATTAAGTGTGGTAGTGATTTTTATTCTGATTTTCGGCATAGCTTGTGAGAAGGCACTTGATAATTATGTGCATCTTGAATATACCGATTTTATGAAGCTTTCAAATGATGTAATTGCTGATAGTCTTGCAACAATATTGAATGTTGCTCCTGTAACATATAGTCAAAACGTTCCCGTATGGGAGCTTTTGCATAAGACTTTAGTGTGGGTTGTAAAAGAAGGATATAAATATATTGCAGATGATAGTGCGAAAATTATAGTTTGGGTTGACGAAGAAGACAATCCGTATTTTGTTACTTATGAATTGAGAAGAAATGGGACAAGTGAAGATTGGTCGTATGAAGAAGACTCAATTATTTCAGAGTTTACCTCAAATGTTGAAAAAGCTGGAGTAGATTTAGATTGTCCGCACAATTTAAATCTAAATAAAATAGCAGGTTTTGGCGATCATTGGTATGAATTATCTCTCACTCAAACTTATCATGATACAGCCGTAAAATTCCCTTATTTCTATTCGGAAACAGAGAGCGATACAAATAAGGTTAACTGTTTGCTTGTTAGTAGATGGTATACCAACCTCGATGATATTACAGATATTTTATCGGATCAGACACTAAAGGAAAAGGCAAGAGAGTATTTCGAAAATTCCGAAAAAGTTGATTCAATTCTGGAAAATTTGACAGTA
>Ga0315551_10003022_pt1 | contig 12053 bp, 13 predicted proteins | sample SalMarSW160290MG_FD_203678 | JGI IMG/M metagenome (GOLD analysis project Ga0315551, IMG submission 203678) | Salt marsh sediment microbial communities from the Plum Island Ecosystem LTER, Massachusetts, United States - Salt Marsh Sediment SW1602-90 ... | reverse complement strand
ATCCTGTGCTTCTTTTTCATTCCCGCCTTCAGAGACTTACTCGCTGGCTCCGAGCTGTTTTTAACGCCCTTTGCCGCATTCTTTCTTTTGGCGGTGGCCCTGCTGGTCTTTACCCTGCGGGAGCAGGTAGCCGGAAAGCTCAAGACATTCTTCCTGCTGACGGCGGCTTCGGCGGCGGGGGTCTTTGTCTTTGTCCTGCTCCATAACCTCGTTTACGGCCTGTTTATTTACTTCTTCGGCGAAGGCTTCTGGAACGGCGGCGACGAGCCCGTCTTCTTTCTCCTGGCGGTCATCGTCTGCCCGCTGGGCTTTCTGACCGGGGCTGTCGGCAGCATCGTCCTTCGCATCAGGGGCGCCGTCTCGCCGTAGCCCCGCCTTGACACTCGGAAAGGGGCGGTGCTACACTTTTCTTGCCTCCAGTTGGCGGAATTTTCGTTATGACGATAAAAAAAGTCGGCATTCTATACCACCCCATGATTGAGACCGCCCGCACCCTGGCCGAGGAGCTTAAGGCTTTTATCGGCGCCCGGGGCGTGTCGGTATGGATGTCTTCTGCCTGGGAGGGGGAGGAAGCTAAAGCCAAATTAGACGGCACCGAGCTGATTATTACCGTCGGCGGCGACGGCACTATCTTAAGGGCGGCTCAGGTGATTGTCCCCGCCCCCATCCCCATCACCGGGGTCAATCTGGGACGGCTGGGTTTTATGACCGAACTCAGCGCCAAAGAGGCTAAGGCTCAGCTCCCCGCCCTGCTCGACGGCAAAGGCTGGCTGGACGAGCGGGCAATGCTTGAAGCCGAGCTCAGTTCCGGCAAAAAGCCCCCCCGGACCTTCTACGCCCTTAACGACGTGGTGGTGGCAAGGGGGGAGGTGGCGCGGGTGGTCTTTGTTGAAGCCAGCATTGACGGCGAGCTGGTGACCAGCTACAAGGCGGACGGCGTCATCGTGGCTACCGCCACCGGCAGTACCGGCTACTCGCTGGCGGCGGGCGGGCCCATACTCCACCCCCAGTCCGCCGATTTCCTGCTGGTGCCCATCTCGCCGCACCTCAGCCCGGCTTACCCGCTGGTGTTGCCGGCGGCGTCGTTGGCCCGGCTTGAAGTGCACACCAACCACCAGGCGGCGCTCAGCGTCGACGGGCACATCAACCTGCCCCTGGCGGACGGTGACGTTATAACTATAAAGCACAGTGCCAATTCCGGCCGTTTCCTGCGGATTCACTCCGGGAATTTTTACGGCTCTCTGGAGCCAAAACTGAAAGGGAAAATAAGTTGAAGGTAGAAAAAGCTAAAATAAGCGATGTCCCCCAGATACAGGCTTTGGTTAATTACTTTGCCGCCAAGGACGAGATGCTGCCCCGTTCGCTTTCCGAACTCTACGAGAACATAAGGGATTGCTTTGTCATCAGGGAAGACGGCAAGGTGGTGGCCTGCGCCTCGCTGCACGTCTTCTGGTCGGACCTGGCTGAGATAAGGTCGCTGGCGGTGGCCGAGGGCAGCCGGGACAAGGGCTTAGCCGCCCAGTTGCTCAAGGCCTGTATGCAGGAGGCGGAGGAGCTGGGCATCGGTACCGTCTTCTGCCTGACCTACCAGCCGCCCCTCTTCGAAAAGTTCGGCTTTGCCCAGGTAGAAAAGATGAACCTGCCCAAGAAGGTCTGGACGGAGTGCTACCGCTGCCCCAAGTTCCCCAACTGCGATGAGGTAGCCCTTACCTATCACCTGAGGCCGCCGGCGTCGAGCGAAATTGCGGGAGACTGGGTTGGCTGAGGAAAAGACGCTGTCCAGCCGCCGTATCTACGAAGGACGGGCGGTAAGGCTGCGGGTGGACACGGTTAAGCTTTCCGGCGGCCGGCAGACCACGCGGGAGGTGGTCGAACACGACGACTGCGTGGCTGTCGTCGCCGTGGACGACAAAGATAACGTCTTGCTGGTAGAGCAGTTCCGCAAGCCGGTGGAAAAGGAGCTTCTGGAAATACCGGCCGGGGGCATTGACCCCGGCGAAACCCCCGAGGACTCGGTCCGCCGCGAGATGCGCGAAGAAACCGGCTTTCTCCCCCAAAAATTGGTAAAACTGGGCGGCTTTTACTCCGCCCCCGGTTTTTGCACCGAATACCTCTACCTCTATCTGGCAACTGATTTGATTCACAGCCCGCTTCAGGCGGAGGACACCGAGAGTATCAGCCTGGTGCTTAAGCCGCTGGAGGAAATCCCGGAGCTTATCGCCTCGGGCGCCGTCGTTGACGCCAAGAGCATCGCCGGGCTGCTGACTTTTCTTGAGTACCGTAAGTCAGCCCAGGGCGTCGGATAGCTTTCTGCCCCCCAGGAGGTGCATGTGGAGGTGGGGCACCAGCTGCCCGCCTTCAGCCCCGCAGTTAATCGCCAGCCGGTAGCCCTTCTCGGCGACCCCCTCATCTTTAGCCAGCTTGCTGGCAACGGCTACCATGCGCCCCACCAGGGCGGCGTCGCTTTCTTTCATCCGGTCTAAAGAGGGGACATGCTTTCTGGGGATGATAATCAGGTGAACTGGCGCCTGCGGGTTGATGTCGCGGAAGGCGATTATCTCTTTGTCGTGATATACGATGTCGGCAGGTATCTCCCCGCTGGCAATCTTACAGAAAATGCAGTCCATTTTTCCCTCCCCATTTTTAACGGTTCTCTCTCTTCCCATACCCGCCCGCCCAAAAAGGCTTTGCCTCTTAAGACTCTTTAACCCCACCCCACAGGAGGGATATTATTCCTACTTATCCCCCACCCCCTGAAAAGAAATTGATAGAAGTATCACTTCTGTAGGGTGGGAGGGTGGGAAAGAATACTCTCTCTAAAGGCTGGGCTAATCCCCTGTTTGGCTATTTCCCCTTCTTATATTTAGCCCTGCCCTGCTCGAAGAGGTCTTCCCCGTGGATATCGTTGGCAACGATGGCGGGGAAGTTCTCCACGGTCAGCCGCCGGATAGCCTCGGCGCCCAGCTCCTCGTAGGCGATGACCTCCACCTGCTTTATGGCTCCGGCTAACAGCGCCCCGGCGCCGCCGGTGGCGACCAGGTAGACGGCTTTATATTTCTTAATAGACTCCCTGACTTCCGGTGAGCGGCTGCCCTTGCCGATGATGGCTTTGATGCCGGCGGCGAGCAGTCTGGGGGTGTATTTATCCATGCGGCTGCTGGTGGTGGGCCCCGCCGAGCCGATAACCTGCCCGGCTCGGGCCGGGGACGGCCCCATGTAGTATAGTGTCTGCCCTTCAAGCTCAAAGGGCAGCTCTTCTCCCCGCTCCAGAGCCTGGATAATTCTATGGTGGGCGGCGTCGCGGGCGGTGTAGATTACCCCGGATATAGTCACCCGCGTGCCGACAACCAGCATATTTTCGATTATTTTCTCTTTAATCGGCGCTGTAATATTCATAATATAGCCTCTTTATGGCGGGCGCTGTGGCACTGCAGGTTGACCGCCACCGGCAGGCTGACGATATGGGCGCCGGTAACTAAAGCGTGCACGGCCAGGGCGGTGGTGCTGCCCCCGTAGCCCATCGGCCCGATGCCCAGGGCGTTTACCGCGGCTAAAATCTCTCTCTCCAGCTTGGCGACCTCCGGGTCGGGGCTGGGCTGCCCCACCTTTCTCATCAGCGCCTTCTTGGCTAACAGCATCGCCTTCTCTGATGTTCCCCCGATACCCACCCCGATAATCAAGGGCGGGCAGGCGTTGCCCCCCGCCTCCTCCACGGTTTGTGCCACCATCTCGATGATGCCCTGGCTGCCGTGGTTGGGCAGGAGCATAGCCAGTTTGCTCATGTTCTCGGCGCCGCCCCCCTTGGGCATGACTATTATCTTTAGTTTATCGCCGGGGACTATCTCGGCGTGGATGACCGCCGGGGTGTTGTCTCCGGTGTTTACTCTTTCGGAGAAGGGCTGGTTGACCATGGCTTTCCTGAGGTAGCCCTCATCGTAGCCCCGCCGCACCCCTTCCTCGACGGCGCTGTTTAGGTCCCCGCCGCTGATGTGGACATCCTGCCCTATCTCCAGGAAGACGACGGCGGTGCCGCAGTCCTGGCAGAGGGGCAGTTTTTCGGCTTTGGCGACTCCGGCGTTCTCGATAAGCTGGCTTAATACCTCTTTACCCAGCGGTGATTCTTCGCTCTTGAGGGCTTTATTTAACGCCGCCAGCACGTCCTCCCCCAGCTCGAAGTTGGCTTGCTGGCAGAGATTTGACACTGTTTTGGTGATTTCTTTAGCGTTAATTTCTCTCATTACATTTTTGTGGGGAAGTCCCTCCCCCAATTATATCTTATCCCACCCGCCGCCCTTATAGGAAGCGGGCTAAAGCCCTTTTTGCCCCTCCCCCCGTTGGGGTGGTGTTCCTCTCTTCCCCCACCCCTTTAAGAAATTAATAGAAGTATCACTTCTGTAGGGTGGGAGGGTGGGAAATAGAACACACTCTAAAAACTAAACTAATCCCTCCCCCTATTTTAACCCCAGCTGTTTAATCAGATTCTTTATCCCCTCCGCCGAATCGTATAATAGCTGCTTTTCCTCTTTAGTCAGGTCAAACTCCACTATCTGCTCGATGCCGCCCCTGCCCAGCTTTACCGGCACCCCGATGACGGAATCCTTAATGCCGTACTCCCCGTCGAGGAGGGTGGCGCAGGGCAGGATTTCTTTTTTATCGCGGACTATGACTTCGGCCATGCGGGCTATGCCCGCCGAGGGGGCGTAGAAGGCGCTGCCGCTTTTAAGCAGGTCGACTATTTCCCTGCCCCCGTGTATGGTGCGCTCCACCAGCCTGTCGATGGTCTCTTGGGGCAATAGTTCGGTAAGCGGCTTGCCCTTTACCGTGCTTAAGCGCGGGATAACCACCATGTTCAGCCCGTGTGCCCCCAGCACCCAGGCGGATACGTCCTCCGGCGGCACCTTTAATTCGGCGGCGATAAAGGTTCCCAGGCGGGCGCTGTCGAGGGCGCCGGACATGCCCACCACCCGGTTGCGGGGGAACTGGCTGGCTTTGACCGCCAGGTAGGTCATGGCGTCGAGCGGGTTGGAAACCATGAGGATAACACACTCCGGCGAATATTTAATAACTTTATTGATAACACCGCCGACGATTTCGGCGTTGGCTGCCAGCAGCTGGTCGCGGGTCATTCCCGGCTTGCGGAAGAGTCCGGCGGTGATAATGACTAACTCGGAGCTGGCGGTATCTTTATAGTCGTTGGTGCCGGTGACGGTGGTCTTGAAGTTGAGCACCGGCGCCGACTCCTGTATATCCAGCGCCTTGCCCTGGGGCAGCCCCTCGATAATATCCAGCAGGACGACATCGGCGTAGCCCTTCTCCACGATTCTCTGGGCGGTGGTGGCGCCGACATTTCCGGCGCCGATAATGCTGATTTTAGCGGGCATTTTAACCCCCCATCTTTTCGATTACGGCATCGGCAACCTGCGAGGTGCCCACCACTGCGGTGCTGCCGGGCTTCATATCGTAGGTGACGTTTCTGCCTTCGGCAATCACCCCGGCGATGGCTTTCTCCAGCCTGTCGGCGGCTTCCCCCTCGCCGATATGTCTTAACATCATCACCCCGGATAGCATCATTGACATCGGGTTGACCTTGTTCTGCCCCTTATATTTGGGGGCGCTGCCGTGGGTGGCTTCGAAGACGGCTATCTCGTCGCCCAGGTTGGCGCCGGGAGCCAGTCCCAGTCCCCCCACCAGCCCGGCACAGAGGTCGGAGATGAGGTCGCCGTAGAGGTTGGGCAGCACCAGCACGTCGAACTGCTGCGGGCGCTTTACCAGCTGCATGCACAGGTTATCGACGATTCTGTCCTCAAACTCGATATCGTTGTATTCTTTAGCCAACTCCCGGGCGGTAGCTAAAAACAGCCCGTCGGAGAACTTCATGATATTGGCTTTGTGAACGGCGGTCACCTTTTTTCTATTGTTGGCTCGGGCGTACTCAAAGGCAAACTTAACGATGCGGCGGCTGGCGCTCTCGGAAATTACTTTAAGGCTGACCGCCGAGTCCTCCCCCACCTTGTCCCCGGTGGCTTCGGCTACCAGCTTTATTAGTTTAGCCGTCTCCGGTTTACCCTTCTCAAACTCGATGCCGCTGTAGAGGTCTTCGGTGTTCTCCCTGACCACGGTAATATCCACCCCCTCGAATGTGGTCGGCGCCCCGGGGTAGATTTTACAGGGGCGCAGGCAGACGTAGAGGTCTAATTCTTTGCGCAGGGCGACGTTGACGCTCCTGAACCCGGCACCGACCGGGGTGGTCACCGGCCCCTTAATGGCGACCTTATTTTTGCGGATGGATTTCAGGGTAGCTTCAGGCAGCAGCTCGCCCAGCTTTTCGCGGGCGTCGGCTCCGGCGTAAGCCAGCTCCCAGTTAATGCTCACGCCGGTGGCGTCCAGCACCCGCTTTGTTGCCTGGCTGATTTCGGGACCTACCCCGTCGCCGGGGATAAGTGTTATATCATGAGCCATGGATTTATCCCTTATAATTTAAAATCCCCGTGCTTCTGGATGTAGGGCACCAGCCCGCCTTTAGCCAGTATATCCAGCATCACTTTAGGCAGCTTGCTGAAGGTGAGCTCTTTCCCCTTGGTTTTATCACAGACGGTGCCCTTTGCCAAGTCCACCTCAAGCTCGTCGCCGTCTTCGATGCCGTCGGTGTCGCAGATGAGCACCGGCAGCCCCAGGTTGATGGCGTTTCTGAAGAAGATTCGGGCTACCGACTTGGCTAATACGGCGCTGACCCCGGCCATCTTGATAACCAGCGGGGCGTGCTCCCGGCTGGAGCCCAGCCCGAAGTTGCTCCCCCCCACGACAAAGTCCCCCTTGCTCACTTTACCGGCAAATTCGGGGTCGGCGTCCTCCATGACGTGCTTGGCTAATTCGGGCAGGTTGCTTCTCAGGTAGGCGTAGCGCCCCGGTATAATATGGTCGGTGGAGATATTATCGCCGAATTTAAAGGCTCGTCCCTTTAGCATTTACATTACCTCGCGGGGGTCGGTGATTTCGCCGGTGATGGCGGTAGCCGCCGCCGTAGCCGGACTGCCCAGATAGATAAAGGCATTGGGGCTGCCCATCCGCCCCTTAAAGTTGCGGTTGGCGGTGGAAAGGCAGGACTCCCCTTCGGCAAGCACCCCCTGGTGCAGGCCCAGGCAGGCGGCACAGCCGGGGGGCATGATGACAGCTCCGGCCTCGACCAGGGTACGGATATAGCCGGCGCTGATGGCGTCCAGCAGCACCTGGGGGGAAGCCGGGGCAATGATAAAACGGGTCGGGGGGTGGCGTTTTTTGCCCTGCATTATCTTGGCGGCGGTGGCGATGTCCTCCAGCCGCCCGTTGGTGCAGGTGCCGATGAACACCTGGTCGATTTTAGTCCCTTTGAGCTCCCGGGCAAAGGCGATATTGGCTACCTGGTGGGGTTGGGCAACCGTCGGCTCCAGCGCCGTCAGGTTGATATTAATCTGGCTTTCGTAGCCGGCGTCTCCGTCGGCGGCAAGCGGCTGGTAGTCCTCGCCCCGTTTCTGGTGGTTGAGGTATTCCCGGGTAACCCGGTCGGAGGGGAAAAGCCCGGCTTTAGCCCCCGCCTCCACCGCCATATTGGCGATGGTCAGTCGGTCGTTAATCTTCAGGTTTCTCAAGCCCTCGCCGCCGAACTCCAGCGCCTTGTAGGTGGCGCCGTCGGCGCCAATGGTGCCGATGAGCTGCAGCACCAGGTCTTTGGCCATCACCCCCCGCCCTAGCTCCCCTTTAACGGCTATTTTCATGCTCTCCGGCACCCGGAACCAGGTTTTCCCCAGGGCAAAGACCACGGCGACGTCGGAGGAGCCCATGCCGGTGGCAAAAGCGCCTAAAGCGCCGGCGGTGACGGTGTGGGAATCGGCGCCGACGATGACATCACCCGGCTTGGCCAGGGATTCGGCAACGAGCTGGTGGCAGACGCCGCCGCCGACATCGGAAATCATGCAGCCCGTCTCTTTAGCAAACTGGCGCATCATCTGGTGGTCGTTAGCCAGCTCGCGGTTGGGGCTGGGGGCAGCGTGGTCGAAAAACAGAGCCGTTTTCTGGGGGTTAGCCAGGCGCTGGAACTTGCCGGTCTGGAACTGCCTTATCGTCAGCGGCCCGGTGGTGTCCTGGGCGAAGGCAAGGTCTACCTGGGCGATAACAATATCTCCGGCGCGGGCATCGCTGCCCGATTTTAAAGAAAGTATCTTCTCAGCTAATGTTTTACCCACTTAAAGCCTTATTCTGGCTAGCCGATTACCGCCAGCACGTCGTCCCGGGCAACCTTATCGCCGCTGGCGAACTTTATCTCTTTAACCCTGCCCGCCGCCGGGGTGGTGATGGAGTTAGCCATCTTCATCGCCTCCAGGATGAGGATGACATCGTCGGCTTTGACCTCGTCGCCGACCTTGACCTCGTAGCTGATGATAATACCGGGCATGGGGGCGATAATCTGGGTCTCGCCAGCTTTCTTGGCCGGTGCCCCCTTTTCTTCCTCATGGTAGCCTTCGACTTCGGCTGCCGCCTTGGCCGGGGCGGGTGGCGCCGGGGCTTTAGGTGTGGTTGTTACTGCACCTTCCGCCGCCTCCACCCCCACGCTGTAGACCTCGTCGCCCACATATACTTTAAATGTTCTCACCCCTCCTCCCTTAGCCGCCGCCTCCCGCTCGGCAAGCTTGCCCGCCTTCAGCTTGGCGATAAGCTCGTCCTCGCGTTTGACGTCGTTCAGCGTCTTGGCTTTGGTCTCGGCGGGCGGTTGCTCCAGCCCGTACTTCCATTTCAGAAAGCGCATGCCGGTGGTGGGGTAGAGGGCGTAGATAAGCACATCCCCGATATCTTTAGCGATATCTTTGGTCGCCTCTTTAGCCTTGTCCAGCTCCGGCTCCAGCATATCGGCGGCACGGCAGGTAATCGGTTTCTCCCCCCGCGGGTAGCCCTTGAGGGCTAGCTTCTGCACCTCGGGGTCGATTGGCGCCGGGGGCTTGCCGTAGAGCCCGTAGCAGTAGTCCTTTATCTGGTCGGAAATCATCTTGTAACGCCCGAAGAGCACGTTCTGCACCGCCTGTATGCCGACAATCTGGCTGGTGGGCGTTACCAGGGGCGGGTAGCCCAGCTCTTTGCGCACCCGGGGCAGCTCGGCATAGACCTCCTCGATTTTATCCAGGGCGTCGGCTTCCCGCAGCTGGGCGACCAGGTTGGTGGTCATCCCGCCCGGAATCTGGTGCATGAGCACGGCGGTATCGATAACAGACATGCGGGTGTTATCTAAAAACTCCCGGTACTTGGGGGCGATGGATTCCAGGTGTTGCCCCAGGGTAAACAGGTGGGGCAGGTTGAGCCCGGTATCCCTCGGCGTCCCCTGCAGGGCGACTACTATCGGCTCCACCGGGGGTAGTGAGGTGCGCAGGGCGAAGGGCGCCAGCGCCGTGTCGATAATATCCACCCCGGCTTCAATAGCCTTGAGGCAGCTCATCAGCCCCATACCGCTGGTGTGGTGGGTGTGCAGCTGCACCGGTATCTTGAGCGCCTTTTTCAGGGCGGAAATCAACTGGTAGGCGTCATCGGGCGATATAAGCCCGGCCATGTCCTTGATGCAGAAGCTGTCGGCGCCCATCTCTTCCAGGATACGGGCTTTATTAACGAAATAATCGATGTTATAGACCGGCCCCCCCAGCTTGGGCTCGGTTAGCGAATAGCTCAGGCAGAGCTGGGCGTGCTTGCCGCACTCCTTGACCGCCTTGAGGCTGGTCTCAAAGTTGCGCTCGTCATTGACGGCGTCGAAGATGCGGAATATATCTATTCCCACCTCGGCGGCATGGTGCACGAAGGCGGTCACCACGTCGTCGGCGTAGTTGCGGTAGCCGACCAGGTTCTGTCCCCGCAGCAGCATCTGGAGGGGGGTATCGGGCATCAGCTTTTTCAGGATGCGGGGGCGGTCCCAGGGGTCTTCGTTTAAGAATCGGGTGGGCACGTCAAAGGTAGCCCCGCCCCACACCTCCATGGAATAAAACCCCGCCTTGTTCATCTCGGCGGCGATGGCTTCCATATCCTCGGTGCGCATTCTGGTCGCCAGTGAGGACTGGTGTCCGTCACGGAAGGTAACATCGGTTATCTTTAATCGATTGGTTGCCTTCTCCATTGGATTATTTCCCCTTTTTGTTATTTTTTAGCGGGAGCCTTGGTGAGAGGTTGTTCCGTCTGAATATAGGCGATGACGGCGCTGATGATAGCGGCAGTTAACTTCTTTTTATCCTTCATCTTATTCCTGCCGCTCTTACAGTGGAATATTGCCGTGTTTTTTCTGGAGGCGGGGTCCCGGGGGTGCCTCCAGCGTCTCCAGCGCCCTGATTATTTTAGCGCGGGTCTGCCGGGGGTCGATGACATTATCTATATAACCCCGCCCCGCCGCCAGGTAGGGGTGAGCGAACTTCTCCTTGTAGTCGCTCACCAGCTGTTCTCTGGTTTCATCCGGTTTATCGGAATCAGCTATCGCCTGCTTGAAGAGGATATTGACCGCCCCCTCCGGCCCCATAACGGCGATTTCGGCGCTGGGCCAGGCGTAGTTGATATCCCCCCGCAGGTGCTTGGAACTCATCACGATGTAAGCCCCGCCGTAGGCTTTGCGGGTAATCACGGCGATTTTGGGCACGGTAGCTTCGGCGTAGGCGTAGATAAACTTGGCGCCGTGCCGGATGATGCCCCCGGTCTCTTCTTTAGGTCCCGGCATAAAGCCAGGGACGTCGACAAAGCTGACCAGGGGGATATTAAAGGCGTCGCAGAAGCGGACGAAGCGGGCTCCCTTGACCGAGGCGTTGATATCGATAATCCCGGCCATGTGGGCCGGCTGCTGGGCGACGATGCCCACCGCCCGCCCGTCCAGCCGGGCAAGCCCGACCATTAAATTAGGGGCAAAGTCCTGGTGCACCTCCATAAAGTCGCCGTTATCGACGACGCTGGTAATTATCCGCTTCATGTCGTAGACCTTGCCCGCCTCCGGCGGGATGATATTAAGCAAATTCTCATCGCTGCGCTTGGGGTCGTCGCTCGGCTTGGCTCGGGGCGGGTCGTCGCGGAAGCTCTGGGGGAGGAAGCCCAACAGCTGGCGGACTTTTTCCAGGCACTCCTTTTCGCTGTCGGTAACGAAGTGGGCCACCCCGCTCTTTTCGGAATGGACTTTAGCCCCGCCCAGCTCTTCGTGGCTGATATCTATGCTTATCACCGCCTTGACCACGTCGGGGCCGGTGATGTACATCTGGCTTATCCCCTCCACCATGAAGACGAAATCAGTAATCGCCGGCGAATAGACAGCGCCCCCCGCCGAAGGCCCCATCACCACTGATATCTGGGGGATGACGCCGGAGCATAACGTGTTGCGCAGCAGGATGTCGCCGACGCCGCCCAGGCTGCCCACCCCTTCCTGGATGCGGGCGCCGCCGGAGTCCCAGATGGCGATGACCGGCGCGCCTTTTTTAACGGCTAAATCAATGACCTTGCAGGCTTTTTGGGCCGATACCTCGGAGATAGTCCCGCCTAAGACGGTGAAGTCCTGGGAGTAGATAAAGACCAGCCGCCCGTCAATCTTCCCCGAGCCGGCGACCACGGAATCGCCCAGGTATTTCTGCTGGTCTAAGCCGAATTCGGTAGCGTGGTGGGTAACGAAGGGGTCGAGCTCTTCAAAGCTGCCCTTGTCCAAGAGCAGGTCGATTCTCTCTCTAGCGGTCAGCTTGCCCTTGGCGTGCTGCTGCTCGATGCGCTTGGCGCCGCCCCCCGCCCGCGCCTGCTTTTCCATCCTGGCCAGTTTGTCTAATTTATCTTTCATAGTCATGCCAAATTTGAGTAAAAGTGTGTACAGATGTCAACAATCTTATCACAGTGAGAGTGTTTTGGGCAAGTGCCGAAGCTAATTTTGGAGTGCTCGCCCCACCTTTTTGAAGTATTGTTTTTCTTCCCATACCCTCCCGCCCTCATAAGCTCCGCTTCTGGGACTTTCTTCCCCCACCTCCCAGAGGGGAGAGATTAGCCTCTCCTTATACCCCCAATAAGAAATTGATAGAAGTATAACTAGA
>Ga0315551_10003021_pt1 | contig 12056 bp, 11 predicted proteins | sample SalMarSW160290MG_FD_203678 | JGI IMG/M metagenome (GOLD analysis project Ga0315551, IMG submission 203678) | Salt marsh sediment microbial communities from the Plum Island Ecosystem LTER, Massachusetts, United States - Salt Marsh Sediment SW1602-90 ... | reverse complement strand
CATCATGTTTGCATACTTGGAACCGGCAGATCGTATCTTCTCGCTGAGAGTGGAGAGATTCCTAGAAACTGTGGAGAGGCGTCCGTCCAGCATCTTTTTCCTGACCTTAAATCTGCGTCTAGGAATTTTTCCCTTCCGTAACCGCTCTTCTAGGGATTCAAGCTCTGCCCGAATTCTTGTTTTTTCTTCATATGTATCAACGAAGCTCCTGAGGTCTTTCGGCGGAACCGGAATTATTGGGGACACCGAAGGCTTGGGGGCTTTCCAGAAAAAGGTTAATGCTGACGCGGCAACAGCTATGATTCCCATCCATATTGTGGGGTAGAAAGAAGACCAGAATATGAGATGTCTATAGTTAATGTTGAAGCTGAGGTCTTCGGACGGTGCCACATCGGAGAAAGCAAAGCTTATGCTTTCTTGAAGGTCGCTTTTTTCGATGCTGATGGGGTCTAGAGGAGTGGAGGATTGGAACTCGGCGCCTTTGGGGAGAGTTATGGAGACGGTTAACTTTCCTATCGTTGAGTTGAATTCTTCAAAGAAGGTGAAATGTAAGTTGTATTCGACTCCATTCTGTTGACTGACGCATTTTTCCCATGGAACTCGATAATGCAGATAGAACGTTTCCGTTTCATTTGTATCCACGATTTCTCTGAGATGCACTGTCATCTTTCCGTTTTCAGTTGTCGCCGCAAGTGTACCCATCTCATCCCGCACTGCAAAATCGTAGGCACCTTCTGGGAAACCAACTTCAACAGAGCTTATCCAAAATCCTCTGTTGGTTATGTAGTAAGCGTTAGTAACGTAGATGCTTCCCACCTGATCTAAAATTATCTCCCGTTCTATCTCATTGAATTCAATTTGAACAGTTGGGCGTTGGAATTCGTCGTAGGAATATTGCTTTGACAAGGAGAGATCATACACTATATCAAGCTCGGTATCAGATTCATCGTAAAGTTTGATGCCGGCAAGGGAAGTAGGAGTAACGCCTGCAGCATAGATCTCTGTGCCATTTAGGGCGAGGTAGACAACATGAATGCCCGCATCAAGATATGCAGAATTATTGGTTAAGACGCTGACGGAATTATAGGTTGTTGGATCATAAAGCCCACCAGCCTCCACCCGATATGTTCCTGCGGTGGTAACGTTAACTTCTACGCCTAAATTAAGGTAATCAAAGGCTCCGTCACCATCAGTGTCCACTCCCTCATCAGAGATTATGCCGGTGAGACTTGCAGTCTCGTCTTGGGCACTAACTGGGGACACTTGAACCAAGAAAACCAATAAGGTTGAAATGATTAGGAGAGAAATCATCATCTTTGACAAGATTCTTTTGTGCGTGTGTGCATTCTTCACATGAAACACCATCAGTGGATTCTTTATTGTTTGTTGGCGTAAGTATCACAGATTACCTTTATTTACTTTTACTTAAATCAAGGCTCCAACAAGCGAATCCAGTTCTCTGTGTTTTCTATATAACTTGCTTTCAACAGCAAAAATCGTAGATATAGCATACAGTGGTCAGTTATTGTGCTTCCTGTATATTGTGTAAATTTGCTGTTCTCTTGGTTTTTCTGAAAAAGCTGTTTTTCAACAATCTTCTGTTATTAGTCTCCTAATATGTTGTGTCCTGTTCTTACGTGTAACTTTCTACATAAACTAATTAAATCACGCTTACAAACTGACAGAAGACAGCAATCAAAGGTATGCTATCATGAATGATATTCGACTCACAGAAAAGGCTGATTACATTTCCAGATGTTTGGAATTTGCGATTCTTCTAGAGGTTAGTGGCTATCCGAAGCCCGGAAACGTTCACAGAACAGCGGACTTTCCAGAAACAACATTTGAGCATTATCTTGCTTCTGCGGTTGCGATAGCGCCCTCCTTTAAGAGGGCAGCTGAGCAGGGAATCAGGGTTTCGGAGGGAGAAATAGGTCCCTCAGAGGTGGGTATCGGGAACATAATCAAGGATGCTGTTGACCGTATGCTAGGGAGTCAGAGTGGCGGCAACACTCTGTTGGGTGCGATAATTATTCTTGCGCCCATAGCGGCTGCAGCGGGAATGATTCCTAACAGTTTTTCTTTGCCTAAGCTTAGGAAGAACATTAAGGTGATTGTTGAATCAACAACTCCTGAGGATGCATTGGACGTTTACGATGCGATAGCTGTCGTTAATCCCGGGGGATTGAATAAGTCTAAGAAACTGGATGTGACAGACCCCGATTCAAAGAAGAAGATTCTAGATGAAGGCGTGACTCTCTTTGATACGTTTGAAATCGCTTCTTCGTATGATTCTATAGCTTCTGAGTGGGTTCACAATTATCCAATCACCTTTGATCTTGGTTATCCATATTTTGTTAAGCAGCTTGAGGAGACTGGGGACATTAACACGGCTACTGTCCATGCTTTCCTGAAGATTCTCGCAGAAGTCCCAGATACCTTCATTTCCCGAAAAGTGGGTCAAGCTAAGGCGGAAAGCATCTCAGCCGAGGCTGGACGGGTGTTAAAGGAGGGGGGCTTAACAACGCCTTTGGGAAGAAATCTTCTCCAAAAGCTTGACAGCAAACTCAGAGACCTAAACAATGACCTGAGTCCAGGAACAACAGCAGACATAACAGAGGCAGTGTTAGCCCTCAACAACCTAAACGGCTACAAACCCTAAGATAGACCATTTATTCTTTTGGTTGCTTCAACCAAGCCGATGGTGCCCGTCATCATCACGTCGCCTGCAGGAGTTGCGAAATGAACTGGGAGATTTGTTTTGGCTAAAATATTCCTATTGGGTCCAGTCACCACCACTTTTTCGATTTTAGAGAATCCGGGTGGTTTTTTCAGATAGAACATGCCATGTCCATTGTCTTCGAAAACTTCTTCATTGCTAAGCTTTCCGTCTGCAAAGTCCCTCAGAAGCCTCTTCATCTTTTGTGGATTCAGCAATCGTGTATGATGCTCCAATACTGCAGTGACTTTGCCCCCTGATATTATTGCAGCCATGGTGTGTCCATTGCCTACATTAACCGCGAGAATCGGATCAGACTTCTCTACAACTGGATCCATTAGACACCCAAGTATTGCATCCGGCGAAGTGTCCATAACCAACACTTGGGCATTCGGCAGCTGTCTTTTCGAGGCTTGCACTGCAGACTTCATTCGTGGATAATATGGGGGAATTTGGTTTTCCGTGAAGGCGAATGCTTCAGGTTTCGGATTATTTTCCAGCAGTTCCCTCATTTTGTTGATTCGAAACCGTCTATTGCTCATTCCATCTGGGAAAACTCCGTGGTCCTGAACTGCAATCGCAACAAAATCTATGTCCGAAAAAGGCTCTCCAAAAAACTTCAACCCATGTAGTTTCTCAATGTTCACTTCTTCAAGGACCATTGTTTCTCCCTCGAAATTTTCTGGTCCAGAATCTTGGACGATTTCTATTCCCATTTCTTTGACTTGATCCAGATTATTTCTTATGGTATAAGCCGCATTTTCTGTCATAAAGACTCTAAATCCTGCCGTAACATGTTGCTTCAGGGCATGCGAAATAGCTCCTCCACCTATCGTGTCTCCCTTAACAAAAAGATCATTACCTTGACAAGTTGCAGCTCTTACTTTCGCTGCGAAAACTTGAGATGGGGATGGAAGAACCATCTTTATGCAGTTCTCGACACTCCGTTTTTCATCATCATAAAGCAGGATATCTTCAGTTCCAGCACCTATGTCGATGGCTAAAATCTTCATGAATTGTTCCTCTTAACGGTCTTGTCAAATCTGCTGACCAAAAATAGGAGGAGCCTCTCATCTACCTTTCGATTAGTTTCTTCAGCTTCTCCATCACTCTTTTGGGTGCAACTCGAAAACTGTTAATGTAATCGCATGCCCAATTTCTATGTTAGATATGACTGGCAGAGTGTTTCCGCTAGAACTATGCTGAAAGAACGTTAATGAGGCTTGTTCATTTCAGGTCTCTTTGCATGGATTGCTGCAACAGTGGCGCCAACATTGCTTTCATCAACCACCAAAATTATTTGTGATGTATGCGGCGCAAAGATGCCTCGTTTTATGTTGATTTCTGGTATAGCCCCTATGGCGATTGAGGCAACTCCAGACGAATATTTCATTCCGTCTCCAATGAGGGTGACTACGCCAACACCATCCTCTATTGTTAAATCTTCATCAAAACCTCTAAGCCGTTCCTCATTTTTTCTCAGAAACTCTGAATCAAGGAACAGAAAATCTCGAATTCTCTTGCCGGTCTCAAGTGTCTCGGTTCCCAAATCAAGGAAGTCGTTACGGTTTTCCCAAATCCTCAAAGCATCCTCAAAAGATCTGCTGTTTTGGTCATCCATTGTAAGAATTGCGCATCCAGATTTTCCTGTTACACACTTCACGGTTTGGTCACCATTGCTTTCAGACTGAATCATCGTGTATTCTTCAGGTCTAGAGATTGACACGACCTTTATGGGTTGTTTGAATCGCTTTGCCATTGAGATTGCGTCGCCTTGAACAATTTTCATTCCCATCATGGATGCTTTGTGGGCTTCATTATAGCTGAGAGAGGCAAGATGCTCGGTTGTTTGGTCTTTAACTATGTATGGATCAGCACTTTGAACTGGCACTTCTTTGAACAAGACCGTTTCAACGTTATATTTTCCTTTCAATAGGCACGAAACAAAAACTGCTGTAAGATCGGAGCCGCCTCTTCCAAGGATTGTTTCTAGCCCGTCACTTGTGATGCCGAGGAAGCCTGCTTGCACAACTACATTTCCATCTTCAAGTGACTGGATGAGGTGGTTAATCTTATTCTTGCTTAACTCATAATCAGGGGTAGCATTTTCGAAGTTGTCATCTGTTACGATGGGCCATTGCTCTTTAGGAATGTGGCAGGAATCAAGACCGTTGCTCTTCATGATATGTTCCATGAGAACAGATGTTGGCAATTCTCCACCAAGGGTTAGAACTTTTGCTTTAACGGTTCCACGAAAACGTTTATTGATTAAAGAGACAGCTTCATCCATCTGCTGCCGATATTTTTGTAACTCGTAAATAAACTGTTTCAGATACTTGCCTTTGACATAGGTTTTTGCTATTCTCTCGTATGTGTTGAAGATAGAATCTATTGCGAGAGGTCTAGAATGCGTGTAAGATTCGCCTATTCTAATGAGTTCATCTGTGAATCCGTTTGGCGCAGAGAAAACAACTACAGGACCTAAATCATCCTGATCCTTCAGTGATTTTATGCAATCCAAAATCGCAGGTATTTTTTTGCCCTCATTAGTCAATAGACTCCCGCCGAATTTTGCCACCGAAAGCTTCATCATTCCCTTTACCTCTTCATACAGCTAACAGGAAAAGACTAACAGTTTAAGTTTTTTTTGGCTCCGCACGCTAATTTACGGTAAAATAGAAATCTTGTTCAAATTTTAGGTTTTGGTTTAGGGTTAAAATGTAATCCCCCCCTACGGGACGACGGACGGGCGAAACGGTTATCGTCCGAATGGGGAAGACCATTTACGGTTTATGGCCTGTATACACGGTTCAGGTACTATACCTATCCTATATCCTGTTCCAGAAAGGAAGAGGAAGGAACGGAAGGTACCATACTGTAAACAACAAGATAGTATGTATGTGCTAAATCGTGTATACACTTCAAAGAAAGTATGTATGATCGAAAACGATTATACACCAGAAAAGAAAGGATAGACAAAAAATCCTAGATAATAAATTTGTTAAGTAAACAATAGTCGATAATCTAGTCAACTATTTTTTCTGTTTTATTGATCCTTTGGACGTCATCAAGAACGGCGTTAGGTATTCGAAACTTTGGGTTTCATTAGGTCCCACTTGAGTGATGAATGATGCTGGACCTGTAGCATTCCCTAAATAAGGAAATTGAACTGTGAATTTGTACTGAACGTCTGGTTGTAAAGGTATAAAGAATTCTTTATTCCAACGGAAGATAAGCACCTTCTGGCTATTCTCAATTCAAAACTTGGTTGGTTTTTAATTAAGAATACTTGCACTCAAATTCGGGGTGGCTATCAACTCATTTGGAAGTATTTTAAAAATATACCTATTGCAAAGAAAAAATCATCAGAATTGGAAAAACTCTCTGAACAAATGATTTCATTAAATAATGCGCTTACAGAAATGGGGAATAAAAAGACAGATAAAAGAGGTAGAATTGAAACTAAACTAAAAGAAGTTGATGCTAAAATTGACGAACTGGTTTACAAGATTTATGGGATAACCGAGAAAGAACAAAAAATTATTGAAGGCAAATTATAATTTTCATCTCTGAGAAAGTCTCTGAAAATCTCAAAGAATTAGAGATAAAAGTAAACTGACCGAACCGAAAAACTGATTTACTTTTGATTCAAATAAGAATAGAACTGTTTGAGGTGTTATTGATTTGAAGGCAAGAATGATGAAACTTCTTTTGGAATTATTGAAGGATTCAAAAAGAAGCGATAGGAAAATTGCTAAAAGCATTGGGGTTTCGCAACCAACCATTTCGAGAATGAGGCAAAGGCTTACTGATGAAGGGATAATCCAAGAATTTACCGTTATTCCAGATTTTACAAAAATGGGATTTCAGATTATGGCTATAAGCTCTTTCAAGTATAAAGTTGCGAAAGATATAGAAGGATTAAAAAAGCTAATGATGGCAAAACCAAACGTCATATTTTCCTCTATAGGGGGAGGCATGGGAAAGAACGGAATCATAATTTCCTTCCATAAGAGCTATCCAGAATTTTCCAAGTTCATTTCAAATCTCAGGGCAGAAGGCAAGGACATGATAGACGATTTGGATTCAATGCTCGTTAGCCTGGAAAATCAAATTGTTAAACCTTTATCCCTAAAATATCTTGCTGAACTGGAAGAAAAATAGAGCGTTCTTTTGGCAGTTCTAGATGCAAGAAATGCATCGAAATCTTAGAATGAAATGCCCTTCATTAATTAAACATCTCTGAGAAAAGCCTCTGCAAGTTTTTAAGTTTGGGAAGCTCTCGCATTAAATTAGGATAAAAAGAGGCTTAAACCATAAACTCTGTTAATTTTATTGTTATTTTTAGCACCTATTTATATATTACGATTCGTGATACCTAAAAATGACGAATCAGGGGTTGGGTTATTTGGAGAAAACTATTAGTTTAAACTTCAATCATGGATACTTGATAGATAAAGTCAATGTGCCCTCCAAAGCGGGGATTTACATCGTTTATGTTGGCAAATATAACGAAGAAAAGGATACTGTATCTCTTCACAAATTGATTTACATTGGTGAGGCTAAAGACGTTAAGAATCGTTTGTCTAAGCACGAAAAATGGAAAAAGTGGAAAAGATACGCTTCCGAGGGAGAAATACTAATTTTTTCTGTGGCTGGAGCTGTTAGTCCAGACCGTGAACGTGCAGAATGTGCTCTAATCTACTATCGCAAACCTTCGACAAACGATGAATGTAAAGACGAGTTCTCCTATGACAAAACCACAATAAAATCAACTGGAAACTGTAAGTTTATTAAATCTGAATTTACTGTAGAAAGAACTGAAAAATCCAAGACTAAAAAATAGCAAAAAGTTTCTAAATGCAAGAAATGCAGAAAATCATACGAGCTAACAGGTTACTAGAAGACCACGATAGAACTAGGCTTTAGCTGAACCATTTCTTTTTCTCTATCATCTGGATGAGTTGTTTTAGTTTGTCAAAGGAGATTATGGGATTAAACTGTCTCCACTTCCAACTTTCAGTTCCCCGCTTTCTTGTATAAAAGCAAAATCGAAGTTCCCTATGTCCGTCTTTCCATTCAATTAATTCAAATCCTTTCCAGTATTCTCTCGCAGGATTGCTATCTTCGACAAATATCCCGTCTAATTTTTTAACTTCTTCCACATAATATTTGTCGGTTTTTGGATACTTAAAGGTGCCAATGGATGGATATTTTTTCTTTATTTCCTCTGGTATTTCAGACATTTTTATTTCAAACTTTTTTATGTGGATAAGTATTACTTAAAATGAGGTCAATTCCGAAATTCGGGCATACGCAAGAAAGGCGGAAAATCATAAGAAGTAAAAAAGAACTAGAATTTGGTGACTGAACCGAAAAACTGATTTACTTTTGATTCAAATAGAACTAGAACTGTCTGAGGTGTTATTTTCTTCTCTTTTTTTGCTACTGGTTTAAGTTCGAGGTTCATACTATCTAAATGGGTTTCAGAGTTCGATCCTTAGAAGGACCCTGTTTCAATTTAGATTTAGGAATATAGAATTTCTTGTCCTTTGGAATTATGGTAAGCTTTAATCCTGTTCCAATGCTATAATGAGGAGTTCCATCGGGATTTTTAAAATTAACGGCAACAGCAGCTCTTTCAATATCAACTTTAACTTTAACCATGGCTCCGTCTTCAAGTCTGAAAACCACAGTGTTGCTTCCGACAAGTTTCGCCTCGAGAATATTAAATTCAACCTTTTCTTCTGATATAATTGGCACCTTCTTCAAATATAGTTAGAGTAGACATTACTTAAATTAATACTCTCAAGTTTGCTTTATCGTAGATTATTTTTAGTCTCTCAGGATTGTAGTCCGTGTAATGACGAGCCAACACAGACTTTGTTTTGGGGTTAAAATTTAACCAACAACAACAACGGACGGGGCCATACGACGGACGACGGGCAGTATACCACTTTTTACCCCCCGTTAATGGATGGTACCATAATGGAATAGGAATGTACATGGATGGTACCATAGAGAGTAATGTGTGAGGGAAAAAAACAAAGAGAAAAATTTCCCCTCAAGAAAAATATGCGAGTTTGAAAAATTGTTTGGAGACAAAATCTATTGTCCCAAATATGCAGAATCAATTGAAATCGATGATCTTCTTTAGGTTGATCGATATTTTTTTGCATTTTTAAAGTATTATGGTGGAAAAGCATGTCAACTGAAAAATATAATGGCGATATAAACGGTAAACCTGTGAAGGTAATTGTTAAGGACAAAGGCTATAAGAAAATGTGGTTTGCGAAACCAAAGAACTTTGATGTGGAAACTCCACATTTTGAACAGAAAGTTGATGGAACTTTAGAGGCACATCTAGATTCCGCTGATGATAATTCCTTTAGAGTTATGAGTATAAGTTCAATTTATAGTGGCAGTTTCTATTCAGGAAGTACTTTTGCCAACAATAAAGGAATGAATATGATGGTGTTACCAATGAATCCAACAGCAAATGGGTTCGCAATAGATACCAGTTTAAGTGGAAGTTACATCCAAATACCAAACGGTAATGAATGATGTTTAATGGCGTACGGTACATTTGGACCTTTGCAACGAAAAATCAAATAAAGACTCAAAAACATGAAAACACCGAAAAATATTTTTTATTTACCTATTTTCTCTTTCTTTGAGTGTATACACGATTTAGCACATACATACTATTCTACTGTTACACTGTATGGTACCTTCCGTTCCTTCCTCTTCCTTTCTGGAACAGGATATAGGATAGGTATAGTACCTGAACCGTGTATACAGGCCATAAACCGTAAATGGTCTTCCCCATTCGGACGATAACCGTTTCGCCCGTCCGTTGTCCCGTAGGGGGGGTTAAAATGTAATCCCCAAACCCAAAACTATTAGTTATAAATCAATGAAAGACAAATTTTTTATTGAAAGAAGTTTTTATATCACCAAAACTATAGTAGTTAATGGTGAAATTATATGTCTCATTCTACACCAGATATGGCTGATGCACTCGTAAAATTAATTGACAAATTGGCAGGAAAAGGTTCAGATATCAAACTCAGTTTCCAAGATCTAACTTTAGACGCAGGTTTGTTAAAGACCAAAATCAACGGCTCAATTGTCTTAGATGTTCAATACGTTACAGAAAAAAAGTGATCCCATCATAATTGGTGCAAATTTGCAAACAGTAACACTCCTAACTCAAATACTAACATCCGGAGAAATAAACCTATCAGCCAATAACCAAAAACTAATTCAACTAACAGTCAAAAACAAAAAAATAGATCTAAACATAATCGATAACAAATTCCTAAAAGAGCTACTAAAAGACAACACAAAAACTACATCCTTTCTGGAACTGCTAAAACAATTTAAGATTTTAGCTGAAGAACTAAAAAACCAAGGAGTAACAATAACATTATCTTACAAAGGCGTAACTATGCTCACACTAGGTTCCGACGCAAAAGCTAACTTCACTCAAGTGATAACTGGAACAAAAAAAATCGAAATCAACAACCTCCAAAAACTGATACAAATAACCCTATTCTAAGAAATGTGAAACCATATTTGATTTTGGGGTTAAATTTTAACTCCCAAACCCAAAAACACTGTCTCTTCAACTCCCTTTCTCTACTTCTCTCCTACTAACAAATTCACTAAAAAACACACATATAACTGAACTTTGGCAAATTTTAATTTCTGTTCGCAGCACAGTTCTTGATCGATAAATATGTTGCCAATTGCCAATTATCCAAGCGTTGTGAAGGATTTTCTGCCACATGTTGAAGAAAGTTTCAGCAAGCCCCAAAAGAAACAGTTCTCTAGGTACCTGACAGGCTTAATTGTCTGCGACAACAAAACGGTCACCGCCATAAACAACAGCTTCGTTGGCCACAACGACCAATCCGCCCTAAACAACTGGCTAACCGACTCTGGCTGGTCAGAAGAGAAGATAGACAAAGCCCGAAAAGAACTCGCCAAAGAAGAACTCAACGCCAAAAACGTAAAACACGGCGTCCTCATAATTGACGACACACTTAACCACAAGACTGGAAAGCACATGGAAGGCGTCAACATCCACTTTGACCACGCCAAAGGCAAACACACGCTGGGCCATCAGCTAGTGACTAGCCACCTCTCAGCGGGGAAATTCAGCATCCCTTTAGGCTTTGAACTCTACAGGCGAAACGAAGACCAAGCAGACTTCAAAAGCAAAAACGAGCTCGCAAAGACGCTGATAGCTAAAGCAGTGGCTGACGGGTTTTGCTTCGACCGCGTCGTCATGGACGCGTGGTACTTCAACTTTGAGAACACAAGCTACATCGAAGGCTTAAGCAAGGACTGGGTTGCAGGCTGCAAGATCAACAGGCTTATCCAAACTGGGGAAGGCTATGTTTCCCTCGAAAGCTACCTGAAGACCGTGCCAGCAACCGATTTCAAAATGGTTTCTGTGAAGACGACAAAGTGAGAGAGACACTTCTGGACGTACGCGAAAAACGTGACTTTGAAGAAGCATCATCAAAGAGTAAGAGTGTTCTTTAGCTACCTCGATGAGAAGCTGACGGGCGAGCCTAAGGTCCTGGCGACTAACAAGCTTAACTGGGATGTGAAGACGATTCTGGAGACGTATCTTTTGCGGTGGAAGATTGACGCGTTCTATCGGGACGCTAAGCAGGAGCTTGGATTGGAGGATTACGAGGTGAGGAAACTGCAGGGCTTGAAACGCCACTGGCTCATGGTGTTCCTCGCGGATACGCTCCTCCAACTCAACGCTAAGGCTGACGTTTTCGTGGAACACGTGAAGAGTAGCCTTGAAACGGTCGGCTCCACTTGCAGGTACGCCGCTCTGGAAATTCTCAGGTCATTCATCAACCTAGTTCTTAAGCTTGCTGAGAAAGCCAAAACCGTGGACGAGATCCTCAAATATACCCTATCAAACCTAAAAGAAATCAAAACACTATACCAGATGGAACTAACCTAAAATTTGCCAAAGTTCAGATATAAAAAGAAAAAGCATTAAACCATTCCTTGAAAACACATTAAAGTTGTAGGTTTTTTTACGAGTGCCAAGGTTGCCGAGCGAATTGGCGAGGCTGTTTAGGCTGAGCGAACCATGTTCCAGCGTGGCTTGATACCTGTGTTCTCTAGATTACCTGTCAGCTAGGAACAATGTGTGAGCGAAGCCGTGACACCGAGGCAACTCTAGTAAAAAAACCGCACGTATTGACGGGTTATCTATCGGTGCGCGCGCAAATGCAAGTTATATATAGTCCAAGCAGAAAGTAAAGCTAAAACGAACAAAAGAGGTGAAATACATGACAAATGG
>Ga0315551_10003019_pt1 | contig 12057 bp, 15 predicted proteins | sample SalMarSW160290MG_FD_203678 | JGI IMG/M metagenome (GOLD analysis project Ga0315551, IMG submission 203678) | Salt marsh sediment microbial communities from the Plum Island Ecosystem LTER, Massachusetts, United States - Salt Marsh Sediment SW1602-90 ... | reverse complement strand
AATGTTGGATAAAGCCTAAAAATGTCGGATAAACTGTCGGAAAAATGTGTAAAGTAAAGAAACAAAGAAAATAGGAACAGCGACCATTTTTTTTTCCCATTCTTAGCAAAGAATAATTGTTCTCAGGCCAGGATAAAGAAAGACATATAACAGCACGAACTGTTGAGAAGATATTTTCAAATGTTTGTAGAGCAGTAAAAAGACTAAAATTAGTGTGAGTTCACAGTCCTAGACATAGTTTTGTAACACATCTTCTTGAGAGCAAAAATCGGTGATTTGAATCCTACCTAAAGACGAATCTTCTAGCAGCCAAGAACTATCTACCACTCTAGGCGCAAAGTCATTCTTTCCGGAGGCATTTCGCCTACTTTTCTTCTCTGTAGATAGACCCCATCGACAATTGGCCGACCGTTTTCTTCCTCTTTACTTCGGTAAATATGATAGCCGGTAACTTTCTCCTCCATGCTCTTATCGATAACGGAGGTCAAGGATAACTCGCCCTTTGTTTTGTCAAATCTTCGGGATGCTGTGTATAAGCAGGAAAAGAGAGACCTATATAAAATTATCTTACTTCATCCCATTGATTACTTGACAAAAAGTAAAAATAATTTATAATTAAACTAGACTATTCTTGAGGAGGAGAGAATGAACAAAGGTATCCGGGGTTCCGTTGGTGAGAAATTAAAAAAAGCCAGGGAATCGTTGGGATTGACATTAAAGGAAGTTGCAACAGAAGTGGGGTTCGCAAATTACCAGACTCTGATAAACATTGAGGCAGGAAAAAGAGAAATAAAAGTATGGGAACTTGTTAAACTGGCCCGGATCTATTACAGAGATATTGACTATTTCCTAGAAGATGGGAGGATTGTCGAAGCACCTTCTGTTTTATGGCGAAGGAGATCATCCTCTCTCAAAACCAATATATACGAAAGAAGATTTCTCAAATATTGTGAGAACTATAGGCAAATAGAAGAGCTTTTAGGAACAAACACTTCAAAAAAGTTTAAGCCGATTCAGTGTAAGAGAGAAGATTTTGTTACCTTCAGTTTTGTTGATCGTCTGGCTCATAATTATCATGATATGTTAGGCTTTGGGAGCCGTCCTGCATGCTGTATTTATAGAATACTTGATGAAAGTTTTGGAGTAAAAATTCTGTTCTTAAGCATGGGAAAAGAAGGATCTGGTGGATCAACCGTTGGTGACTTCGGCCCTGCTATCCTAATTAATGCAGACGATGCTCCCTGGCGCAGGAACTTTGATCTTGCACATGAATTTTTTCATATTGTCACCTGGGGTATTTTTCGTCCCGAGGAAATATTCGATTCACCAAAAAAGGGAAAGAGCAAAGTAGAAGTGTGGGCTGATGCATTTGCTGCAACATTACTTTTACCCCAAAAGGAAGTATTGGAGGGATTTAAAGAGCGAATCAAGAATGGAAAAGTGTCCTATTTTGATTGTGTAGAATCAGCCCGGGAGTTCGAGGTCTCTGTAGATGCCTTTCTATGGAGATTGGCAAGTTTGGGTATGGTGAAAAGAGAAGAAGTCGAAAGGGTGCTAAACGACCCCGCCTTAAAGAAGTTGTACTGGCAGGAGAAATCTGGTGGGTGGAAAGATACGCCTAAATTCCTAAGCCGCTATGTAAATATGGCTTTTAAATGTATGCAGACTGGCAAGGTTTCGCGAGGACAATTTGCCGACTATATGGAAATAGATCGGCAAGAGATACCTCAGCTTCTCACGGAGTATGGACTGGACGAGAACGCGGATTATGAAATTGAACTTACTGCTTCTTGATGCTGATGTTGTCATTGATGCTCACAGGCTGGGTATGTGGGACAAACTTCTCGCACAAAACAAAGTCCATATTGGATCCGTTGTATTAAGAACCGAAGTTGAGTATTACATCGACAACAAAGGCAGACGGAGAAACATCAATCTCATGTCTCAACACCGGGCCAAAAAAATAACTGAGCTATCTGCTACATTAGCGGAACAAAGGATTTTGAAGGAAAGATTTGATGCAGTGCTTGGGCCAAAATTAGATCCAGGAGAGACAGAGTCTCTCGTTATTCTTGAAAGAATGCCTGAGTTGATGTTTTGTACATTTGATTATGCTGCAATTACGGCGGCAGTTCTTTTAGATATAGGAAATAGGGTAATTTCTTTCGAGACCGTCCTGAAAAAATGTGGTCTCAGTCGGAGGCTGCAAAGAAAACACTCAGAGGAGCGATTCAAACACATTGTGAAAACAGCCCAGTTAATGCGAGTTATGGGACAAGGGCTTAATATACTGTGACGCTAAATTGTTAGGCGATGCAGATAGAGTTTTGACCATGAGTATTAGATATGGCTAAGATTGTTGTTCCAGTTCCACAAATGCGCAAAATATATGAAGAGTTTCATCTAAATGCAGCAAAATCACTTATTGTTGCTACAGGTCGTAATACTCAATATAGAACTGAAAAATGGCGCAACATAAGAACTGAGATACTACAGGCTATTGATAAGTACGGTGAGGAAAATATATTTATGTCTCAAGGAATTAACATGCTTATTTCAGCATTGGAGAATTATCTAAAAGGAGTTTTTATACTAATAGCTGAGAACAATGCGCGTATTAAATTAAAAATACGGGACTTTATTAACAGAAAAACACGACAAGATGACAAGAAAGATTATGAAAGTATCTCTGTTGATGATTTAATCAATGAAAACCGTCTATTATTTAACTTTCAGAATTTGGGATATGCCAATAAACATTATAAAAGATTTCTAAATATTAGTATTGAGGAAGTATTCAAAAACGAAAAACGCGTAAAAGGTTTTCTCCATCCTGACAGAGAAAAACAGCTGTGGATTGAAAAAGTCGAATATTTTGAGTATTTAAGAACTAAGAATGAAGGAATATGGGGACTGAGGCACAAAATAACTCATTCTTGTCATGTCCCAGGGGATGCGAAAACTATTTTTCTTATGCTTTACGAAACATTAAAATATTTTTCGACGAGTTTAATTGAGAAAATATCTGGGGTTGACTTCGATAAGATAAAGGCTTAACAAATCAATCAAGCGGCCTGAAAAGATGCGCTTTCTAGCCGCCGATTTCGGATGGTAGGGTTTATAAGGAAATAAATTATGCCAATCTTCAAGCTAAGAAAAAAAGGTAAAGATTTATCAAATGCAGAGCTTATTGAAGCTTCCAAAACAAAATTAAATTTGGAAAAACATTTAGAAAGTTGGCTTGAACAAAGTCCATGTGCGATTGCTCAAGAACCTATTTTGATAATTGGACGTCGATCTACAGCTTTATTAGAAGATCGAAATATTTTTCCTGATTTATTGGGCTTGGATAAAGATGGTAATATTGTGATTGTTGAATTGAAAAAAGGAAAAACTCCAAGGGAAGTCGTAGCTCAACTTTTGGAATACGCTTCATGGGCAAATGACCTTTCAGACAATGAAATTCATGATATTGCTTCACAATACTTTTTATCTAATACTGAATATAAAGATAGATCACTGCGTGAACTATTTCTTGATATATTTGAAACAGATGAAATCCCATCTTTAAATAGTAGATTAAGAATGTTTATTGCAGCAGAGCAAATGTCTCCTTCAATTTCTCGTGTATGTCGCTTTCTTCGGATGGAGCACGGAGTTGATGTTAATTGTATAGAGTTTTCCATATATCAAACTGAATCGGGTGAGATTTTAGTAAGTTCACAAGTTGTTGTTGGGCAAGAAGAAGTTACTCCTCCCAAAAAGACTATATCTGAACGTTGGTCTGGTGATAAACCAGTTAAGCTTGTTGTATGGGAAGCAGTACAAGAACTTACCAAAGGAGATAAAGAACAACTTTTTTCTCCAAAAGAAGTAACTCAAGTAGTTTTAAATAAGTATCCTAATTTCAATAAAAGCACAGTCGGATGCCAGATTATTTCTGACTGCGTTAATCATACTTCAAGACATCATTATCCAGGTGGTGAGAATCGCTATTGGTGGGTTGAAAAAGGAAAATATCGATTGTTTAATCCAGAACATGATAACATAGAAGAATAGGTTTGCAGAATAATGCTTTATTTAGCAGCCCTAATATATTTTAGGCGGCTGAATTGAGAGTACTATGGCTGTATTAATTCCAAATTTTGATTGGTATTCCAATATTAGTAATAAAGTCGGTGGACCTCCCCGTTGCCCATTCGCTACAGTGTCGCGTTGTCCTCGTTATTATTAGAGCCTTTCCTTATTAAAAGCAACTGGTGCAACAAGCATTGCCCCAGAAGTAGATGAAGCATTACTCCAAAAGTGGAAAAGATCCCCATTGTGGCCACTGATTGCGGAACAGGAAACTTCTGTGCTTGGTACAAATGAAGATCCGGCGCAGATAATATCAAACTTTTGCCCCGAGGTTTCATATGACAGATATGAAGTTTTCGCCACTTTCCTTTCGAGATATGCAGACGAGATAGACAGAAACGTTGCTCATAAGAGCCTTAACAAGCGAGGTACCAGTCGTAATGATTGGAGATGGCAGTGGGCTTCTATTCGTCCCCAACACTATTCGGAATGCCCATTTTACTCACTGCTCCAACGTACGGACGAAATTACAACAGCGCTAAAGAACATTGACGAGTTATTTGAAATTAAACCAGGAATGTTTGGTGTAAGTGTGAATGTCAAGAATCTTATAACTAAATTCTGTCTGTGGTGGCTTAAAAAACAGAAGAAGAACGCCTAATATATGTTAGCCATAAAAATAAAAAGGAGAAAATGATGGGATTCTTTGAAGCGCTCAGTGGGAGAAAAAAAGTATTGTCGTTTGAAATTATATTTAATGATACCAATCAAGTTGGTGTAAATGTAAATAAAAATGTTTCGATGGTGCCAACGCCTGACTATATACGATTATGGGCTTGCTACGAAGCAAAAATTATTTATAACTTGGGCTACCCTAATAATGTAAGTGCGAATATGGCTGTGGGCTTAATAACAAAAGTTGTAGAAAATGGTATAAATAAAAAAACCAATTGTTTTCAAAGAACGAATTTAGATGATGTAATTCAATATATCCCCAATATATCAAAAGGAAACATTAAATTTACAGGGGAATTTTATGCAAAAGGCTCACTAGAACGAACCATAAAAACATGGTTTCCTTTGGGTGGCACAGAACAACAAGTTGTCTATTCTGCTTTAGCTCTTATGCAATATGCAATTTCTATATTTTAGATTGTTGCCATGATGATACCTAAAGCCGTGTAAAGGTAGGCATCTTTGAAATATGGCCATTCTGGCTGATTCCTTCGCCTAACAAAGGGATGAACTCGGACTGGAGAAAACTTTGGCTGAGCTTTATCAAGAAGCTGGCCGTCTTGAAAATGAGCGAACCGAGCATAGTAATAAAAAAAATGTCCATGAGGGAGAATAATGGAGAGAAAAAAATTTATCTATTGGCAAGATGGTGAAATGTGGCTTGGCTATCTGGAAGAGTATCCTGATTATATGACCCAAGGTGAAACATTAGAGGAATTAAAAGAGAACTTGAGAGACATCTATAATGAACTTATTAGCGGTAATATTCCTTGTGTTCGTAAAGTTGCCGAGCTGGAAGTCTCATGAAGAGAAAGGATTTAATTAGGGAATTGAAAAGGATGGGTTGTATATTGATCCGTCATGGCAGTAGGCATGATTGGTATCAAAATGCTAAGACTCGGGTATCTCAGCCAGTTCCTCGCCATAGGGAGATTAAGGAATATTTAGCGAAGCACATCATCAATATGCTGAAGGACAGCTAGCAACGGCATGAACCCTGACTAGAATTTTACTACGCTCAATCCAGTAGGTGATGCGTGCGTTGGCCGGTAGGAAGGGGAGTCATGCAGAGACAAGATGATAGCAAGAGGCCGAAAACGTAAACCGAGAGACCCGCACGCCGATCATTCAAGCACAGGTACAAGTCCACCGCGCAGTGTGAACGGCTCTGATGCTTCAGAACACGAGGACCGCAATGAGATGTCAGGAGTCAAGGTCGGTGCTTCTTCCGTTACTGGTGAAGCGCAGAAGCTGACGCGATACGGACTGGTGAGTATCGCCGTTGCGGTGGTCGCACGTGTTATCTCTATGTTCAAGGTCATCCGGCACGAACTACACCGTCGACGCGCGATCGATCGCCAAGAACCTCATATCACTGCAAGGAGAGCTGGCCACATGTCTTTGCTTTCTCCTCACTTCTTTTGCTAAACTTTGAGTAGAGGCGAGCAGCGAGCGACTTGGGTATATTCCTACTGCACTAGCAGGGAAAATATGCAAGCGGAAGCGCGTTCTTAAAACTACCTGAGCATTGATGTTTTAGGTCGGGAGTGAGCCACTAACGAAAATCCAACAGAGCTTACGTCTGTTTTTGATTTTGAGGAAGTTTATGAGGAAAGTTCATAGGTAGGAAAACGGGGGCCTCTCTTATAAAAAACTTGTGACCATATTGTGACTATAACTGGTACAAATTGAGGCAAATTCAGCTTAATTGGTAGGAACAGAAAAAAGCCAGAAGTTGCTCTGGATTGGGGATTAGTTCATTTGGTGGTAGTATCAGAATCGCGGCTCATAGATTTCCTAAACTATGTGTCGCGGGTTCGAGTCCTGCCAGGCGCGCCAAACAGGAGAAAAATCCTCCAAAATTTCAACTCATTTTTCGTGAAAAGAAATCTATCCTTTTTCTAAAATATCGTGCTTGCCAATCCTAAGTAGGATATAGCCCTCTGTCGTGATCTGAAAGAAAAATCGGTAATCTCTGGTAACGCTTCCTTCAAGGACACCTTTATATTTTTGAACCCGCTTTACTCTCAAAGAAGGATGGGATAAGTTTTGGACTAAAAGCTTTAGCTTCTCGTCTGTTCTTTTCTGGATAGAGGGAGAGAGTTTCTTGTAATCTCGCTTAAAGTGGGTAGTTTGAACTAACTGCATTATTTGTGGAGATCGTCAATGAGTTCTTCTACATTTTTGAATTTCTTAACCCTGCCTTTTTCAACATCCTCTAAAGCTTCTTTTAGCATTTCCCCACCCTTCTTAGATAAAGTGACAGCTTCAGCTTTATCAATTAAGATCTTGGGAATGAAGATTATCTTGTTATCTTCTACTTCTGCTTCTAAATAGTCACCCTCCTTAATACCTAAGGCTTTACGGATTCTACTGGGGATTGTGATCTGTGCTTTTTCTCTGACCTGAACTAATGACATTAACTTTCCTCCTTTATTTATAAATAAATGATTCATATAATTAGAAGTTCTTACTTTCTTAATATAGTAAATACAAGGGAGGAAGTCAAGCTTCAAATCCTTTTGGTAGAAATTAGCAGAACTCTGTATAATTCTACATTACAGATATTCGTGGCTTAAAGACCTCGTCTTTAATTACCTATCCTAAGCTACCCTTGATTTCCCAAGAAATAAAAGTTGTTGAACATGGAAAATCGGAAGTAGAAAGCAGAAGATTTCAGTTTGGGGATGAGGAGTGATGTTGTACTTTTATACAGAATTAGACGGGTACTCTGTTATAATCCGGGCAACAAACCCTACGAATTCAGTCAGGACTGAAAAGAAAAAGGCATGAGGTCATGATGGGATCCAAGGCATCCTTGCTGGGATCTTTCAGGTGGCTCTTATTTACACTGTGGGTGCTAAAGGCCTTATTGTAATACCGCTTGAATCTCTGAATCTCTACCACAACACCCAAAACCCCAATTAACAAGTGCTGAGATTTACCTTTATTTCATCTGGATTGTACTGGAATATCATAGATCGGAATCTCTATTTCTTCTTCCAAGTTTTCCAAAAAAGTTCGAACAACGTCCTGCCAGGCGCGCCAGCAATCTCTTTACTGGAGAGCATTTAAAGATGCACTCCTTCGGTCACTTTCTGAATTTTACCCTTTTGTGACCATCTTCTTACACAAAATATCCAAAGCCATTTTCTGTAGGCAGGGCATTATGGCAGTTCCCCTTTAATATATTCGGAGAGCCTTTCACAATCTCTTAGAATTCTTTCAGTTTCATATTTGGATACCAATCTTTCTTCATATTCAGCCATATTCTTTATACGCACTATTCTCGCAATTCTATTTGCATTTATGTCCATTTCTTGGCTACTTTTAATTGTCTTAAAAAGAGTTACGGCTTCATTATGATTTTCTCCAGCATAACGTTTACCCAGAAAATATACACACATAGCGTCGCAGGCTGCTATACACGAATGAACAGCATTAATGGTAGCCGCATTCCATTTCTTACTGTTGAAGGAGTTTCTTGCTGCATCCAGACATTCCTCAGCCCGTTTAAGATAGTTAATATATAATGGTCTTGAAATAACCCTAATTTGCGTACCATAATCTATCTTTTCGTTCTTGGAAATACTTGCAGGCCTTTGTTGACTTCAGAGATAATTTTTAATCTTTTTTTCTGACTTACTTCCTTTTCCGTTAAGACATAGGGAGCTAGTCTATTCCCATATACCTCAAGGCATATATTTGATAATTTATCTAAGAATCCTTCAAGTTTTTGTTTATCTTGATTATTCTTAACTACGATAAAGATATCTATATCACTATCCGGTCTTTCTGAGCCCTTTGCTAAAGATCCAAATAGAACTACCCTTTTGATTAAGGCTTTTGGCAAGTTTTTCACTAGAGTTTCTTTTAAATTCTCCAATGGTTCTTCTGCTTCCGAAACTTCTTCAATTAATTTATGTAAGACTTTAAAGGCATAGCTTTTCCGATTTACTCTCCAAAGGTGAGCTTTTCCGACAACAACAAAATTCACAAAATTCATATCAGCAAGTTCTCGCATAGTTCGATTTACGCTCATATGAGAGACTTTCAAAATGGAAGCTATTTCTCTTTCGCTCATAGAAGCCTCGTAGGTTAGCAAAAATCTTATGATTTTTACCTTTGTCTTAGAGTTTAACGAATTTAATAGTGAGGTATGGAATTTCACATTAGTCTTCCTGTAACATATTTGTTACAAGTGTAACATATTTTGAGATATCGTCAAGTATTATCTCACTCTATTAGCTGAATTTTAAAAGTGGACTATTGCGAAGCTTCCTTTCTTCATTTTTATTAATTTTTCCTACTTAAGCTACTAACACGATTTCTTCTCCTGAAAGAGTTTCTTACACGGGGAGATCTACATCTCCGGCCAGAAGCATCCAGCTGATAAATGTAGATAGACCCAGAAACAGGATTCAAAACAAAAGAATAGTATCCGCAGTCCAGAAGAACAACCAAGTTGCAATCAATCTTTATCGCAAATTGGGATTTAATATTACTGAGAATCCCGAATCAAAGGTTTTTTCCGACTTTGTTGCGAGGTTATCGGGAAATTCCAATAGTTAAACCTGATTTTCATCAATAGAAAAATTAGAGCTTCATTATTGTCAGTGATATCATCGAAAGTACGGAGGTTGGATAAAGGCTGTGAGAATCTGGTTATATAGAGGTTGTGTTCACTCAGAATCTACCTTGATTTCCTCGATTATTTTCTCTACCGTTTCTAATGATTGTTTAATTTCTTTTTTGGAATATTCTATCGGTGGGCCTGGTGGATATTGGTCTTCAATATAATAGGCAGTAACTCTCCGGGCAAAATCAAGGTATTTCCGGAATGCAGGGCGGTATTTGGTTGCCTCAGTTATTAGTTTTTCAATATCATGAGTTTTTTCGAGTTTCCATAAGGTCTGAAACATTTCACTTCCAATACTTCTCATCTTATTCCTACCCCATGTTGTATCATTGATCGAATTTCACTTGACTTGTAGCGTTCAACACAATATCATATATTACCGCAAAAGGGGACAGAGTTGAAAATGACAGGGAAGAGCAGTAAAAAATAGTATTTAGGAGTTTCTGTGGTGATAGATAAGACCAGGATGAACAAGCTGATAGTTGTTGTTGATGACGAACCGGATATCGTGGAACTTATAACTCACCATTTAAAGAAAGAGGGTTTCAAGGTGAGGGGGTTTCATGATGGTGAAAGTTTACTTACCTTTGTTAAGGATGCTCTTCCCGACCTCATAATCCTGGATTTAATGTTGCCAGGAATAGATGGACTGGAAGTTTGTCGAACGCTTAAGATGAGAGAAAAAACATCCTCTATTCCTATTATAATGCTTACCGCCAAAGACACAGAAACCGATATAGTTGTAGGTCTGGAATTGGGAGCAGATGATTATATAGTGAAGCCTTTCAGTCCAAGAGAGCTTATAGCACGGGTAAAAGCTGTCCTGAGAAGAGCACAGCCAAAAAAGAAGACAAAGCTATTTAAAGTAGGAGATTTAGTAATAGATTTAACAAAATATGAGGTAAGAGTGAAGAATAAGAAAGTTAATCTTACCACAACAGAATTCAGAATTTTAGCTAGTCTTTCTGAAAAACCCGGATGGGTTCTTACGAGAAATCAGCTTCTTGAGGATCTGTGGGAAGACGAGAAGATTGTTCTGGATAGAACTATCGATGTCCATATCAAAAACTTGAGGGAAAAATTAGGAGAGGCAGGCAAATTAATTAAGACCATCCGGGGAATTGGTTATAAAATAGAGGAGTGAAGATGCCTAGATGGGGGATAATGTGGAAACATTACTTTTATTATCTTCTAATTATTGCTTTAATAGTTCCTTCCCTCATTTTCCTTGCTTCAAGAGAAATGGAGAGGTATTATCTTAAAACAATAGAAGTTAATCTTAAACATCAGGCTGAATTAACTGAAGAACTTCTTAAAAATCTCTTACCTTATGAAGAAATAAGGGAAATTGATGAGCTTGCCAAAAGGATAGGAAAACGCATAGACACCAGGATTACAGTCATCGGATTAGATGGACAGGTTTTAGGAGATTCCGAAAAGGATCCCCAAAAGATGGAAAATCACCTGACCAGGCCAGAGGTTGAACAAGCTTTAAGAGAGGGAATGGGAAAGAGCATTCGATATAGCACTACTTTAAAAGAGGAAATGCTGTATCTAGCAGTGCCGGTGAGAAAGAATGGGAAAGCTACAGGAATTGTTAGAACCAGCTTCTCCCTTGGTCAAATAAAAGCACTTGCATGGAATGTAAATAGCAAGATTATCTACCTCGCCCTTATTTTAGCAATTTTTGTTCTTTTATTGTCCTTCCTCTCAGCAAAGTCAATTACAAAACCCATTAGGGAAATGGCCCTTGTGGCTAAGAAAATAGCTAAGGGGAATTTTAACGCTAGAGTATCCACAAAGGCTAAGGATGAAATAGGGGAACTTTCCTCTTCCCTCAATCAAATGGCCCAGGAACTTCGAAGATTATTTACTACCCTTGCTGTAGAAAGAGAGGAGCTTCAAAAAATTCTTTGGGCAATGGTTGAGGGAGTGGTTGTATTGGATTCCCAAAAGAGAATTATCCTTGCCAATGAGAGCTTTAAGAAGATGTGTGATTTTTCCTCCCAATCTGTTACAGGGAAACCTTATTGGGAAATAATAAGAAACGTAGGCATTGACGAATTGATAGAGAGAACTCTTCGAAGTGGCAAAGCAGAAACTTCTGAAATTCGCTACCAGGATAAAGTTTATCTGGGGAATGCTACTTTGCTATCCAGGACAAAAGAGAATGAGGTTCTTATTGTCTTCCATAACATCACTGAAACTAAACAACTGGAAAGAGTAAAGGCGGATTTCATTGCCAATGTATCTCATGAGTTGAGAACGCCACTTACCGCTATCAAGGGCTTTGTAGAAACCCTGGAGGAAGAAGCGGGTGAAGAGCAGCGGCATTTTTTAGGAATCATTAAAAAGCACACAGACCGTTTGATTAACCTTGTCTCTGATTTACTTTTGCTCTCAAAGATAGAGGAGAGAGAAAAAAAGCTAGAAGTTGAGGATGTCAACTTAAAGGAAGTTATCGGAGATGTTTTAAGAATTTTTGAAAATAAGTCGAAGGAAAAGAACCTGAAATTGGAACTTATTACACCTGGTATGCTTCCCTTAATAAAAGCAGATTCCTTTCTTATAGAGCAGCTATTTATAAATCTTATAGATAATGCAGT
>Ga0315551_10003008_pt1 | contig 12079 bp, 8 predicted proteins | sample SalMarSW160290MG_FD_203678 | JGI IMG/M metagenome (GOLD analysis project Ga0315551, IMG submission 203678) | Salt marsh sediment microbial communities from the Plum Island Ecosystem LTER, Massachusetts, United States - Salt Marsh Sediment SW1602-90 ... | reverse complement strand
GGAGTCTTTTTACCTGAGATCCGGTCATTATGCAACTTCTTAATTCGGTCGGTATCGTCAGTATGGACGAAATCCAATATTTTTTTCTTTTTTATCTCATCTGCAAAATCCCCAAAGAGTTGAATAAACTTTTTATTGAAATCAACAATCCTCCCTTCCGGATCCTCGATAATAATTCCAATGCCTGCCTCCTGGAACAGGTCCTTATACCTCTTCTCTGATTCTTCGATCACTCTCCTGCTTTTCTTATGTTTATCTATCTCCTGTTTAAGAAGTTTCTCTTTCTCCTTAAGTCGCTTGTTGGATTCTTGAAGCTCTTTCAGTAGTTGATTATTTCTTTCTGATAATTCGAAGTTTTGAACCTCATTCAGAATGGCCATTTTAATATCGTGATAATCACTCGATTTTATCATGTATCTATGGACACTGCCCTTGTTTATTGCATCCAGAATGGGTTGCATGTCTTTGTAGCCTGTTAAAACGATCCGTCTAACATCCGGAAATTTAAGCTTGACTCTTTCCAGTAATTCGACACCTGTTAATTCTGGCATTCTCTGATCAGTTATAAGCACCTGAATTTTAGTATTCTTTAGAATAGTAAATCCCTCATTTGCAGAATTGGCCAGATAGATCATAAAAAAATTCTGCAAGGAATTCCTGAATCTTGTAAGATTCAGTTGATTGTCATCGATATAAAGAATGGATGGTTTTGATGTAGTCCTTTTATTCATTTCCGGATCTCCCAGATATTATTACTGAATTAGAATAACTCCAACTAATCACAGTTGGAGTTTTATTAAATTATCAATTGTGTAAGCATAATGCAGTGAGTCAATAATTTATAATAAACACAAGCAGTTAAAAGCCGATATTGCTTATAAAAAAGAGAAGTCAGTTATTCTGCTTACTGTTTTTAATCCTATTTATTACCAAAAGGTTACCCTTTTTTTCGTTTTTTTTGATGAAATTTCCCTAATTTATTTTGATTCTAAATAAATCAACAAATTTGACCGATAAATATCAAGATAAATACCGCATTGAATCAGCCAGGATTAAAAAATGGGCAGAGGACCAATTGAACCCTGAAAGGGAGAGAATTATACTTTTTATTATCCTGTTACAGACTTATCCTAATTGTCCGTTATGCTGATGCGGCGACATGCGGACGGCGAACGCAGTCCAAACAATTCCAATGAAATGGTGTTTTTTTCTATTTGCAGGAACCTTATCCCCCACTCTCCTTGAATTGGATCAACATTCCAAGGCAGGGGTAATGTTCTTCAATTTCCTTGTCGCTGGCTTTATGTGCAAGCACTTCGACCTCGATCAGGATCATTTTGGTCTTTTCTACGCCAAATCCAATCGATTCCATATAATCATCCTCCTCATTATCATACAGAACCTTCTCGGAAATCTCATCGACCAGTTTGAAATGTACCGGGTAAAAGTTCTTGAGTGTACAAAACGAGACGATATAATCTTTATCCCCATAAAATATAATGTTGTATTTAATGGTATATCCAACGCCGATCATATCACCTCTTGATTGGTTGTAATATCTGTAAGAAGGGACAAGGTCATTTCTGCAATCACCGACCTTCTGGAAATCGCCGCAAAATTGGCCATAACCCAAAACCGGGAAAGCCAGGACCAGTAACAGGGATATTTGTATTTTCCTGATATATTTCATAATCACATGGATTTAAGTATTAAATAGTGGTGATTTCTGCTCTGATGGAACGGATTGCAGATTTCATTTCCATAAAATTTTCAGCGGTAAGGTTGAATTCGGCACCACCCCCAATGACCAGTTTCCCGTCCTTCTTCGTTACCGTTGTTTCAGTTTCATCCACAGCCAGTTGCTCAAATGTCTGGTTGATCAGGTTCAGGTATTTTATAATGCCTGCCACATTCTCATCATCTTCATATACCTTTGCCATGGAAAGCAGGTTGTCGAAAGGATACTTCATTTCACTAATCCGTGCGAATATCGGGTCATCTTCCATAAACTCTTCCTCGGTTTCCAGAACCAGGTATAAGCTCTCAATATAGGCTCCTGCCGAGATTACTGCAAGAGTACTCTCCTTCCTGCTGGTTTCAAGGAAAGCAAACATTTCATTACAGGCTTCATTGGAAATAAGGACCATGGAATCCGGGTCACTGATATTTGTTCTGGCTCTTTCCATCAGGGATTCAAAGATTTCCGTGGATACACCCACCTGAGTACTCAGGGATCGAACAGCCTCAAAATAATCCACCGATTCGCCGGTCAGTCCAAATTTTGCCAGATAGGCCAGGTCAGTAACATAGATCCCCAGGTTCAGGGCCTGGGACCTTGATCCGAGATAGCTGTCTTTTTTCTCAGCCGAATTTACAAGTCCCGGTTTGTATTCGAGATCCGAATTGAAAAAACCTTCAACAATTTCTCCGGGAGATGGCAGTAGAAACAGTATATTGTTCAGAATCTCCAGCTCTCCTTTTAGTGTTTCAAGGGTCGAGCTATCATCCGGTGAACCAGCCAACTCTCCTTCCCCGGATTTGCTGAATTTACACGCAGAGAAGACACAAATGTAAATGAGAACCAGTACGAATGTCAGAATTTTTAAATTCATGGTTGTTTTATTTTTTTTAATTACATTTTTAACAATTTCGATCCTCTTATAAATAAATCAGTTCTTGAAAGAATGAAACAACACTCTCAGACTTCCTTTCTTTTCACTGGAGTGATATTCAATCCTTCCCTTGTGAACGTCTATGATCTGTTTGGCAAGAACCAATCCCAGGTTCAGATTGGCGTTTAGCAGTTCTTTGTCTGTTGAGAAAAAATATCTTATGCTTTTTACGTATTCTTCAGAGTAATTCATACACTGATCAACTACTTCAAAAAAGACCATTCCATTTTCCTCCCCGGTGCTTATCATAATCTTACCTTCATCCGGAGTATGATCCAGTGCATTATCGATTATGTTTTCAAGGCAGCTAATTATCAGATTGAACTCTCCTTTAAATTGAAGGTTTTGATTTTTATCCGGAAGCACCAATTGAATGTTCCGTTTATTTAGTTTTTCTGAAATCTCAATGAATAGATACTCCATTACTTTTTCGGTAGTGGTGCTTTCCAAATTCAGTTTCCTGTCGTTAATCTTAAGCAGGGTTATTTGGTTTGCGAGAGAGGACAGCAGTTCAAATTTTGTAACATTCTGGTCAAGCAAATTGACCAGTTTATTCAGGTCTTCTGAAATGGATTTATTTTTGAAGACCTGTACTGTAGCTCTTAACTCATTTAAAGGTGTACTTAATTCTTTGCTTAGTATTTGTAAAAAAACATTTTTATTCCTGTCAGTGTTTATTAAAGCAGTGTTTGCGGTTTCAAGCTCCTCAAGGATCTCTTTGTTTTTCTTTTTCAGGTTGGCCATTTCAATGCCTTTATTGATTGAAACCCTGATTTCCTCCGGTTCTATCGGTTTATGAAAATAACCCTGGATCTGTCCCTTGTTTACCCCGTACACAATAGCTTCATGATCCGAGAATCCACTGATCATAAAACGGATTATATCCGGATACTCAACTGCAACCTTTTCAAGCAACTCTTCCCCTGACATTCCGGGCATCCGCTGATCTGAGACAACCACCTGAATATTCTCCCTTTTCAGGATTTCTAATCCTTCTTCACCAGACTGGGCAGTATATATTTTAAAATCCCTGTTTAGCAGATTCGCGAACAGAAAAACATAATCCTTCGCGTCATCTACATACAATACTTTTGGTTTTTGGGTTTCCGGATTTTCCATAGTAAATGTCTATATATAATTCTGATTGGCTTATTTATAATTAGAATCAGGTTATCATTAATTAACCGGTGGAACAGTTAGTATCGGAATCGGCGAATGATTCACCATCAGCTGAGAAACGGAACTAATAGTTAATGGTGATCCTTTTCTGGCACTTACAATAGAAATAAGTTGAGCTTTATTATGAGTTGCATAATTAATTGCCATTTCAACGAAATCAGATCCAAAAAGATGATCTCTGGCAACAGGGATATTTTTGCCCGACAAATAATTTTCGGCCTGGTCTGCATATTGTTTCAGTCTCTTTTTGATATTTTCCTGTTTTGTAGTTCTTATTTCCACAATATATACCATTGCTCCTGTACCTGCAGCAATATCAGCCGTAAACGGAATTTTTTGCCGGGTATTGGAAACAGCATCTATGGGTAAGATAATTCTCCGGATTTTTTTCTGTTTAAAACCATAGCGGACTGTTAATACGGGGCAGGATGAGTGGACAACCACTTTGTAGGAATTGCTTCCCATCCAGAATTCTTCAAATCCGGAAACACCATGGGTTCCCATTACAATGAGGTCAGTATTTTCACTTTTGGCCAGGTTGACAATCTCTTTGTAAATTTTGCCATTCCGGATCAGATAATCGAGATCGGTCCCGCTTTTATATTCTTTAAGGATTTTATTGCAGAAATCAATTATTTTCTGCTCATAACTTTTCTCAAGGCCTTGAATTACAAATGGATTTGCATATTCCTTTTGCTTTCTCACATGAATGAACTTCAATGATGATTCAGTTGATTTGGCAATCTCCAGGGCAAATTCAAATGCATTCATAGAATCTTTCGAAAAATCAATTGGTACAAGAATTTTTTTCATGATATTTTATTTTTGATTATTAAATGTAATGAAATCAAAATTGCTGTTGTAATGAATCATTTTCTGAAATATCATGATGTGTCACTTCCCCGGGGAATACTGAAACTGAATTTACTGCCTCTTCCATATTCACTCTCAACCCATATTTTCCCTCCGTTTTTCTCAACAAATTCTTTGCACAAAATAAGTCCTAGCCCTGTACCATGTTCCTTTTCTGTCCCCGGAGTACTGAAACTTTCTGTTAAATTAAACAGTTTGGATAAGTTTTTTTCACTGATGCCCACACCGGTATCTGTAACTGTTACTATGATGAATTCATTCTCTTCCTTCTGGCTCAATACAATCTCCCCTCCGGATCCGGTAAATTTCAGGGCATTAACAATCAGGTTTCTGACCACTGTATTGATCATTCTTTGATCTCCAAAAGCCATGATATATTCTTTTATTTCATTCTGTACATCGATATTTTTCTTATTTGCTGCACTGGAAATTGATACGATATTTTGGCGGACCAGATCGGTAAGGCTGAAATCGCAGGGTTTATATTCGATCCTTCCTGTCTGAGACCTTGACCATTCCAAAAGATTATTCAGCAGATCAAAACCATGAATAGATGAATTGTAAATATGTTGGATCATTTCCTTATTTTCTTCCGGAGCCCTGTTATCATATTCTTTCAAGAGCAATTCTGAAAATCCCAGAAGGGTATTGAACGGCTCCTTCAGATCATGGGCTATTATTGAAAAAAACTTATCTTTTGTTTTGTTGGTTTCTTTCATATCCGTATATGCCTTTCTTAACCGTTCATTCTGAGCATCTATCATTTTCCTGGAATTGCTTAATTCAAGATGTGTTTTAACCCTCGATATGAGTTCCTGCGGATTAAACGGTTTGGTAACATAATCTACAGCCCCGATTGTTAACCCCTTGACAATATCTTCCCGATCGGTTCTTGCCGTCAGAAAAATAACAGGGATTTTTTTTGTTTCCGGTTCTTTTTTAAGTTTTTCGCATACTTCAAAACCATTCATTTCCGGCATATTAATATCAAGAAGCAACAGATCCGGCTTGTTGAAGGCAATTGCTTCCAGAGCTTCTTTACCACCGGATGCATAGCTGAACTCAATATCATGTTCATCCAGGATGTTCCCAAGTACCTGAATGTTTTCGGCAATATCGTCAACGATCAATACATTTGATTGAAATTCGTAATCCCGATTTATTTCATTTTCTGACATCTTTTATTTATTAATTATTTCTGCCAGTTCACTGAAATCTGTTAACAGCATATTAATATTTTTCACATTAAACGAATCGAGATATTCCTCTAATTCAATACCATAACTTTCCAATACTTCAATGTCATATTCTTTTCCGGTTTTCAAAACCATTGAGGCAAAATTCCTGATCTTTTTATTTGACTTGTTTTTCATGATATTTTCGTATTCCGGAATGATCCGTGTTCTGAACATATCCACAAGCTTTTTTGGAATCCGGTTCTTCTGTAAAGAAAGTTGTTTGAAATTATAAGAATAATCCATTTCCTGCCGGGCGGTTTTTTCTTCAGGTTCCTCCGGTTTGGTAAAAGGCAGGAATTTTTTAAGCTCTGAAATTAACCTGGATTTGGTAACCGGCTTCCTCAGGTATCCATTGCAAAGATTTTGTATTTCAGCAACATCCCTTTTCAGTGATGAAGCGGTTAACGCAATGATTGGTATAAATGACAGTTTTTTTTCTTCCTTTAGTATTCTTGAGGCTTCGTACCCGTCTATTCCGGGCATTTGCATATCCATCAATATCAGATCAGGTTTAAATTTCTGAGCTTTCTCAATGCCAATGCTTCCGTTTTCTGCTTCAATAATTCTCACATTGTATGATTCCAGATAACCACGAATAACCTTGCGGTTCGATTCGACGTCCTCAACCAGCAGTATCTTTGGATTCATGAATTTAATTCCTGACACATCCTCAGCTTCCGAAGCGTGACTTTCAACTGTGGCTGAAATCTGGATATGGGGTAGGAATATTTCAAAAGTTGTACCTTTATCTGCTTCACTTTTCAGGCTTATTGTTCCGTTCATTAAATTCACCAGGCGTTTGGTAATTGTTAATCCCAGCCCGGTACCCCCGTATCTGCGTGTACTTTGACCATCCTTCTGACGAAAAGGTTCAAAAATGGCTTGTTGTGATTCTTCACAGATACCTATTCCGGTGTCAATTATTTCAATAAATAAGTCAACATGACTGCCTTCTTCATACCTGTCTTTTCTCTTAACGTTAACCATAACGCCCCCTTCATGGGTAAATTTTATAGCGTTTCCAACAAGGTTGAAAAGGATCTGGCGAAGCCTGGTTTCATCAAATAGCAATCCTTTTGGCAAGTCTGGATCAACATTGATCTCAAAATACAACCTTTTCTCCCTGGCTGTTAAGGAGAAAATTTGTCTGATTTCATCAATTATAACGCCCGGATTAATCGGCTCGTAATTAATTTCCAGTTTCCCTGCCTCGATTTTCGACAGGTCAAGAATATCATTGATCAATCCCAGCAGACTTTTTCCGCTATTTTTAATCCCAATTATATAATCATTATACTCGGGATTACCTGCAAACTGTTCTTCAAGTATCTCGGCAAAACCCAGAATAGCATTCATTGGAGTCCGGATCTCATGGCTCATATTTGCCAGAAATTCACTTTTTGCCTGGTTAGCCTGCTCGATCCGGATTATTGCCTGTTCCAGTTTTTTCTCAATTTCTTTTCGCCGTGTTATATCGCGTATAATACCAACTCCATGCCAATTATTATTGATTTTCACTGCTGAAAGAGAAAGCTCAACAGGGAATTCTTTGTCATCCTTTTTTAAAGCAGAAAGTTCCAGTGTTTCACCAACTACCGCACCGGTACCACTCTTTCTGAATTTTTTATACCCTTTCCGGTAGCTTTCCTGATATCTGGCAGGAGCGATTGTTTCATGAAAAGCTTTTCCTTTAATTTCCTCAACCGGATAACCAAAGATAATTTCAGCTGCGTGATTCCAGAATATTATCTTTCCATTATGGTCAATAACAACGATCCCATCCTGGGTGGAGGTTGTAATATTATTCAATAATTCTTCTCTCTCTTTGAGTACCGCTTCTGTCTTTTTGCGTTCGGTGATGTCCCTTGCAATTCCAAGCACCCGGGATTCACCTTTTATCTTCACTGGATATGTAAGTATTTCGGCTGTAACTTTTCGACCATCCTTTCTCTGCAAGATAAATTCATCCGGCCCGGTTGGTTTCCCCAGGATGTTCCGTGCCAGGAGTTTTAACGCTCCCGGAAGCTGGGGTTTGTCCAGGATATGCAATTTTAAGAAACTCTTACCTATTAGTTCTTCTTTATTATAACCGAGCATTTTCTCCGCAGCTTTATTACCCTCAATAAAGGTTCCTTTCAGGTCATTGATATACATGGCATCAGGGGCAAAGTCGAATACTAATCTAAATCTCTCTTCTGAAGTTTTTATTTTGTCTATCCGGGCTTTATCCATTTTGATATTGTTTTAATCAGTGTTTCTTTACGAATTGGTTTTGTTAAATAATCGTTACAATCTGTTTCACGGATCTTCTGTATATCTTCTATTTGTGCATACGCTGTCTGGACGATAATAGGTATGTCCTTATCCATCTTTCTTATTTCAGCCACAGCTTCATATCCTGACATTACCGGCATCCGGAGATCCATCAGTACCAGGTGGAGATTTTTATTATTTCTGAATTTTTCAATCGCTTCCTTTCCGTCTTTTGCCCATAGTAACCTGGCTTTTGTTTTTGTCAATACCGATTCTATATATTGGAAATTACTTTCAACGTCTTCAGCAACCAGAAAAGTCAGGTTTTCCCAATTAATGTCATCCGATGGTATTACAATAACCCCTTCATTTGGCATTTCAGGCTCAACCGGATTATATGGCAGGGTAAAATAAAATTCTGAGCCTTTGCCAACTATCGATTTACACCACATCCTGCCTCCGAGTAATTTGACATATGCCTCTGAAAGGGGTAAACCCAATCCTGCTCCATCATATTGTTTTATATATGAATCATCTTGGTGCCTGAATCTGTCAAATAAAAAATTCAGCTTTTCCTCCGGAATCCCCTTCCCGGTATCTTTAACAAAAAACTGCAGGGTTTGTCCGGCTTTTAAATCGCCGTCTTCCAGTATGCTACATCCAAATTCAATCGTCCCCGAATCTGTAAATTTCATAGCATTACCTAAAAGATTGGAAAAGATCTGTTTTAACCGGTAAGGTTCTGACAGCATTGCAAAATCTTTTTCTTTACTGGCTCTCTTCAGGATTAAATGAATTTGCTCTTTTCCTGTTTCACTTATTTCACGGCGATAGGTTGCGTACAGGTCAAGTAACATTTGATTAACTTTACAGTCAGAAAGGTGAATTTTTACTTCTCCTGATTCGATCTTTGCAATATCAATAATGTTATCAATCAGGTTTATCAGGTAATTGCCGCTGAGATTGATCTGTTTGGTGTAATTCATCAACTTCTCCGGTTGTAAATCAGGATCAGAAAGCAGTTCGGAAAAACCGATAAGAGTATTCATCGGTGTAAGGATCTCGTTAGACATGTTTGCAAGAAAAGCTGTTTTTAGTTTTTCCGACTGTTCCGCTTTTTCTTTCGCACGCAATAATTCATTTTGATACTTTTTTAATCTTTCATTCGCCAGTTTCCGGTCGGTAATATCAAGGATCATTCCCGAAAGTATGTTCCCTTCAATAGTTGCGCTTAAGATTATTTGTTTTGTTTTCCCTTTTTTTGTAATAAACTCCGTTTCAAATTCATTTACCCTTCCGGTTTTTTGAAGCAGGTTGATAAGGGTATTTCTATCGTTCTTGTCTTTATAGAACTTCCGTGATTTAACAGTCAACAATTCTTCAACAGATCCGCACTCTAACATAGCTGACAATGCATCATTAGCGAACAAAATGTTACCCTGTAAGTCTGAAATAAAGATCCCGGTCAGGGCATTATCTACAAGTTCCCTGTATTTTTCTTCCGATCTTTTCAGGGTCTTTTCGCCTTTTACTTTTTGGGCTATCTGAGCTTTCAATTCTTTCTTTCTCTCTTCAACCTTTTGCTCCAGGTTTTGATTCAACAAAATAAGATCCTTCTCTCTCTCAGCCAGTTCAAGATTTTTTTGTACTGCCGAGTCGTAGGTAGAAAGAAGCAGGTTAAGTATCTGCAAAGGATTTGAATTGATCGCGTAACTCTTGCCGGCAATAAGGATATCCAGACTCTTTTCAGATCTTTTGCCCAGAATTAAATGCTTGTTCTCCAATACATGGTTTATTCTTGACTGCAGGTAACCTTCATTATACGGCTTCATAATATAACCATCTGCCCCACATTCCATCCCTTTTATTACATCGGTAGTATCCGACAGGGAAGTTATCAGAATAACCGGAATTTTCCACAGTTCTTTGTCTGTCTTAATCAGGTTACACATTTCATACCCATCCATTCCGGACATTAAAATATCCGCTATCACCATCAGAGGGGGGTTTTTCCTGACCAGCGCAAGCGCTTCCTTGCCATCGATACCATGTAAGACTTTATAACCAAATCCTTCAAGCATATACCTTAATTTCTCAGCCTGGGTAAGACTGTCTTCGGCTATTACGATTAATTTGTTATGGTTCCTGGTTTTCTGCATTTCTGTATATTTCAAGCTCTTTTTATTCTGTTTAAAGCGCTCTGCTCTCAGCACCCTGCTCTACGCCCTCCGCTCTTGGCTTTCATCCTTTGCCGTAGGCACGCCTATGACACATCCTTCATCAATCATCATTCATCAATCATCATTCCCTTGCTCTTTGTTCTTTGCTACTTCTTTTCAGCCTTTCAGCCTTATTCGTCAGACCAACTTGCTCCCGCACAGTCCATCGCTTAGTGGTCGGACGAAGTTCCCTTTAATTCATCATTTGCCGTAGGCACGCTCACATAGTGATCCCTTTGGGGCTATGGCGCATCAAATCCTCAACCCCACTACCAATACATCATCTATTTGTTCCACATCCCCCATCCAGTTTTTTAAATTATTTTCAAGCAGCAATTTCTGGGCTTTCATTGGTACGTTCTGTACACTCAGCAAAAGTTCCCTGAAATTATTCAGACTAAATTTTCTATCACTTCTCCAGCCAAACTGGTCTTTATACCCATCGGTAAAAAGATATATCGAATCATCAGCCTTAATTTGAATTCCGCGATTGGTAAACGGTTTAACAATTTTCGCGTGAACTCCAACAGGCATTCTGTCGGCTTTGATTTCACTGAGGTTATTATTTCTGATAATGAATAACGGGTTAAAAGCCCCGGCATACTGCAAGGTGTAATTTTCGAGGTCAATTAAAACAAGGGTTATATCCATTCCATCCTGAGTCTCATTAATCTTTCCTGTCTGCCCCATCGTTTTGATGATCCGGCCTCTCATATTGTTTAATATCCTGTCTGGCTGCATTATTCCAAGATTATTCACAATTTCGTTCAGGTATTCCATACCCAGGATACTCATGAATGCTCCCGGCACTCCGTGACCGGTACAATCGGCAACAGCAAGAATCGTTTGGTTGCCTATTGTAGAAATCCAGTAAAAATCTCCACTTACAATATCTTTCGGCTGGTAATAAATAAAGTAGTCTGAAAATATCTTGCTGAAAGATTCACTTTCAGGTAATAAGGCCGATTGTATCCGGCTTGCATACCGGATGCTATCGGTTATTGCTTTTTTCTGGGAAGTAATCTCATCCCTTTGTGTTTCAGCCAGATCGCGCTGGGTTTCAATTTCTTCTTTTTGCGATTCAATCTCATCGCTTTGTGTTTCTATTTCTTCACTTTTCTGAATTATTTCATTCTTTTGCCATTCCAGAAGCAGTTTGTTTCTCTTCTCCAGGTTGACATCCCGGATGATCATATACAACAGTGATTTTTCTTTGTCTTCACCACAATAGATGGTAACCTCAACGAAAAAATCTTCATTTTTCGAGTTATAAAGTACCCATTCAAACCGGTGATATCCTTTTATGTTTGCTATTTTTATTAATTCCTTTTCTTTTTTTGCTGACGGCTCATCGCCAAGCTGAAGTTTGGGGGAGAATTTTGTCAGGTTGAATCTGGTATTGCTTTTTAAAACCGCATTTTTCATCATTTTTAAAGCTGCTTCATTCCATTTTATCAAAACATTATCCTCTATAAAAAGAAATGCATCATCTGACTTCTCAAATAGTTTCAATATTGCTTCACTCCTTTCCATAATTCTCTTTATTACAGCAGGCTTTAAACTCTTCTTTCATGAATATAATTATGTATAGTTTCGATTAACTTTTCAGCATTGACAGGTTTAGTTAGGTAATCATCAAATCCTG
>Ga0315551_10003004_pt1 | contig 12083 bp, 10 predicted proteins | sample SalMarSW160290MG_FD_203678 | JGI IMG/M metagenome (GOLD analysis project Ga0315551, IMG submission 203678) | Salt marsh sediment microbial communities from the Plum Island Ecosystem LTER, Massachusetts, United States - Salt Marsh Sediment SW1602-90 ... | reverse complement strand
CTTCACGACCCAGTTTCGCTCTGCACCGATTGCCATGCTGCCATCTACCGTGATAGTTGAAATGGCGGTACTGCCGAGGCTGTCCATGACCTCGACCATATAACTACCTTCAGTTGGAAATACGTGTGACCAGCCCCCGGGAGTGGTATCCACGAAAATGCCGTCCACATAGAAATCATAGTTCGGATCGGGAACGCCCCCCGAAGCGTCGAAATCAACCTCCTGACCGACGTAGATCGTCTTTACTGCAGGACTCAGTTCTATGGGAGTGAATACCGTGATGGTCGTCGAAGCGGTGGTCCCAAATGAATCGCTCACCTCGATGTCCGTTGTTTCATAATCTCCGGCTACCGAAGAGGGCGCCGTGTATTCCCCCGTTTGCGGATCCACCGATCCCAGGGTCCCCTTATTTTGATACATGTACGGTTTGAATCCGCCTTTTCCAGAGATATCCAGGGTTCCAGAGGCGGGGATGTAGGCATCGGTCGGACTGATCGATAATTCCCCCGGCTCCTGATTCTCCAGAAGCTGGTTGAGCGAGATATCGCCGCAGCCGGTTAGAATCAGTCCCAGCGCAATCAACGCTGCTGCGTAGAGAAAAGACGAATGCCCGTGGGATGTACAATTTCCATAGCTTTTTGACATCGGACCAGGGAACCCTCTGCCAACCTTCATATCCTTCTCCCTTACACGGCTCTCACAGTCGTGTGTACAGATAGATCGATGGAACGAAACCCATGATCCAATCCGTCCTGATTCCCCCCCCGGATTCCTCCTGATAGAAATATACGAACGTCTCGTACATGACGTCGATCGCGATCCCCACGCTGTTCGAAAACGCGAACATCGCTCCGACGCCGCCGCTCCCGTATGCCAGGAAGCGGGACAGTCCCTCCTGGGCGATCGCCGGCAGGGAGCTGAAGTCGGAGACATTGATCGCCGCCCCCATGCCGGCTCGTGCGAACAGCCCGAGCCTCGAAGCCCCCGCAGTCGTATAGCGGACATCGATCCCGACCGGGACTACGTAGTGGAAGTACGAGGCAATCCCCGCTTCCTCGGAATCGAAGACGTTCAGACCCGTATACACCCCCAGTCCCAACACACCCGCTGATAGCGGGATCCTGTAGCTGCCGTAGACGAAAGGTGCGTAACTCAAGCTGAACACCTGGTTCGCCACTCCTACCGGCACGAACGGCGAAAAGCCGATGGAAAACTCGAAGGGACGGAAACGCTCCTCTTTTTCCACCTCCGCCACCGGCAATTCCTGCGGCAGTTGGGTCGGTTCCGCTACGACCTCCCCCGCCTCTTCCTGCCGCGCTTCGGCCAATCTGGCCGCCTCGGCAGCTTTCCGGCGGGCAACCTCCTCTATTCTGCCCTCCGCCCGGGGCAGCATCTCTTGAAGCGCCCCGATCATGGCCTCATCCAGCGAAAAGTCGATACGCGCCCGCCGGGAAGCCGATGCCAAGATCTCTCCCCTCTGGAGATCTGCGATGTAAAAACTGACTTGGATTTCTCCGCCATCTTTAATATATCCCGCAAGGGCCAAAAAATCATGATTCAGCCCGGAAACAAATTCGATCAGGGAGATGGCTAACGCGCGAGGATCCGGTTCCTCCTCGCCCAGAAGGTCCCGCACCAGGGCTTCTTCATCCGTGGTGGAGAAGAGAATCGTCTGCGTTCCAATACGCTCCAGCTGAAAACGCATGGCCGAGGCCAGGACCTTCCGCACCCCTTCGTCCCGCGATCCCTCCAGGGGCAGCGATGCAATAAGTACGCTGGGTTTGGGCTGAAGTGCCGGCTTTTCAGATTGAGCGGGAACTGTGACGGAGCTCAGGAAGAGAAAAACGCCGCAAGCGAGAAACGAGAGTTTATACCTGTCAAACCTGAATGCGCTGCTGCCCAATCCATCTCCTCGTGATTCTCCCCTCCTCAGCTGCAGAAGGATGGACGGAGCGCAACTTTCGCCCTCAAATACCCCCCGGGCACCCCGTTTTCTCCTACGGATAAAATTATATACGATTTCAGCTATGAATTCAGCACGCCTGATTTTTTTTCGGTTCCCGGGTTGAACGCTTCACGGAGCTCCGGAGGCTGCGGCCGTTCTCTCTGCAGCCGTTGTTGACGCCTCCTCCTGCTTCCAATAGTATTGGGGAACATCATGACGGCAACGGTTCTGGACAGCATTCCCCTCTCCTTCGCTGCGGCGGAGTTTCAGAAGCTGACCCACATCGATCTGTCCGCTCCTTCGGTCCGGGCAGCGGCGGGTCTGCTCGAGGCGGCATTACCCATTGCCCGTCCCAAAGCCATGTACAAGGTCTGCTATATCTACAACCGGACCGAGGACGGTGTGGACCTGGAGGGAATTCGTTTTACAAGTGATGTATTGAGTCAAAACCTGAGAGAGGTGGAACGGGTATTCCCCTACATCGTTACCTGCGGGGTGGAGCTGGACACGGTTGCGATCTCCCCAAACGACGTATTGGCCGGCTATATGCTGGACGGGCTGAAGGAGTTGACTTTACGGCAGGCGATAGAGCATCTCAAGAATCACCTGGCCGAGACATACGGTCTGGATACTGAGAGAATGTCCACGATGAATCCCGGATCGGGGAACAGGAACGTCTGGCCGATCGGCCAGCAACGTCAGCTGTTCCGACTCCTGGGGGATGTCGAAGGCTTGGTCGGTGTGCGCCTGACGGACAGCTTCCTGATGACACCCAACAAGACGGTTTCCGGCATCCTCTTTCCCACCGAGGTACCTTTTGTCAGCTGTCAGCTCTGCACACGGGAAAACTGCCCCCGTCGACGGGCCGAATACAGCGGTGTTGTCGGGTTGGCGGGGCATTAGATCGGAAGGGAAGATGGCCAGGATCGGGCGGGAGTTCATCAAGAAAACTAAGTACGAGTATCTCGACCCTTCGGCCCAGAGTCGGGGCCGTCCGCAACCGCCCCTGGAACTGGAGATCTACAAAGGGGGCGAGCTGATCGAACTGCCGGCGCCGGAATCGCTCTCTATCCGGGCCATCGATCTGCGGCAGGCGATCGAACGGCGCAGCAGCGTACGTAAATACTCCCGAAACCCCCTTACCTTGGAGGAGCTTTCCTTTTTGCTCTGGTGCACCCAGGGAATCAAAGAGGTGATTCCCGGTTCCGCCACCTTTCGCACCGTACCCTCAGCCGGAGCTCGCCATGCCCTGGAGACCTATCTGCTGATCAACAATGTGGACACCCTGTCAACGGGACTGTACTGGTACAGCGCCCTGAGGCATGGGCTGATCCTGATCGATGACGGCGATCAGCTGGCCGATCAACTGGTGGCGGCCTGCCTGGGACAGCGCTTCGTGGCCCAGAGTGGGGCTACCTTCATCTGGACGGCTTCGAGTTACAGGATGACCTGGCGCTACAGCGAGCGGGGATACCGCTACTTCTTCCTCGACGTCGGGCATGTCTGCCAGAATCTCTATCTGGCTGCCGAGGCGATCGACTGCGGGGTCTGCGCCATCGCCGCCTTTTCCGATGATGCGGTGAATGAGTTCCTGCGAATCGACGGAGAGGAGCAGTTCTCCCTCTACCTCGCCACGGTGGGAAAGAAATGAGCAAGACCTGGAGCGCAACCTTCAGCATTCACACCTACGAAATGGACAGGCAGCAGCGGGCTTCCGTGCGCGCCATCTGCAGCTATCTGATCGATACGGCGGGACAGCACGTCCATGAGATAGGATATTCCATACCCCAGCTTCTGGAACGGGACCGGAGCTGGTTCTTCAGCCGCTTCCTGCTACGCATGGAGACATATCCCCGTTGGCGGGACAAGATCACCGTGGAGACCTGGCCGCCTGGAAGTCAGAAGCTCCTCGCCTTGAGGGACTGGCGCCTCTATTCGGGCCGGCAGCTGATCGGATTGGCGACCAGCGGTTGGCTGATGATCGATATCCGCAAACGCCGCCCCCTGCGCCCCGAGTCCTACCCTGACTGGAAGCGGTTCCTCCACCCGGAGCGCACCATCGCGCATACCTTCGGCAAGCTTCCGGAGCTCGCTGATCACGGCGCACCTTCGGAAACGCAGGAGTTCCGGGTGCGCTTCAGCGACGTCGACATCAACGGCCACGCCAACTACCTCAGCTACATCGATTGGGTTCTGGAGGCCATTCCACCGGCGACCCGTGACGAACAGAAAATCGCCGAGATGGAGGTCCATTTCCTGCGGGAGGTGAACTTCGGGGAGGAACTGTTCAGCCGCTCGCAACGGATCGGAGACGGGCGGATTTCCCCGATCAGAGGAAGCGCCTCCGAAGCGACCTCGGGAAGACAGTTCCTGCACGGTCTGGTGCGTAAACAGGACGGTGTGGAGTTGGTCCGGGCTCGGACCGTCTGGAAACTCGCCGCTCCCGAAACATAGATCGGAAGAAGAGGCGAAGCTGTGCACTACGATGTTCTGGTGCTGGGCTCGGGTCCGGCAGGCTTCTACTGTGCCCTGAGCTGCGCCCGCCTGGGCAGGAAGACGATCCTGGCGGAGCGGGAACGGTTCGGAGGCACCGGTTTCCGCTGGGGCTGCCTGCCCGTGAAGATGATGCTCGACCACCTCAGGGCCCAAATGGGGACAGAGGGGAGAGATGAAACAGGCCGTTTCGGCAAGACGGCCTCGGTGATAACCGACACAGCCCGGCGGATCCGAGAGGTCGAGACCCGCATCCGGAGGCGCCTGACGGCCGCCGGGGTAGAGGTGGTTATAGGAGAGGGTCGACTCGTGGATCCCAACACGTTTCGTCTGGGCAAACGGACGATCTCCGCCTCCCGGATCGTCATCGCCACCGGGACCGAGCCGGCCGGCTGGCCCGGCGTTTCCCTGGACGGCAATACCGTCCTCAGCCACCGGGAGGCGTTGGGATTGAGCGAAATACCGGAACATCTGCTGATTCTGGGCGGGGATGTGGAGGGGATCGAGTTCGCCTGCCTGTTCGCCCACCTGGGCGGCCGGGTCACGCTGATCGAGAAGGAGCGGCGGATCCTCCCGGGCACGGATCCGGACCTGGCAGAGCCGATCGAGCGGGATCTGCTCGGCCGCGGGGTGAGTCTGAAGACCGGAGCGCAGGTCAGCGGCTGCACCCTCGACAGTGGTGCAACTGTGATCCTGAAAGACGGTTCGCGGCTGAAGGGAGACCGGGTCCTGGTCACCGGGCTGCGCCGGCCCAACTTTCCTGAAGGGTTGGAGCGAGTCGGTGTGGAACACGACGGGCAGAAGATCGGGGTGAACGCCCACCTTCAGACCAGCTGCGATGCCATCTACGCCGTGGGGGATGTCAACGGCATCACCGGCATGGCCCACGCGGCCATCCAGCAGGCACTCGTGACCGCCCGCAGGATTGCCGGGCCAGGCGGTAGCCAGGGAGGACGCGGTTCCGGCAGTGGGGCAGACGGAGCGGCAGGTGGGGGAGGGAAGCCCGCCGGCCCGCCCTACCCTCGGGCCATATACACACTGCCGGAGATCGCCGGGGCCGGCTATCAGGAAAACGAGCTTAACGCGGAAGGGATCCCCTACACACGGTTGTCGTATCGACTCGGAGATACCTGGAGAGGCTACTCCAAGGGAATCGACGAGGGATTCATAAAGGTGTTGGCGGGAGAGGGCGACAGGATCCTGGGACTCTGGATCTGCGGTGCCGCTGCCTCCGAACAGGCTTCCCTGTTCGGACCATTGTTGTCGGGCGGTCTCACCATAGAGGGCTTGAGGGACGGTCTGATCCTCCATCCCACCTTGGGGGAAGCCGCCCTGGAAGCGGTTCTAGAAATCGGTCAGTAGCGTTGCGGATGATCACCGGGAATCGAGGATCTCGATCGCCCGTACCAGGAGATCCTTGAACAGATCGTTGTCCACTTCCAGGGCTACGTCGGTGTTGGCGGGCTTGCCCGTTATGCCGTAGACATCGGCCACGGTCCGCCCCCGGGTCAGCTCCCCGTCGGTTTCGATCTCCACGTTGAGCTTCCGTGTCTTGATCACCTCCGGCCTGATCAGGTGAGCCACGGCCAGGGCGTCGTGCAGCGGTGCGCCGTCGAAACCGAAGATGTCCCTGTTGGCCTGGGCGAAGAACTTGAGCAGCGGAGCCACGACCCGGGAGACCCTGCCGTTCATCGCGGCCAGCCGCTCGATATCGCCGAAATCGAACAGGGCCTTGTTGGTCACGTCCAGACCCACCATGGTGATGGGTATGCCGCTTCCGAACACCACCTTGGCGGCCTCCGGGTCCACGTAGATGTTGAACTCCGCCGCCGGGGTGATGTTGGAATCGAACACCGCCCCGCCCATCAGCACGATCCGTTCCAGCTTGGTGGTGATCCGCGGATCTTTCAGCATGGCCAGGGCTATGTTGGTCAGCGGTCCGGTGGGCACCAGGATCAGAGGGGTCCCGGATTCCATGATGGTCCGGATCAGGAAGTCCACCGCGTGCTGCTCCACCCCCTGGAATCCCGGCTCGGGAAGGTCGGCCCCGTCCAATCCCGAAACCCCGTGTATCTCCGGGGCCACGGTCAGCTCCCGGAACAGCGGCTTGTCCGCTCCCCGGGCTACCGGAATGTCGGTTTCCCCGATCAGGGTCAAGGTTTTCAGGGCGTTCAGGTAGGTCTTCTCACCTGTCTGATTGCCCGCCACCGTGGTAACCCCCAGCAGCTCGAGCTCAGGCGAAGAACTGGCCAGCATGATGGCCATCATATCGTCGTGGCCGGGATCGCAGTCGATGAGGATGCGTTTCATGACGACTCCTTGAACTCCGTGACGTCCGTGACCTCCGTGATCTTCCCGACCCGCTTGGCCTCTTCCACCCTACGGGTCCGCGTCTTCAGAGCCTGCGCCGAGTAGATGGTGAGGGCGATGACGGTTGCCAGGTAGGGGATCAGTGCAATCAGCTCCGAGGGGATTTGAAGGCTGGCAAAGTAAATGGCCAGAGCATTGACCGCTCCGAACAACAGCGAAGCCAAAAAAGTACCCAGGGGCATGTACCCCCCCAAAGTGGCTGCGGCGATGGCGATCCAGCCTCGGCCGGCCGTCATGTCCCGGGCGAACCAGGACACATAGCCCATGGACAGGTACAATCCCCCGAAAGCTCCAAAGAAACCGGAGAGCATCAGGGCCCACATCCGGGTCCGGTTGACATTGATGCCCACCGACTCGGCGGCGTTGGGATTCTGACCCACCGCCCGGATCCGCAATCCCAAAGGAGTCTTGAAGGTGATGATGTAGAACACCACGATCGCCAGGATCGCTCCGTAGGTCATGACATTGTGACCGCTGATGATCGCTCCCAGCACGGGAATGCTCTTGATCAGGGGGATATTCAGATCGGGAAACACGAAGCTCTTCAGGGAACTGGAGGATCCTTTGTCCCCACTGGCCAGAAAGAGCAGAAACACCGTGATACCGGTGGCGAAGAGATTCAAAGCGATGGCCGCCAGGATGATGTCCGCCTTCAGACGGAGATGGAAGTAGCTCAAGGCAGCACCCATGGCCACTCCGGCGGCAACTCCGGCCAGCAGGGCCAGGACGAGGCTTTCAGTGAAAGCGCTGACCAGAACACCTACGAAAGCGGAGACCAGCATTGTTCCTTCCATGGAGATGTTGATCGTGCCGGCCAGGTTGGATATGGACACACCGATAGCGGCGAACAGCAGGGGCGTCATTACCCGGAAGACGGCGAATCCGAACTCAATACTCAGAATGCTTCTCAAGAGGGGGCTCATGCTGTACTTCCTCGCTCTGCCTGACGGACCGTGATGCGGTACTTCCACTTGCTGAGGAAGGCTTCGGCGGTGATCAGCAGGATGATGATCGACTGGATTACGGTTATCATCTCCGCCGGCACGTCGGACATGAGGTTCAGCACCCTTCCGCCTACTCGAAGGTAAGCCAGGAAAAAGGAAGCCGGAATGATCAAAAGGGGATGGTTCCTGCCGATGATGGCCACGATGACTCCGTCCCAGCCGTAGCCCGGCTGCCCCAGGTTCTGCCAGACGAACCTGCGGTGGATGCCCATCACCTCGGTCATCCCCCCCAGGGCGGCGAGAAATCCCAGGATCACCTGGCAGAGAATGATGACCTTGAAGACACTGATGCCGCCGAAACGGGCGAAGCGTTCGTTGAACCCGGTGATGCGGATCTCGTAGCCCGTGGTCGTATGGTACAGGAAGTAATACACCAGCAGGGCGAAGACCAGGGCCAGGATGATGCCGTAGTGAATCCGCGTGCCGGGAATGAACTGGGCCAGCCAGGCTGATTCCGGCAGCTGGTAGGAAACGAGGAACCCCGCCTCTTTGTCTCTAAAGTGAAAGTTGATCAGGTACAGGCCGATGAAGTAGGCGACATAATTCAGCATCAGGGAGGACACGAGCTCGCTGGCCTGCCATCGGGCTTTGAGGATAGCCGGAATGAAACTCCACATTGCTCCGGCCAGGCCGGCCATCAGCAGAACCAGGGGGATGTGGATAAAGGCAGGCATATTTGTGGACACGCCAAAGGCGGTTCCCAGTGCAGCACCAAGGTACAAAGAGCCTTCCGCGCCAACGTTGAACTGCTTGGCCTGGAAAGCTACGGCTATCGCGAGACCGCAAAAGATGATCGGCGAGGCGGTTTCGAACACATGGGCCAGTCGGGATCGCGAAAGAAACGGCCCGAGCAGGAAGGACTTGAGGGAAAATCCGGGTTCCTCACTGATCAGATAGATGAGGAAGATGCTGATCACAATACCGATTGCGATTGCGATGATGACCCGAATCAGGGTGAAGTATTTAAGCAGAAACTTTTCCACTGACGGCCTCCTCTCTCTGAACCCCCAGCATGTAGGGACCCAAATCCTCGGCCGCGACTTTGGACATATCCTGAAAGTGGGCGACGACTTCTCCGTTGTACATTACAATGACCCGCGTGGAAAGTTTCAGGATCTCATCAAGATCGGCGGAAGCCAGAAACACGGCCTTGCCCCGGTCCCGAGCTTCCCGCAGAAGGCGATGCACCATCTCCTCAGAACCGACGTCGATCCCCCTTGTCGGGTGAGCGGCGATGATCAGCTCCGGATCCGAGGAAAGTTCTCGGGCCACCACCACTTTTTGGATATTCCCTCCGGAGAGGGAGGAAACCGGCGTCTTGGTTGACTGGGCCAGGATGTTGAACTTCTCGATCAACTCCCGGCTGTGTTTGGAGATCTCCTTCCACTGCAACCGTATTCCTTTGGAGAAACCTCGCTTGAAGTAGCGGTCGAGGATGAAATTCTCCTCCAGGGTAGCCTCCTCCGCTACCCCGTCCTCCATACGGTCTTCGGGGATGTGGCATAACCCCAGCTCCCGTATCTTTCTGGGGGACAGACCGACCAGGCGTTCCCCGTTTAGGGAAATCTCCCCCTCCGACGGATCCAGAAGGCCAGCCAGGATGCGGATCAACTCGGTCTGTCCGTTGCCCACGACGCCGGCCAATCCCAGAATCTCACCGGAGCGAACGTCGAAGGAAATCTTGTTCAGCACCAAAATCCCCTCATCGTTCACATAGGAAAGATCGCGAACGAGCAGTACCGGCTCCCCGAGCTGTATCGGTTGAGGAAGGCGCTCAAAGCTGATATCCCTGCCAACCATCAGGTGGGCGATGTCATGCTCGGTGAGCTCGCTGGCCTCCCTGGTGTCGATGACCCGGGCATCCCGCATGATGGTCACTCGATCGGCGATCTGTTTGACTTCTTTGAGCTTATGGGAGATGAAGATGATCGTCTTGCCCTGCTCCTTGAGATTCTTGAGGGTTTTGAAGAGGATTTCGGTTTCCTGAGGCGTCAGTACCGACGTTGGCTCGTCCAGGATGAGCAGCTCGGCGTTGCGGAACAGGGCTTTGAGGATCTCTACACGCTGGCGCACCCCGATGGGCAGATCTTTGATCTTCTTGTCCGGGGGAACCGGCAAACCGTACTCTTCGGACACCCGACGGGTGATCTCTACTGCCTTGTCCGTATCCAGGAAGAATCTGACCCGCCTCGGTTCGTTGCCCAAAACCATGTTCTCCGCGACGGACAGGTCGGGAGCCAGCATCAGGTGCTGGTGAACCATACCAATTCCCATCTGAATGGCATCGTGAGGGCTGCGTACATTTACCTTCTCACCTCTGAAGAAGATCTCTCCTCCCTGAGCATGTTCGATGCCAAAGATGATTTTCATCAGGGTGGTTTTACCGGCACCGTTCTCACCCACGATAGCGTGAATTGTGTTTTTTTCCACGCCGACGCTTACACCGCGGTTGGCGATCACCCCGTTTCCATAGACTTTCAGGATATTCTTTGCTTCCAGGATCGTTTCCATGATCGAAATCCCTTCATCCTGCCGCATGCAGGTATTGGCCGGAGGCAGTGAGAAATAAAAAAAGTGGGGACCCGTCGGTGATCCCCACTGCTTGCTCTATCGTTAAAAAACCGTGTCGACGGCAATCTCCCCGCTAATGATTTTCTCTTCCAATTCCTTGACCTTGGCACGGAACTCTTCGGGAACGAGCTTCCGGTAGTTTTCGTTGTCGGCCACGCCGATGCCACCTTCGGCGATTCCCAGGGTTTCTGCCTGCCCGACCGGCAGGTTGCCTTCAACATACATCTTCAGAGCCCGATAAAGGGACTCATCAACGTTTTTCATCATAGAGGTGACGATGTTGGCGGATTTGCCCGGATCGGTGTCTTTGTACAGGAAGTACTGGTCCGAATCCACCCCGATGGCGTAGCGATCCTTGTCCTTGGCCGCATCGAGCAGTCCTATTCCGGTCTCTCCGGCCACGTTAAAGGCGATGTCCGCTCCCTGCTCGTACTGGGCCAGGACCAAATCTTTTCCCTTGCCCGGATCATTGAACAGTCCCGCGTAGGAGACGAGCACCTCCACATCCGGATCTATATACTTGGCCCCTTGGATATAGCCGACCTTGAAGTCATTGATAACCGGGATATCCATACCGCCGAGAAAGCCGATGACCTTCTGCGGATTCGCCTTGGGCATATCGGAGGAGGTCACCAGGGCCCCCAGCGCGCCGACGAGGAACGATCCCTCGTTCTGGGCGTAGAGAATCGAGTAGACGTTATCCATTCCTTCCTTCGAATAATCCACCGAGGTGTCGTAGGTGATGAAGACCTTTTCCGGATGCTTCGGGGCAATCTCATGCAGATAGTCCACCAGCTGCCAGGTCCCGGCGATGACGATGTCCCACTCACCTTCGGCCAGCTGGGTGATATCCGGTTCCCAGTTCGCCTGCTCGTAGGTCCCTTCGATGGTCTTGGTTGTGAAACCGAACTCTTCTGCCGCCTTGGTCACTCCCCGGTGAGCGGAGTCGAAGAAGGACTTGTCGCCCAGTGTCCCGTTCACGTATAGGACGACCCGGACCTTCTCCTCGCCCTTTGCAGCCGGCTCCTCTTTCTTCTTGCAGGCCGCCAGCCCGAGCAGACCAAAGGCCAGTAGCACAACGAGTAGCACGTACAATACTTTTTTCATTTTCCCTCCTTGCGGAAATAATTGGTGCATCTTTATTACGCCAGATTGCATATCTCCATCAGTATACTTTGGAATCCGGCCTTGTCAATTTCCATGATCAACTTGAGCCGATTCCCCTGCTGCCGAACGCTGGCTCCCCGCCGGGGTGAGCCGGTCGGCTCCATCTTCAGATTGCAGTTAGTTTCCTTCCGGGCGATGGCCGGCTTTACAACATAGGCCATGGCGATGGGATCGGGGAACATCGCCGCCCTGGCTCCGTACACCTTGTCGATGTAAGCGAACAGGGGCTGGTGCATGTCGAGGAGCAGCTTTCCTGCCTTGCTGTCCCCCAGGCCGAGGGCACGGATCTCCTCTTCGGTGTGCGCTATTTTGACCGCCGCGTCCCAGGGAACAACGGTCAGAGGTACCCTGCTGTCCAGAACAACCTGGACCGACTCCGGGTCGGCGTAGTAGTTGAACTCGGCGTAGGTGGTGACGTTGCCCCGCTCCAGAGCGCCTCCCATCGACACGATTTCACCAAGCAGCTCTTCCAGCTCCGGATAGAGGTTCAGGGCGATGGCCACGTTCGTTAGCGGCCCCAGGGCGACCAGGGT
>Ga0315551_10003000_pt1 | contig 12087 bp, 6 predicted proteins | sample SalMarSW160290MG_FD_203678 | JGI IMG/M metagenome (GOLD analysis project Ga0315551, IMG submission 203678) | Salt marsh sediment microbial communities from the Plum Island Ecosystem LTER, Massachusetts, United States - Salt Marsh Sediment SW1602-90 ... | reverse complement strand
TGTCCCGATTATTATATCCCTTTGTATGACCTGGCATGGCCATTTGAGAAAAAAATTGAGACTATATGCAAAAAAATGTATGGTGCTGATCATGTTGAATATACTATCAAAGCAAAAAATCAACTCGATAAAATAGACGAGCTTGGTTTCGGAAACCTTGCAGTGTGCATTGCAAAAACTCAGAAATCACTTTCTGATGATCCGCATAAACGGGGTCGTCCACAAGGATTTACTGTTAAGATCAGGGAGGTGGAACTCTCTTCAGGTGCCGGTTTTGTTGTACCAATTGCAGGAACAATCATGAGGATGCCGGGATTGCCGGCTACTCCTTCCGCGGAAAAGATTGACATTGATTCCGACGGGCGAATATCAGGCTTATTCTGAACAATATATAATTAGAGACCACTGCCTAATGGTTTTTTATCATGGCTATTGTTGTGTATCACCCATTGGCTTATTATCCTTTTTTATTACTTTTATTTCCAAATACTAAACCCTGAATCATATGAAGAATACTGCTTTTTTTATCATTGTTATTGTCATTGCTTTATCCGCCTGTAAGAGATACAGCAAGTATGAAGGCGTTGCTTTTACCGAGAAAGAACCCCGCGACTGGGAAAATCCGGGAATGATCAGTCAGAACCGTGAAGCTCCCCACGCTACTCTGATCAGCTTCAGTAATGAGCTGTCAGCTATTGAGGCAATTAAAACAAGTTCACCGAATTACATGTCTCTTGACGGTATCTGGAAATTCCACTGGGTTAAATCTCCTGATGAACGCCCTTACTGGTTCTTTAAAGATGATTATGATATACGTGACTGGGACGACATAGAAGTGCCATCGAACTGGCAGATGAAAGACTATGGTGTACCCATATATGTTAATACTGGATACGGATTTGAAAGGAATCCTCCGTTCATAAATCATGAATGGAATCCGGTTGGCTCCTACAAAAGTACCTTTAAGGTGCCGGCAAACTGGAAGAACAAAGAAGTATTTCTTCATTTTGGAGCTGTCAGCTCAGCTTTTTATGTCTGGGTGAATGAAGAACTGGTTGGTTACAGTCAGGACAGTAAAATGCCTGCCGAATTTAACATTACCCCATACCTCAAAAGGAGAAATAACTCACTGGCAGTTGAAGTATATCGTTGGTGTGATGGAAGCTATCTTGAAGATCAGGATTTCTGGAGATTGAGTGGCATACAGAGGAGTGTCTTCCTTCATGCACGCCCAAAAACAAGGATCGACGATTTTTTTGCCGCCGGTGACCTGGAAAACGAATACAAAGACGGCGTACTTGAGCTTAATGTGTCTTTAAAAAATGCAGATAACACACAGACTGATTTTGTCGTTGAAGCTGCCCTTTTTGAAAATGACCTGAAGATCTGGTCTGAATCAAAGGATATTATACTTACTGAAAATACGGGAAATGTGAGCTATAAAAAAATATTCCCTGGTATTAAAATATGGTCGGCTGAGACACCTGAGCTTTATTCCCTGGTAATTAATCTTAAAGATAATTTCGGAAATGTCATTGAAAGCATTGGCAGTAAAATCGGATTCAGGAAGGTGGAAATAGTTAATTCACAGCTTCTTGTGAACGGAGTCGCTGTCTATCTGAAGGGAACCAATCTGCATGAACATAACGATATTACCGGACACGTGGTTGATGAAGCTACTTTATTGAAAGATATAAGGGTGATGAAGAGCAATAACCTCAATGCCGTCAGGACATCGCACTATCCTCAGCAGGAACTCTGGTATGAACTGTGTGATAAATATGGTCTTTACCTTATTGATGAAGCGAATATCGAGTCACACGGTATGGGATATAATAAAGATGTAACACTCGCTGATAAACCTGAGTGGGCAGACGCGCACCTCACGAGAATGCAGAGTATGGTCGAAAGAGACAAGAATCACCCGTCGGTAATAATATGGTCGATGGGCAATGAAGCAGGTGACGGGCATAATTTCCTTAATGGTTATAAATGGATAAAAGAGAGAGATAATACCCGTCCGGTACAATACGAACGTGCTGAAAAAAGCACCAATACGACAGAAAGGCATACAGATATTATGTGCCCGATGTATGCAAGGATAGAACAGATCGAAGCATATGCAAAGGATGATCAGAATGACCGTCCCCTTATATTGTGCGAATATGCTCATGCCATGGGTAATTCGGTCGGTAACCTGCAGGATTACTGGGATGTTATCGAGAAATACCCGAAGCTTCAGGGTGGATTTATCTGGGACTGGGTGGATCAGGGTTTGCTGAAGACAGATGAGAATGGTGAGAAGTACTGGACCTACGGTGGCGATTGGGGTGAAGAAGGTATAGCCAGTGACGGTAATTTTTGTATAAACGGACTTGTATGGCCCGACAGGGAACCGCATCCAAGCATACATGAAGTGAAGAAGGTTTATCAGTATGTTGGATTTGAACCTGTTGATCTTACCACAGGTATGATAAAGATCAAAAACAAATATAATTTTACCGACCTTTCTGTTTTCGCTTTCGACTGGGAAATAGTATCAGACGGATTAGTTGTACAGTCAGGTAAAGTCCCTTTACCCGAGGTCAAACCGGGGAAAGAGATGGCAATACTTTTACCTTTTGAAAAAATTGATCCTGCTCCCGGCACAGAATATTTTCTGAATCTCAGGGTATCAAGAAGCGATGAATGGAATTACGTACCTGAAGATCATATTTATGCGACTGCGCAGTTTAAATTACCGGTAGAAGGGCGGGCGGTACCTGCAAAAAGGGATGAGCTGTCTGTGCTACAGACCAATACTGTTGATAAAAAACTGGAAATAGGTGGTGATGAAATGAAATTAGTTTTTGATCTCGAAAACGGCAGGATGGAATCATTCACCTACAAGGGGAAAGAACTGATAAGGAGAGGACCGGAACCTGATTTCTGGCGACCACCTACTGATAATGATTACGGATACGGTATGGAGAGAAGGTTAGGTGTATGGAGAAAAGCCGGGGAGAGGATAATTGTACGGAAGGCAAATATCAGTCAGCCGGAGATGGCAAAAGTTGTGGTTACATTTGAGTATGATATTCCTGATACAGAAGGGAAGAAAGTTGCCGGTCTGGCAACTACATATACAATAAACGGATCAGCTGATGTTATTGTGAAAAACCAGTTTTCCAAAGTCTCGGATAATATACCCGAAATACCCCGGATGGGTATGCAGATGCAATTGCCGGTGGAATTTACGAATCTGAAATGGTTTGGCCGTGGCCCCCATGAGAACTATGCTGACAGAAAAACTGCCGCGGATGTGGGTCTCTATGAAAGTACTGTGAGCGATCAGTATGTTCCATATATACGTCCACAGGAAAATGGTTATAAAACTGATACCCGCTGGCTTACCCTGACCAACCAGGATGGTACCGGTCTGCTCGTAACCGGAATTCCTCTGATATGTTTTTCCGCATTGAATAATATTCATGATGACTTTGAATCCCCCGGGAAATTATCACAGTATCGGAAAGATGCAAAGAGTGCTAATACCCATACAGTTGATGTAAAACCCAGCGATCTTGTTAATCTGAATATTGACTATGGTCAGATGGGTGTTGGAGGAGATAATTCGTGGGGAGCACCAATACATCCTGAGTACCGGCTTCTGGATAAAAGGTATGAATACTCATTCAGGATCCGCCCTGTTGTAAGGGAAGATGATGTTATCAAGCTGGCAAAAGAAAAGTTTTAAGCTAGGTTTAAAAGAGTTGAAGAAGGTTGAAGAGGTTGAAGAAGATAAAAATTCCTTCAACCCCCTTCAACCCCCTTCAATCCTTCACAAGTAAATGGCAAGTAACCATGAAACTACAGAGAACCGGCAAGCTGAACTCAATTCTGAATTATCTTAGACTGGAGCCATCCTTTCAGTCAATAGATTACGTAGAGAATAAGAAACAGTTTCATCTTTATAACCTTTTAACGGAGCAACGTCATCCCAAAACCTGGACCTTGAGTTCCTCAATCAAAGAGAGTACTGGTAACGGATTGGAAATGTTGCTTTCAGTTGATGAGGATATTTCGAATAAATTTAAAAAATCTTCGAAAGATACTGAACCTCTTGTACAAGCTGTTGATGCGGTTTGCCGGGCAATAAAAAGCAGTAAAACCATCTATTTTTATGGTTGCGGGTCAACCGGGCGGCTCGCGAAGCAAATGGAGAGTACATTCTGGAGGCCTTTCTGGAAGGGTATAAAAGGCTCAATGCTGTGGGGAAAACTACTGGAAAACATTCCTGATAACATTGAGGATCTTTTAATTGGTGAGATGACCGGAGCTGACAGAGCTCTTATAAGTTCACTTGAAGGATTTGAAGATCTTCAGTTGATTGGAAAGCTTCAGCTCATGGACAGGGGGATTAAAAAGGGGGATGTGGTTTTTTGTGTAACAGAGGGGGGGGAAACATCTTCCGTTATCGGAACAATACTGGCAGCACTGGAACAGTACGGTGAACTGAATGAAGAGAAAATAAATGAGGCAAAGAATAATCTATATTTTGTTTACAATAATCCGGATCATCTTCTTCTTCCTTTCGACAGAAGCAGGGCTGTTATCGAAAATCCTGCAATAACAAAGCTGAATATTACTACAGGTCCTCAGGCTATAACGGGTTCCACAAGGATGCAGGCAACAACCAGTGAAACTTTTATTCTCGGTGTTGTTCTTGAGGAGGCTTTATACAGGGTTTTAAAGGAATACCTTACTGACAGTGAATTATCAGAGATTGGATTTGAACCTGGTTTTAATATTGAACAGAGGCTTATTTCGTTCAGGGATGTTAAGAGGGGAGTGGATGACTCCCTGGATTCTCTTTCCATTTTCACGGAGATGGAATCTGAGACATATGCGAATAGTTGTTTTTCCACCTATTTTGCCAGAAAAGCCCTGATAACTGTTTTTATTGACAGCACTGAGAGGAGTCCGACATTCAGGCTTTATCCTCTGGATACGGTAAATGAGAGCGTCAAAAAATCATGGATTCAGGTATGGACAGATAGCAGTAACATTAAGCAGGCATGGAGTACATTCCTTGGAAGAAATTTCCGGGGACTTGAGGAATCTTCTTATAAAGAATCTTTCTTAAATGGAATTGATGACCCTTACCTTAAAGATGTAGCACTTAAAAGTCTTACCAGTGCCGGGAATGACCAGGAGATGCTTTATGATCTTTCATTTTCCATGGAGAATATAAAGAAACGCGGACCGGGCAGGGGTGACCTTGGTGTTGTGGTATGCATTGATAATGAGGCAGATGAAATAAATAATCCGGAATTATCTGTCAGAAGGTTCTGTGATCTTTGCAGGGAGAGGGGAGCAAAGGTAGCGATAATAACGGTAAACAGCCAGGAGAATCCTTCAGCCGGCTATTCTTTTAATCCAGATGTTGGGGTGGACATTTTATTACCTTCCTTTCCGGATCCTATTGGACTGAGAAGGCAGATAGCCCTTAAGATGCTTCTTAATGCTCATTCCACAGGTATCATGGCAAAACTGGGCAGGATTATAGGTAACACTATGACCTTTGTTAATCCTAGTAACTTAAAGCTGATAGGCAGGGCAACCTACCTTATCATGAGCCATATCAATGACACAATTTCCGGGAAACACTGGATCGATCACCATGGAAACTGTAATAAATTAACATTTGAAGAGGTAAATGCTGTCCTCTTCGATGCAATAGGCTATCTTGGAAGAGAAAATCTGCAGCAGACTGCAGAGGTTGCCCTTTCCATCATACGGATACTGGAAGCATTGAACAGCCGGGATTATGTCAGCTGGGAAAAGGCTCAATCCATTCTGGAGAACCAGGGGCTGGAGGCCTATCTGCTGGAACATAATCCTATTTTAAGTTCAACTCAACCTTAAGAACAGAGTCTTCCCCGGTAATTATATTTTTGACATCATAAACGAGAGGAACAGTAACTTTTTTGCTTAAGACCACTCTTGTTACTGCATTGGCTGCAATTGTTATTGATGCAGGTGCCTCAGGTACTCCGTTTATTAGATAAAACGGTATATCCGATTTATTTGTCACTTCAAAATAGATACTTTTGTCATTCTGGTAAAAGGGTTTGCTGATAGAGATGCACTGGTAGAAAAATGGTTTTGCATATTCTATCTTACCTGCTATCATATCCCTGAAATATGCCAGTGTCCGGCCTGCGAACATAGCTTCCTTAAGGGCATCGTAAGTTCTTGCTTTGGCAAATACAAGGGTCATGGGCCTGTTTGTATACTCAGGTTCACGATACCTTTCGCTTATCAATGCGTGTACATCGCTGTTAGCTGTAACAGCAAGATTGTACTGTGTGCAGAATGTCATAACAAGAGGATAATACTCACTGCTGTTAAAAAACTCTATACCATGTAACCACCTGTTGTTGATAAGTCTGTGATGCATCTCGTACATCCTGGGAATCCCGTCGGGCTGTTGTGCCTTCCATCCCGGATGATTCCACAGCAGAAATCCTCCCTGATTAATGACTTCTTCGAAACAATCCCACACCGAATCTTTAGCTATCAGGGAAGCATCCCTGATGAAAAGAGCGTTGAAATGACCCGGAGGCATGTCGCGTGTGATCTCTGTGCCCTGCACAAGGATCAGATTTCTGTCCCTGGCATATGTTTCCACAATTTTATATGCCGCATTGTGATCGACCGGAATATAATCCTTATGCGGGGTGTATTCGAGGTGATCGGTAATGGCTATTGCATCGAGGCCATCGCGGACAGCTTCATCTACCCTAATGGTCGGCCATACATTCCCGTCGAAGGGGTTTGGGGTGAAAAGTTACAATTTATTCCTCCGTGTTCTTTCTCCGTGTTCCTCTGTGCGACTCCGTGGTTAAATTCTTGATTTTTTTTAATTCTTCATAAAAATATGCTATTTTCTCATCAACATCATCCCATGTATAAATCTTTTTAACCTTATTAAGCGAGTAAAAATTAAGCAGGGCAAAATCACCGGCACACATAGTTGTATGTACGAACAGAAAAAGTGACAGGCTCCATTTCCATAATCCGGGAAGAACAAAGATCAGAAGAAGAAAGGCTATTCCTGTTACAATGAATGGTACCAGGGCAACAATCCTGAACTGTAAAGGGGAGGCAACATGTCTGTGAGCAGTCACAAAGAACATATATTGCTTAAGATCCATTCCGATCCTTATATTCCTGGCACCTGATAAATAATATGGAATGATATGCAATAATTCATGAAAAGGAATGTACAGAACCGGAAAAACAATTAATCCGAGCAATGAATGGAACAGGACGTTTCGATGCAGGAAATACCCGCTGATATTTATCCTTACAGTAAGAGCAATCCCGAGGATTATTATACAAACCGACCAGAAAAAGATCATCAGTCCCGATTTTTTTCTTAAATAATCGAGGACAAACAGTGCCAGTTCATCGTATGGTATTTTAAGTATCTGCCTGTATTTAGATTGATCCTCAAGATCTTCTACCTGTAATGCCATAAAAGAAGCTTTCTTCAAATTTAGCTTTTAGAGAAAGCATGGCAAAGGGAATGATGATAAAAATAACAAAAACGGATATTTTTGTTAACTCAAGTTACTTGTTGCTTGTTACTGGTTACTGGTTTATGCTCACTGCCCTGAGCTCTGGTCTCTTTGCCAACTGCCAACTGCCAGGCAAACAGTAACTTAATTTTATTATTCAGGCAGGTTCAGACGCTTAACGATATCCTGGAAACGGGGATCATCAGAGAGTTTTTTATAATAAGGATTGTTTCTTACCCATGGAATAAAATCGTGTCTTTGCTTATAGGCTTCTTCTATCCAGTATATGGCTCTATCCTTATCTCCAAGGGCAGAATAGATATCGGCAAGGCCCCATGTATGCCACCTCATATTTTGTTTTTCCATTTCGGCGGCAATTTCAAGAGCTTTATCTCTTTGTCCTGCAAAGGCATAGGCAACACCCAGTCCGCTTGCAAAACCTGAACGGGGGGCGTATATTATTTTCAGCGTATCAATAGCTTCGTCATACCTTCCCATTTCTGCATAAACCATACCCAGGACATAAAATGCCATGGGATAGTTGGGGTTAACCTTTAATGCATCCTGTGCGTAGGTGATTGCTTCCTCATAACGTCCAAACCATTGGTACATCCAGGCCAGGTAGCCCGGGCATATAGGATTAAGGGGATCTATCTGAATGGCTTTTTTCATCTCATCGGCAGCTTCATCAACCTTGTTGGTCAGGGCAAGATACCATCCATATGTATAATGGGCTGCAGAGCTGCTTGGATTAAGGTCTATAGCACGTTTAAGATGGTGTTCAGAGTTAACAAAATCATAATCATGATAGAGGTAGGTTTCTGCCAGTACAACGTGAGCGTCGGCAAGATTGGGATGCAGTTCCTCAGGATCAAGCTCTATGGCTTTGAGGGCATAGGCTTTTGCCATGTCCAGGGATGCAATACCAGCTCCATGGCCGGCACTTCCGTAACCAAGGGCCAGCCCGATATATGGCTCCGGGTCAGCAGGATCTATGTCAATTGCTTCCTTATAATACTCAACTCCTTTTTCAAATCCCTCCTGGGTTAACTGGTTCATATAATACAATCCCCGGGCACAGGCTTTCCTGACTTCCGGGTTAACTGACCTTGCTGATAAGGTTTTTTCTTCCTCTTCAGTTGCCGTAACCTCCATTCCCTTAAGAATCAGGTTTATTATTTCGTTGTATATATTTGCCAGTTCCGAGAAACTCTGGTTGAATGAAGAACGATACAGGTATTTTTCTTCCGGGAAGGCTTCAATAACCATTATTTCGATCTGGAGATTATCCTCGGTCCCCTTTAATGACGATTCAATAAGGTTATTTACACTTAGTTTACTTGCAATCTCCTGTACCGGTTCTTCACTGTTCCTGAACTGCAATGTTGTTTGTTTTGGCCTCACAATAAGGCTACTGATACCCTGCAACTGCCCGGTTAAGTCGCTCTGAATCATTTCAGCAATCCAGCCCAGCTCGGGGTCTCCGGTAAAATTGGAAACAGGCATTACTGCGACAGCTTTTTTTATAGTTTCATCAGGGGAGATTTGTTTTCCGGCTTTTTGTGTTAATTTCGGAATAAGATATATCATAGCCAGGATTGCCAGTAGTCCCATGGCTATGGGGGCAATTAACTTTCCTGTCATCCACTTTGGCCTGGCAGTTCTTCCGGACATCGGCCAGCTCTGTTCCTCAATATAGCCTGCCTGTGTTCTTGTCTGGTAAGTTTTTGAGATTCGTTTTTTCTCATCAGGGTGAAGCCCATAGATTAATTCTTTTACAGCATTCGCTACTTTGTTGATCTGGTCGCGATAATAGGTTTTGTTAAGATTTTTATCGGGATTATCGGTAGGCTTTAAAGGTCTGTTAACTCCGGCGCTTGAATATATAAAATCTATTGAGCGGAGTCTGCAACCAAGTTCATTTTCAAGAAGTTCAGTATCAGACACATCCAGTTCATGTATCTTTACCGGGATTATTCTGCTGCAGACATTGCCGCTCGGAAGCTTTACATCCCTTCCAATCTGATCATTACCGGCCATCTTGTTGAATGCAACAAATTCATTAATCCAGGCAAAACTTTTAGGGTCGCAATAGGTTTGTGAAATGATTGGGATAAAGACAACAGATTTGAGCTTTATCTCAAGGCTTTTATCAACATTATGGATCTCCAGCAATCCGTCATGTGGATTTTCATCAAAATAGATGGAGACATCCTCTTTAAAGGTTCCCTCAATTTCTCTTTTCAGATGATCGACAAACTCAGTAACCCATCCATCGTACTTATTATCTTTCTGGCGGTAGCTGATAAAGATATCATACTCGTAACCCGGTATTATGCTTGCCATTGTTTAAAGATTATTTATTAAGCTTTTTCAGCCATTTAATAAATCTTTTTCAAAGTTAAACCTTAGTTTGATCAAAAGCAAAAATATATTAAGCAGCAACCTGCGTACAGGCCTCTGGCGCGGATTTAGCGAAGCGTAATCCGTGCTCACGCTGGCGCGGATTTGTAATCCGTGCCTTATGCCTTTAACAAACAGAAAAGTGAAGTCTGAACTTCACTTTTCTTAAGGTACTTTTACATGATAGATAGTACCTGCCTTGAAACCCCTTTCCAAGGTGTCTTTTTCTCAATTCACATTTTTTTTCAATGCCCAAACCAGAATCCCGGTCTTAGAAATGATCTGTTATACTTAAATCTTTTTAGAGGAATAACCGGTTTTTGATGCGCGATTACCAGATTTATGGTTCCTTTCCAGTGATGGTGAGAATAAGGATCTTCTGAACTATTAAAGTCATCAGTCATTCCACCTCCGGTTGCACCCTTAAACCGTCCAGTGCCTCCCAGAATCTTAAATGGGTCTCTCCAATACGAATAACATAATCAGGATGATCGTCTAACTTTCCATCAATGACCTGGCCTGAACATGTAACATAAAGAATATCCCCATCCTCGGCTTCTATATAAGCATAAGTTTTACCATAACCATAATATCCGGTCTCCCAATTGCAGCAGAAATCGAAGTGTATAGTAGATTCCCCTACATATGTGCCTGTTCCTGAACCATCTACAATAACACGCATCTCAGGATAACTACCGCATTTTTCTTCATCTACTGCAACAGATGTATAATTACCTATATAATCACACGTGAATGGTAAAGTTACAGTTTTGGGTCCGGGCCTCCAATGTCGGTCATTGATGAACTTCCAGATCAGCGGATTGACAATTTCATGTTTTTCCCATTGGACAACATGTCCGCTCCCTTCCATAACATGTATATCAGCATCCGGGAAATACAATTGTTCATAATCCATGTCTGTAGGTTCAGCACTGTAAATACTCAATATCGGGAATGTCCAGCCAATGGGTTGGTTTACTTCCTCAAGGCTACAGTTCCAATATATATTAGCTACCAGCCACATTGGTAAATCGTAAACATATTCCACAAATTCCTTCAGATCCTCAGGAGATGAATCAGGCACCAAAAGTGGTATAAATGCATCCCATTCTTCCTTTCCCCAGGTCTCCATCCAGGAGCAAAAACCCTCAAGCTCAGCAATAAAAGTCTCTCTGGCCGGATCACCAATCGGAGGCCATGGAGTAAAGCCCCCGTCCAGATTAACAAGCTTCGTTATCATTCCGGGATGTTTCAATTCGAATTGCCCGAGAACCGTAGGTCCCATGCTGAATCCCACAGCAACAAATTTTCTGATGCCCTCTTTTTTCACAACATCATAAATGGCATCAGCCATCATACCCATTGTATAATCAACTCCTTCAGGCGCATCGCTTAATCCCTGGCCCGGAATATCAATGTAAATACACCGCGCTTTGTCCCTGAAGTAATCAAACTGTTTTGAGTAAATTTCCAGCGGATTTGTCCAGCCAGGAATAAATACAATGTCAATCGGACCTTTTCCAATGATTCTGTAGTGGACCCTCAGTCCGGTAGTTTTCATGGTTATGTACCTGTCCTGGTCAAGTCCACCGGGACGATTAAAATGCTTCCCATAACAGTTTTCAGAATCGGGTGACCCGATTCCCCAGAAGTCATCTGACTTTGAGCAGGAAACCAGCAATCCTGTGACTGCAATGAACAGAAACAGTGTTTTCAATGTCTTCATAGTTTAAATATTAGGTTAAAAAATAATTTAACAGCAATTTTTTATATAAAGTTCGGACAAAAAAGGGAGCAGTACATAGCAACTATGTTTCAAATTGTTTAAATTATAGTACAAGGGTTTAAACTATGTTTCAATTGGTTTGGAAAATCTCAACAGAGGTTACTGGTGCGGATTTAACACAACGAAGTAAAGTGTAATCCATGCCTCTGAAATCTTAGCATGGATTTGAGATTCGCGCTGGCGGGAGGTTCCCGATCTGCTTAAACCTGAGTGATTGGCAGAAGATAACAGAAAAGTGAAGCTTCAACCTTACCTTTTGCTATATCAGCCATTTATTCTATCTTTGGTTTAAATAATCCGATGTATGGATGACAAGGTAAAATACTGGCAGGA
>Ga0315551_10002998_pt1 | contig 12089 bp, 9 predicted proteins | sample SalMarSW160290MG_FD_203678 | JGI IMG/M metagenome (GOLD analysis project Ga0315551, IMG submission 203678) | Salt marsh sediment microbial communities from the Plum Island Ecosystem LTER, Massachusetts, United States - Salt Marsh Sediment SW1602-90 ... | reverse complement strand
CCTCCTTTTGCCCTTGCCGGGGGTATTTACTGTAAAGTGGGGGGTAAAGGGGAGGGGGGGATTAACGATAGTTTCTTATAAGGTTTTAAGTGCGAACGGTGCGGGCATGAGTGGATTCCGAGAGATATTGAACAAGAGCCTAGAGTTTGCCCTAAGTGTAAAAGCCTCTACTGGAATATTCCGAGACGTAAAGAAATAAGACACGACAAACTCCATTAAAGTAGACCGAGCTTTTTGAAAAATATCTTGTTCCTCATTTCAGCGTCTTTTAAGATTTTATCCCATGCCAATACTTCCATATATAATTTATTATTAATAAACCACCTGAAATAACCTAGACCATCAGGCATGGGAGTAAACTCTTTTCTTCCAAATAGCCAGTCCTTAACTTTTTGTGTGAAATCACAGACTACATAGCCGTAGAAAGGAGTATTTTCGTCAGTATAAATGTCCCGCCCTTCAGGAGTCTTGTGTTTTCCCTCTTTTATTTCACGAGCGTATCGCAGAATCTGGTCAACTGGGTCTTCTTTATCAGATTTGTCTATAAAATCATCACGTTGAGGTTGCTTGAATTCAAAAATAGTAACTGGATTACTCTTTTCATTCCCGCTTCTATAAACCATCCTTCTATCGTATATTAGTAAATCTGGTCGGTTTTCCCCCTTATAATCTATTGCCTTATCCGAACTTACTAATTCCGTGAAATTAAGTTTTTCGTCTAAAATCCAGAGATTATGTTCTTCATAACGAACAGCCTCGGAGTCAGTTTTCATAGGGTAAATAATGTTATGAATATCAGCTTCTTTATTGTATTTTCCATCATCCTTTATTTCTAGGAGTTTCTTTAGCAATTCCAGCACTATTTTTCTTAATGCCACATAATGGGTTAATTCACTAATTCCCGCCTCATGAATGTGTTTAACTAAATTGTTAGCTTCAGCAAACAAATCCGACCTCGGATTGTCTATTATTTTCTTTAAACCATCCTTTGCTGATTTTTCCTTTTTAAATCTTATTTGTTGTAAAGCAGTTTCAATTGTCTGTTCATCCAAATCACTTGGAATGGTAGATAAGTCTAATTCTTTTATATAGGGCTTATACCACGGTGCAAACTCATCAATATACTTTTTGAAAGTATCAAGCCTCTTTTGTCTTCTTGGGTGAACTTGGTCTTTAAATATATTTTCAATAATATCTGCGGAATGTTTTTCAATGACCCGCTGCGATAATGGATATAAGGCATCACTCTCTTCAGTAGGAAAGTTGAATTTTCCTCTTTCTAGAGAAACATTGGTATTAAGATATTCTCCAAGAATATAAGCTATGATTATATAATTTTTCTTTGTTCCATCAATGTCATCGTAGAAATCTTCTTTAAATTCAGGAATATATTTAGATAATGATGTTTCTGTTACTTGCCTATTATGGGCAGTTAAGCAAATTTTACTCGTTATAGTCCCCGGATAAGTTATTTTGTAAATTCTAATTAAAAAATCATTGGGATGTTCTTTTTGTTCTGAAGCTCTAAATCCTGTTAATGAAAATGTTTCGCTTTTGATATGTTGTATTTCTTTATTATCCTTTAAAAGGTCGTTGAGAATGATTTCGGTATCATTTTCTTTTAACGATATAGTAGGACATGTAAAATTCTCATTTACGAAAAATACTAGAATCCTTTCAAGTACTTTTCGTGCTATCGTATTTAGTTCTTTATCATAATCATATTGTCTAAGTACTTCTAAAAATAATATTGTCTTGGTATCTGAGGCTTCTATTTCCCGGTCTTCCTCATTTTCAATAATGTCATTCTTTGAGCCTAGATTGAATGTCCTTAAATGGTATTTATCGTTATGTTTATATATGCTGCTGAATTTTACTATTTTAAAATATTTTAGAAATATGAATCTTCCTAATCCTTTGCCACCCATTTCAATTTTGTAATCCGTACAAAGCTCATCAAAGGCATCTCTATTTTCCCCATTAAACCCTATACCATTATCTTCCACTTTAAATCCCACTATATCTGGGATTATATCAGTCTCAAGCGGAATTTGAGGGTTGCGTATAGGCGTTATAATAATCTTACCATCCGACCTATTTGTTTCCAGTATTGCTTCTATGGAATTAACTATTGCTTCTATCAATGGACTATAAACGGTGGTTCTCTCTTTTAGTGTGGTTTCAACAAATCTGGAGATATTAATACTCATTATGCCACCTCCACCTATTTGTGCTAACGACATTCTATCACAGTTTGCTTTTCTATTCTCCATTTACCTCCCCCTTAGACTTTTGGGGCAACTGCCCGACTTTTGGGGCAACTGCCCGACTTTTGGGGCAACTGCCCGACTTTTGGGGCAACTGCCCGACTTTTGGGGCAGCAGCCACTCTTAGGGCAAAGCCCATCAAGGGAGAGGGGGTAGTGTACTCTGATTTTGTTTTTCCTTTATTAGCTATATAATTAATATATATTAACCAACCAGGGAACCGCGGGAGGTGCGCGCATGGTGAAAGACAGGATAATAACGGGCGGTAAGGGCAGGAAGGACGTGACGGTGGTGGCGAGTCGGAACGTGTACCCGGGGCACGAGCGGGAGTACGACGAGTGGGTGCGTAAGCTGGTGGCGGCGGCTAAAGAGTCGCCGGGGAACCGGGGGGTTACGATGCTGATACCGCCGCCGGGGCAGTCCGGGCTGTACCACGTGGTCTTACGTTTCGCGGATGAGAAGTCCGTGCACCAGTGGGAGACCTCCTACGTACGACAAAAGCTATCGCACGAGGCGGACGCGTTCTCGCGGAGGAGCCGGCAGGAGGCGACAGGGCTGGAAACGTGGTTTTCTATCCCGGAATGCCCGGAACTGGAGACGCCCCCGCAATGGAAAATGGCCATCGTTACGTTCATCGGGGTGTATCTGCTTTCGATAGTCATCATACCGCTGCTGGAGATTCCCTTTAAAGACATTAATTTCTACGTGATGAATATCATGGTGGCCGCTTTGCTGGTAAGCATTTTAACGTGGGCGGTGATGCCGTGGTTCAGCCGGTTCGTGTTCCGGAAGTGGCTGTTTAAGTAAAAAGAGGGGGCTGGCGCTCCCTCTCGCTATTCACTCTCCTATCCGGGCGGGGAGGGGGGCATATCCTGGTAAAGCACCTCGTGGGCCTTCTTGAGCCAGTCCGGGATATCTATTTTCTGGGGGCACTTCTCCAGACATTCGCCGCATTCCACGCAGTTATCGGCGCGCTGGTCAGTATCAAAGAAGGGGCTGTTGTACATGAACCGGCCTGTCTTAACATCATCGTACATAACGGCGTCGTTATAAAGCTGAAAGACGCGGGGAATTTCCACGTTATTGGGGCAGGGCATACAATAACGGCAGTTGGTGCAGGGGACGGGGCTCAAGCTTTTAAAGGCATCGCGGACATTATCGTATAACTTAGATTCTTCAGCGGAAAGATTGCCGGCGTCATAGCGGTCCGCCAGCTTAACGTTTTCCACCACCTGCTCCATAGTGCTCATGCCGGAAAGGGCCACCGAAATCTCCGGCTGGTCCCAAATCCAGCGCCAGGCCCACTCGACGGCCTTGAGCTGCCGCGGCGCGCCGGCCCATACCTTCGCCACCGGCTCCGGCGGCTCCTTGCTCAATTTGCCCCCGCGGAGGGGCTCCATAACGACAACGGCGATTCCCTTCCCGGCGGCATATTCGACACCGCGGCGCGTGGCCTGCTCGTTGACGTCCATATAGTTATACTGAACCTGGGAGAGCACCCAGTTATCATAAGAGTCTATGATTTCCTTGAAGACATCGTACTCATCGTGGAAAGAAAAGCCCAGGCGGCCTATGCGGCCTTTGGCCATCTGCTGTTCGGCCCACTTCAGCACGCCGAGGTCGCGCACCAGGGTCCAGGTCTCCTTGCTTAGTCCGTGCAGGAGGTAGAAATCTATCATGCCGACATCGAGCTTTTGAATCTGCTCGCCGAGAATACGGTCGAAGTCCTCCGCCTTTTCTATCATGCGGGCGGGAAGCTTGGTGACGACCTTCATTTTCTGCCGGTAGCCGTCCTTGAGGGCTTTGCCGACGAGTACCTCGCTGTTGCCCATGTGGTACATATAGGCGGTATCGATATAGTTGACGCCGTTATCGGCGGCGTAGCGGATCATCCTGATAGCCTCCGGCTCGTCTATTTTGGCCTGGTCTTCACCGATTACGGGGAGTCGCATGGCGCCGAACCCCAGCGCGGACACTTCCCAGTCGAGCTTGCCGAACTTGCGGTATTTCATAATTTTCTCCCGGTTATGAGATTGCGAGGTCAGGCGATATATCGTGATACCTCTGTATTATTTTGCCATGTTTTTAAGAGAGATGCAAATGTTGGGATATCAATCTATCCCCCGGCCCCCTTCCTTTACCCTGCCAATGGGGGAAGGGGTTCAGGTAACCATGGGATGAGCAGAAAGCGGTACAGGGCTGTCTGGGTGGGAAAAGATAAGAAAAAATAAAGTAAGGTGGAGTTCCGGTATTGACGGCCGCACCGTTTGCCGCTTAAAATAACATCAACAGGGAGAGCATATATGAAGCATATCTGGGCGCCGTGGCGTATTCAGTATATCCTCGAGGAAAAACCAGAGGGGTGTATTCTGTGCGATAAGCCTGAAGAGAATAAAGACGAGCATAATTATATACTCTACAGGGGTAAAAATAATTACATTATGATGAACAGCTATCCTTATAATCCCGGGCACCTCTTGATAGCCCCCTACAGGCATACTCCCGGTCTGGAAGAGCTTACGGAAGAAGAAAGGAACGAGCACTTCGAACTGGTCAGCCGGAGTATCCGGGTATTAAAGGAAGTGTTTCAGCCGGGCGGTTTTAATATCGGGGCAAATATCGGGAAAGTGGCCGGGGCCGGCATCGACGACCATTTTCACAGTCATATCGTGCCGCGCTGGCAGGGAGATACTAACTACGTGCCCGTCCTGGCCGATACCAGGGTCGTACCGCAGGCGCTGGCCGATACGTATAAATCACTCGCCGGTAAATTTTAATTTCATCGGTTTATCGGCAGAACACGAGTGACGGCGTCCTTCAGCATATTAGCACTTAATGGTTTAATGAGATACTCTTCGGCGCCCATCTTAATGGCCTGGGCTCTCTGTTTTTCACCAAAGGATGCGGTAAATACAATTACCGGAATCGATGCGGTTTCCTCATTGCTCTTGAGTTGTGATAGTATTACCCAGCCGTTATTTTCGGCCAGCCTCAAGTCCAGTATCACCAGTCCGACGTTGTTTTCCCTTATAGAACGGAACATTTTAACGTTGGTTTCAGCCTCAAGACAGGCGTAGCCTTCGAGCTGCAGAACGCGGCAGGTGAAGGTGCGGATATCGGCATCGTCTTCCACGATTAGGACGGTTTTATTCCCGGTCTTGTTCATCAGGCATGCTTCACTTTTGCAGTATCCAGCGGCAGGGTGAAGAAGCACTTTGTCCCTGTACCTTCTTCGCTTTCTAGCCAGATGCTGCCGTCATGGGCCTCCGTCAGCCCTTTACAGATGGAGAGTCCCAGCCCGATACCGGACACGACGTGTTTTTGGGAAGAGCGAAACATCCGGTTAAAGACCCGCGGCAGGTCGTTCGGCGGGATACCCACTCCGTGGTCGGTGATGGTGAACAATAGCTTGTTTCTATCCCGGCGGACGGACAGGTTTACTTCAGTACCGGCATCAGAGTATTTTACAGAATTATCAATGATATTATCCAGTATCTGCCGGATACGCCTGGCGTCTACGTTTATCCTGGGTAATCTTGCCGGTATATCCAGTATAAACTCATGAGATGACGACCTGACACGGACTTCGGCAATAGCCTCCTGGCAAAGCTTGATAATGCTGGTGGGTTTCTTCTTGAGGGACAGCATACCGGCTTCCAGCCGGGACATTTCCAGCAGCTGCTCGATAAGCTCTACCAGGCGGTCGGTATTATTATCGATTATCTCCAGGTACTCGCGCCTCTCGCGGCGTTTCAGTCTATCTTCATAGTCCAGCAACATGGTGGCAAAACCCTTGATGCTGGCCAGGGGTGTACGAAGCTCGTGGGAGATGTTAGCCAGCAGTTCGGTGCGCAGTTTATCAAGCTTCCTCAAGTTCTCGGCCTCACGGGCCTGCTCCTCCATTTTCCTGAAATCGGTAATGTCAATAGATACGGTAAGCATACAGGGTTCCTCGCCGAGGTTGACCTGCTCGGCGGAGAACAGCATGTTGCGTACGTTACCCCGCTTGGTGCGGAGGAGGTATTCCTCGTTGCTGACTCTGCCTTTTTCTTTAAGTTGCGTAAACATCTTATCGCGGTCACCGGGGTTTGCCCAGATGTTCATATCTATAGCACTATGACCGATTATTTCATCGCGTGTGTATCCGGTGACGCGGGTGAAGCTGTCATTGACTTCTAAAAGTATACCGTCGGAAATTTTAGCAATAGTCATCATTTCAGGGCTGGCACGGAAGGCCGCGGAGAATTTTCCCTCGGACTCACGCAGCGCTTCCTCCATTAATTTGCGCTCCGTAATGTCCAGTGATGATGAGATAATACATTCCTCACCGCCGATGTCGATAAGCTCGGCCGAGAAGAGAGAAGTCTGTATATCGCCTGATTTTGTATGGAACTTGAGTTCCTCGTTGTGAATCCGGCCTTTTCCCTTTAGTATTCGTAACATCCTTTTACGGTCTTCCGGATTTACCCAGGTATTTAACTCGCCAGTGGTACGGCCAATTAGTTCCTTTCGCGTGTAGCCGGTAACACGAACATGGCTTTCATTAGCCTCGATAAATCTGCCCTCCTCTACCGTGGTAATGGCAATTGCCTGGGGGCTGGAGCGGAAGGCCGCGGAGAATTTTTCCTCGGACTCTAGCAAAGCCTCTTCGGCCTGCTTATACTCGGTAATATCCTCGCCGATTAGCTGAAAGCCGACCGGGATATTATGTGTCCGGATTAAACTGCCTCTTATTTGCAGCCATATCCATTTTCCGTCCTTGCGCTTGAACTGCATCTCCAGACGTCCGGGTGGTTGTCCGGATAGCTTTTCCTTCATCCGCTTTCTTAATATCTTTAGTGTATCACCGGGAATCAGGCCGGGCCTGAACCCGCTCTTGCCGACCAGCTCCTCCCGGGAATAACCGGTAGCCTCAAGTATAGTCTTATTTACATAGGTGATTTTGCCGGTGATATCAACGTTCATTATGCCGATGATAGAATTATCAACCAGCGTCCTGTATTTTTCCTCGGACTCCCTTAGCGCCTCTTCAGTACGTTTGCGTTCTACTCCCGAACCTGCCGGCGCCGCGAGACGGCGCCGCGTTTCCTGGAGCTCTTCGATAAGCTGTTTCTTTGTTTTTTGTGAATCTTTCATCTTGGTTTCATATGGGAAGAGAACATACGACATATTTCTACCACTCAATTCGCCTAATGTCAAGATTATGAAACTTACGTTATGTATAGAAACGTCGTTGCAGGCGTGTTGAAAAATTATACATTTTTAGTATATCTGCGGTTTTCGTTGAAATAGAGGGGCTGTTGCGATAGCATAAAAACAGGGGGTTATGCATAAGGGAGGTAAGGTGATGAAAAATTACGATGTTATTGTTATAGGTACGGGGTGTGGGGCGATTATTTCCGACGAGGCATCCGGGCGCGGGTTGAAAACGGCGCTGATAGATAAGGGGCCGCTCGTCGGGGGGACGTGTCTCAATTGGGGTTGTATTCCTTCCAAGCAGCTGATATATCCGGCGGACAGAATCGTGGAGATAGAGGATTCCGGCAAACTGGGTATTACGGCGGAAGTGAAGAATGTGGACTTTGCGGCTATTATGAAGCGGGTAAGAAAGTCCCGGCGGGACAGCCAGGCGCACGTCAGGGAGGCCCTCGAACGCGCGGAGAATCTTGATTTCTACTTGAGTGAAGCCCGTTTCGTCGGTGATTACACGCTGGAAATCAATGGCGAAAAGCTAAAGGGGGAGAAAATATTCATCGCCACCGGCTCACGGCCTTTCATACCTCCCGTCAAAGGACTGGAGAACATAGACTACCTTACTAACGAGTCGGCGCTGGAACTCAAGGAGAGGCCGGACAGCCTGATAATCATCGGCGGGGGATATATCGCCGTTGAGTACGGGCATTTCTTCGCGGCGATGGGGACTAAAGTGACTATCCTGGAAATGGCGGACAGGCTGATACTCTCCGAGGAGCCGGAAATTGCCGAGTTGCTGAAAAAGAAACTTAGCAAGCGTATGAACGTTCGTACCGGGGCACAGGTTGGGGAGGTTAAAGCCGGTAAGAGCGGCGTGACGGTGGTTGCCAGGGATAAGAAAACGGGTAAGGAGAGAAGGTTCACGGCGCAGCGAATCATGATGGCGGTAGGGCGGCGTTCAAATGCCGACCTTTTACAGGTGGAGAACACGGGCGTGGAGTTGGACGAGCGGGGTTTTATAAAAGTGAACGAATACATGGAAACAAGCAGGAAAAATATCTACGCCGTGGGCGATGCCAACGGACGGCAGATGTTCACCCACATGGCCAACCGCGAGGCGGCTATCGTGGTGCAAAATGTCCTGCACGGGACGGATATTGAAGTGGACTACGGCGCGGTGCCCCACGCCGTTTATTCCCATCCCCAGATAGCCTCGGTGGGATTGAAGGAGGAGGAAGCCCGGAAAGAACATGAAATAGTCGTAAGCAGGACGGCCTATTATGATGTAGCCAAGGGCGAGGCCATGATGGAGACGGAGGGATTTGCCAAGGTAATCCTGGAGAAGGAGACGGATAATATCCTCGGCTTTCATATAATCGGGCCGTACGCGCCGGAGCTAATCCAGGAGGTGGTCAACGCCATGACCTCCGGCGGGGACATTAACGAGCTTAACGAGGGAATCCACATTCACCCGGCGCTTTCCGAGTTGATACCGACGGTTGTGAATAGTGTGGGGGAGGGTTAAATACAACTGTCTATTTTTATCAGGATGACCTAAAGAGCAGCTCCACCTTATTGCCGTAGGAGGCGGCTCCTCACGATTCGCCCGTAATTATCTCTTGCTTAGCTCGTTCCGGGATTCCCGAAATCCATGGCAAGTTCTTCGAATATCTTATTACGCCTCGCCAGGAACTTTTCCCTGGTGTCATCCGTGTATGCGGGAAGCACCCATTCCATCTTCTCCAGATTGCGGGTTATTACTGGTATCCAGTCATACGGTATGGAGAATAGAAGCAATCCTTCAGGATATACCCTCCTTCCTTTCAAGCCGAGGGTCAGCCCGGTGGTTACGTAATTGACCTTGCCGCTCAAGTATGGATAAGCGAAAAAGTAGGCGCAGGCACCACCCGAAGTTGCTTTACTGGACCATACTTCTCCGGTCGAATAGCTCAAGGCCCTCAACACGATTTCCGCCTGGCTTACCGTGGCCACAAGAAACAGGAGGTCAGGCTCGAAGGTTATCTGCTCCAGTGGAGAAAAGACGACGTAATTTATATTGCCCGGGGGCACTCTCGGCGAACCCGCGACCAGCCTTTCGTTGACGCGTGCCTCCTGGTAGATGCCCCATTTGACTCCCAGTTCGCCGCCTCCGGCGAGTGGCGCAGGGGCAACCATGCCCAGTATCATCGCCCCGGCGCAGTCCTCGTTATCTTTATCAATGTAAAATGGAGTCCCTCTTTGCTGGGCTTCGTTCATCATCTCGCATAAAGCCATGCTCTTGTCCAGCTGTTCTATTCCTTCCGGTTTGATGGGCAGGAACTTGACACCCACGGGTGTTCTCTCAAAGTTGAATTTCCTGTAAATAGACAAATCAGTCTGGAGTGGTTTCATAGTGGCCTCCTTAAAAATTTATATTGCCGGGCATTACCCATCTCAACTCGTGATGATGCGTCCTGATACCTCATCGCGCTTCCCCCTGATGTTATATTCATTGAGTCCGGTTGTCAATTTCCCTTGCCGATGGGTTCCTCGTAGTCAGGTGATGTGGGAGAGATGGTGCGCACCATGGGATAAGCCGCAGATGATACGAGGGCGGTTTGGGTGGGAATAGATAAGAAACGATGGGGGGTGGGGAGGTTATAACCCGCCGACTTGAAGTTTCCCGTAGCCAATGCCATAATTCACGGTGATGGATATCACGAGTGTCGCCCAGGTAATCGCCTTCGTCGGCATACTGGTGTTCGTGGCGCACCTTTTCACCGGCATATTCAGTCGCACCAGGATTCCAGATGTCATTCTGCTGATATTTATAGGTATATGCGTCGGCCCGGTGCTGGGCCTGGCATCGCCGGCGCTGTTCGGGGAAGTGGGGCCGGTCTTTACGACTATTACGCTGATTATCATACTCTTTGAAAGCGGCCTGGCCCTGCGCTTGAGCATGCTGCGGGCGGCGCTGGGCGGGGCGATGATTCTGGCCCCGCTAAGTTTTTTTTCCACGATGGCCGTAGTGGCAGGGTTCGCTGTCTGGCTTACCGACCTTGAGGTCCTGCCGGCCTTCATCCTGGGGGCGATTGTGGGCTCTACTTCGGAGGCGGTCGTCATACCGCTAGTCAGGCAGCTGAAAATAAAAGAAGAGACCAGCACCTTACTGTCGGTCGAATCTTCTGTGAACGATGTGTTGAGCATTATAATTACCGTGGCGCTGGTCCAGGCGTACGTCGTCGGCAAATTCGAAATAGCCTCGGTATCCGGCGACCTTATTGCTTCGTTTCTGGTAGCCCTGGTTTTCGGAATAATCGGCGCCCTCATATGGTCGATACTGCTCAACCGTGTGCATGCCATCAAGAACGCCATCTTCACCACGCCGGCCTTCGTTTTCGTTATCTACGGCATCGTGGAGACGCTGGGATTCAGCGGGGCTATCGCCGCCCTGGCCTTCGGCATTACCATCGGCAATATAGAAACGATACGCATACCGATATTCAAATCGTGGACGGTAAAGGAGCCGGTCGGCCTTAATACTACGGAGAAGGTATTTTTCAGCGAAGTGGCTTTTCTTCTCAAGACCTTTTTCTTTATCTATCTCGGCATATCGCTGGAGCTTATCAGCAGCTGGCTTATCATCGTCGGGCTGATACTCACGGCCGTGGCCTTCGTCCTGCGTATACCCGCCGTCAAGCTATCCGTGCGGCAGGCGATGGGGGCTAAAGATTTCTCCGTCATGGCGGTCATGGTGCCCAAGGGCCTGGCCGCGGTGGTGCTGGCGAGCATACCGCTGCAGCAGGGAGTGGCCGGAGGAGAAATAATTAAGAACGTAACCTACGGGGTGGTGCTTTTCAGCATCGTGGTTACCTCCGTACTGGTGCTGCTGCTGGAGAAGACGCCGCTGCCGCAGCTGTATGCCTGGGTCTTTTCGCCGAGTCTGCCGAAGTTCGGGCGAAAGACGACGTTCCACGCTGCCGATATGGAAGGTCGCATGAATGCCGTCGTTCCCAGCGGCGAGAAGTTATTCGGGGGAGGGGAAAAGGGGGAAAAGGAACCGCCTGAAAAGAAGGGTAAGCCCTAGGCTGATATCCCGTCTAACGTACCGGGGAAGATACGCTGTTCTTAGCCCGGGTGAGTACGGTTTTTACAGTCAGCGAGACGTTTTGTTTACTGCTTCCGGTCGCCTCGAAGTATCTGGTGAGCGTATCCAGGGATTTTCTCTGCTGAAGGCTCACGGGCATGTAACCGAGGGTGTAGCCCTCCGGATTTTGTGAGATAAGCGCGCAGGTGATATCACGTTTCTTGTCGCTATGCTCCGTTAGTTCCAGTTCCATCTTGCGGACTATTGCGGTGGGGACTGTGATAACGGCCATGTCCCCCTCGCTGTCCAGAATCAAAAGACTCCGGTTGCTGCGCGGCGTATGCTCATCGGTGGGGAGGAGTTTCAGGACTATAAGCGGATAGGCGTATTCGGCTTTATATATCGGCATGGAGACTTCCATGTCCTGTTCCTGGTAGTACGGCAGCCTCTCCAGCACTTCGGGCGTAGGCTCCGCGGGTGTTGGGCGCCGGCGTTTACGGTATTTGGAAATGACGGTTGCACGTTCGGACTCATCGAGTCTAATCATCGGTTTAAGATACTTC
>Ga0315551_10002994_pt1 | contig 12096 bp, 10 predicted proteins | sample SalMarSW160290MG_FD_203678 | JGI IMG/M metagenome (GOLD analysis project Ga0315551, IMG submission 203678) | Salt marsh sediment microbial communities from the Plum Island Ecosystem LTER, Massachusetts, United States - Salt Marsh Sediment SW1602-90 ... | reverse complement strand
AAACAAATACCGTCGTTTTACACTCTTTTGCCCACCTGTCAGAAAGTAAAGCTGATCCAGAAATCACCAAGCGACTTATGGATAACGCCGAATCTCGCCTTATAAATGCCGGCTATGTAACCTATCAAACGCCTTTTGGCTATTTTCTCGATCTCGACATCAAGGCACCCGGCCATTCTTTTGCCAGGTTATTCAAAGAATTTTAATAGGGTACTCATGTACAAACTGGCAGCAGAGGCAATTAAAGATGCAAATCGACTTATCGTTTTTACTGGAGCTGGCATCTCAGTAGAAAGCGGAATTCCACCTTTCCGCGGGAAGGACGGGCTTTGGAGCAAATATGATCCAACATTTCTTAATATAACGTATTTCCACCAAAGGCCAAAAGAGTCATGGATGTTAATCAAAGAGATCTTTTATGATTTTTTCGGTCAGGCTAAGCCAAATGCAGCACACTATGCCCTTGCTGCTCTGGAACAGAATGGATTGATGCAGGCAACGATAACTCAAAATATAGACAATCTTCACTATGAAGCGGGGAGCAAAAATGTTTATGAGTTCCACGGAACTTCACAGTATTGTGTATGTGATACCTGTAGAAAAAGATACCATGTGTCGGAGATAAATTTAGGTACCTTACCTCCTCTGTGCAAGAGTTGTGGACATGTTTTGAAACCTGATTTTGTTTTCTTTGGCGAACCAATTCCCGAGCACACTAATGCGTTATCGTTTCATGAAGCGGAAGTAGCTGATGTTTTTTTCCTGATTGGCACCACGGGAGAAATTATGCCGGCTTCGATGATACCTGATGTTGCCAAGAGGAATGGTGCTATGATTATTGAAGTGAATCCAAAGGAATCGAACTACACAAAGAGCATAACTGATGTTTTCATTCGAGCAAAGGCCACTGAGGCAATGAGACGATTAGCCCAGGAATTGCAGTTGTATGACTGCAATTGGGAACGAGGACTCGGGTTCTAAAGCAGCTTATGAATAAGAGCCACATTTCAAACCGTGAATTTTCCTTCATGTGAATGATGTAAAAGTGGACGCTGGTTCCAAAACGATTTAAATATTTTTTATCTTTTGCAATTAAGCGTTAAAAAATATCAAAATTCATTTTCAATATTTTATGCAAAGATAAATCGAAAGGTGATCGGCTACCTTGATTCTAAAGTCGTTTTGGAAGCAAGGTCCCCCTTTATACCTATTCCCTGGACATTTTTTAAAGCTATCAGAAGAACCCATAGAAATCAAAAGATTTTTTTGGCAAAGAGCAGGGTATTTTTCACGTGCTGATCCCAATAGGCTCTACGCTGCTTTCGACGGCTGGAAGAAGCAATGGGTCTCAAGGACATTCATGTTGGAGCCTGCTGCCTGTTATTGGTGTGAGCTGGATGGCCTTGAATTCTGGCCCGAGGTTGCCCATGGCGGTTGTGGTGTTGCTGATTTATCTGGCATGTGTCGGTACCAGGTTTATCCTGAGGAGGATGCAGCTCAGAGATCAGGCTTAGGTAACGTAAAGTGGATGAGCAAAAAAGGGCGGGAAGAGATGCCCGCCCGTTTTTTAGTAAGCGTTTGCCGTCCCCCTTTACAAACGCCTAAGATCTGATAGTGCCTTATAAATCTGGCGACCAACACCTTCTTGATCTTAAACACTCTGGCAAGGCAAGCATGCTTACCCCATCCCAGTTCCTGGGAGAGCTGGAAAAATATCCATCATCACTCTTGTCCATATCAGAACATTTGCAGAGAAAGTGGCGCTGTCGCAAGAAGCGGAGTGCAAGGAGAAAGGGTTCACATCGTAGAAAAGGGGATTGTAAAGCAATTACTCGCTCTTTGGGGGAATTATGGTTGTCAGAAATATAAAGGATAAAGAGGTGCTGGAGACCACCTACCTGGCCCACGGTGGGGCTATAGCGCAGATGATACTGGATCGCAGGATATTGAAAGAGATAGGATTCTTGGCTACCGCACGACTTGCACCCGGAAGAGCGATTGAGCCTCATGTTGATCCCATGGAAGAGATCTATTTTATAATGAATGGTGAGGGGGAGATGAGCGTGGATAAGGAAACGCAACGTGTGGTGCCGGGCGAGGCCATATGGATCCCGACCGGTTCGAGGCACGGTCTTGTAAATACAGGACATGAAGATTGCGTAATCTTAGTTGTTGCATCCCTTTTTTCCCTTGACATTTGACAAAGCCATGCATTATAGTGCCCCCTGTTAATGACCCGGCTAGATTCGCGGGTCGGCTTTGCTGTGAGGGAACGTTTCCTTTGCTAGAGTGGCGACCTGACGTTTGGGATCATTATAGAAAGTTTTGCAAAGGAGGTCAGGGCTATGGCAGAAGGAACGGTGAAGTGGTTTAGTGATAAAAAAGGGTATGGATTCATTCAGCAGGAAGACGGTAGCGACCTATTTGTCCACTATTCCGCCATCAGCACGCCCGGGTTCAAGAGCCTTTCTGAAGGTGACCGGGTGAGCTTTGACGTGGAAGAGAGCGACCGAGGACCCAAGGCCAAGAACGTCGCTAAGGTTTAGTTCAGCGCGGTACGGTTGGCAAAGGCATCTTGTCGAGGTAAGACGAGGTGCCTTTCTATTTGGTCTATAGCTTTTTAGGCCCAGAAGGAGTCCAGGCCTCTTCCTGTATCCGGAGGCTGAGGAGATCTGGTCTCGAGTAGTGGCCTATGCCATCTGGGCAGCTCCAACTTGGATTTTCTTCATCATTTAGTACCTCCTTTTATGCGATTAGGGCCTTGTGTTTGCCAGGCTTGACCCCTCTATTGCTTGACCCTCTTGGGCGCGAGATAGGTATAGATGACCGGAATAACCAGGAGAGTCAGAAAGGTGCTCGCTGCCAGGCCCCCGATGACAGAACGGGCCATGGGAGACCAGGATTCTCCGCCAGATCCCAATCCCAGGGCGAGGGGAGTCAGGGCAAGGATGGTGGTTAAGGCGGTCATCAAAATGGGTCGAAGTCTCGTTCTACCCCCTTCCATCACTGCTTCCCGAATAGAATGTCCTTGTGCCCTGAGTCGATTGATATAATCGACCAGGACGATGGAGTTATTGACCACGATTCCTGCCAGCATAATGACGCCAATAAAGGCAACAACGCTCAAAGGGGTTCCGGTGAGCAAGAGCATGACGATTACGCCCACCACGGCAAGGGGGATGGTCAAGAAAATGATAAAGGGGGCCATAAAGGATTCGTAAAGGGATGCCATGACCATATAGACGATAAGCGCTGCTCCGCAAAAGGACAGCCCCAGCCATTTAAATGAGGTCCTCATATCCTGAGCAGAGCCCCCGAATTCGTAACTGAAATCAGGTGGGATCTCTATTTTCTTCAGCTGCTCTTCCACGTCTCGGGTGACATCGCCCAGGCTCCTGCCATGAACGGAGACCGATATGTTGACTACCCTTTGTTGGTCTCGCCTTAAAATGCTTGAGGGCGAGAGGCCCCGACGAATCTGAGCAATGCTGGAGAGGGGAATTTGATCCCCACGGGGATTTGTCACAAAGAGGTCCTTGAGTATTTTTGTGTTTTCCCGGTATCTTGGATCGAGCTGGACGAGTATGTCATACTCCTCACCCCGATCACGGAACAATGAGGCCGTGGTCCCTTTTATGTATGTGGAGATGGCGTTGGCCACCTGAAAGGCGCTCAATCCGAGTGCGGATATTCTGTCTCGATCCAGAGTGATCTGAAGCTCTGGCCTTCCTGCCTCCAGGCTCGTGGTGATATCCACGGCGCCGGGGACATCATCGATGGCCTCTTTCATCTTATCGGATAGGATTCGTCCTTCATCGAGGTTTTCACCATAGAGATAGATGATAAGATCTCCCTCTTCCCCGAGGAGGTGGCCACGGGTAATTGAAAAGGTAATGCCGGGTATCTGCTCCAATTTATCTCTCAGGGCAGACTCGATCTCCATCTGTTTTCGGTTCCTTTTTTCCATGTCGATCAGATTGACATTGATATCTCCTGCATAGGAGCCCTTTGCAAAGGCACCGAAGGTTTCTCCAACGCCGATGTCTGTGCTCTGATTTCTCAGCTCGGGAATAACATCATGAACGAGATCCTCAACGTGCCGAAGGGTCCTCTCGGTCGATTTCAGGCTTGTACCCGGGGCCCTCTCCACTTTCACCTCAAAGTGGCCTTGATCCATCTTTGGGAAAAAATCCATACCCACCTTTGGAACGAGCGACAGACTCCCGGCAAGTGAAAAAAAGGCGATCATAAGGGTTGTCTTTCGGTGGTTGAGACACCAGTTCAGCGTTCGAGAATAACCACTGATCAGGTTTTGCAGCCACGAATCAATCCCATCGGAGATCTTTTCGGAGAACTTATGCCCTCCTTCACCATGTGTCCTCAAGAACTTTGAGGAGAGAAGGGGGATGAGGGTCAAGGACACGAGAAGGGCACAAAAAAGTGAGAAACAGATGGTGAGGGCCATGTCATTGAACATCACGCCTGCGATGCCAGGTACAAAGAGCACCGGGAAGAATACGCAAATCGTAGTAAGCGCTGAGGCGATGATGGCTGTGGCCACCTCTGCGGTCCCTTGATCCGCGCTATCCACAAGGTTTCCTCCTTCACGAAAATGACGAAATATGTTTTCGAGCACCACGATGGAGTTATCCACAAGCATGCCCACGGCAAGGGCCAGACCTGCCATGGACATCATGTTGAGGGTGAGCTTGGCCAGATCCAGAACAGCGAAGGTCACCACGATTGATATGGGGATGGAGAGTGCTACGATGATGGAGGCCCGGATATTGTGAAGAAAGAAGAGGAGAACGAGTCCTGCAAGGAAGAAAGCCTGAACAGCTGTGGTGCTGAGGTTGCTGATTGAACGTTTGATGAAATCTGCCTGGTTGAAGATCACTCCAATCCTTACACCCTCAGGAAGCCTGCGAAGAATTTTGGGAAGCTCATCCATAACCCGATCGGCCACCTGAACAGTGTTTGCCGTCGAGCTTTTCGAGACGATAAGCAAGACCCCAGGCCTTCGATTGCTGCGAATGACACGGGTGAGCTCCTCATAGGTATCTCTGACCCGGGCCACGTTCTTGATATAAATGGGCGTTTCCTTGCGATATCCGATAACGGTATCTGCTATCTGTTCTACCGAGGTATATTCACTTAGGGTGCGGAGGCTGAATTCGGTCTCCCCTTCGTCGAGCTTTCCCCCGGGGACTTGAAGGTTTTCCCTGCGGAGGGTGGACACTATTGTATCAACCGAGAGCCCCTGGGCATGAAGTTTTGCGGGATCAATCTGCACCTGGATCTGGCGCTTGAGACCCCCGGCTGTATCGGCCGAGGCTACACCCACAACACGTTCAAAGGCAGGCTTGATCTGTCTCTTGCCAAGCTCCCTGAGCTCGGCAGACCCCATGGGTCCGGAAAGGGACATAAACAGGATGGGCATCTTCTGGGGATCGAAGGCAACAATCAGAGGCTCCGTTGCCTCGTCCGGGAGAAACTCCCGAATAAAATCCACATTGTTTCGGATATCCTTCTCAGATTTATCCAGGTCGATGCCCCATTCGAATTCAGCCAGGACCAGGGAAGCACCAAGCTTGGACATGCTTCGAACGTGCTTTATGTTTTCCACCGAGGCAACCGCCTCCTCGATGGGTTTGGTGACGAGTGTTTCCATGTCTGCCGGTGCAACGCCGGTATAGGTTGTGATGATGGCGATTACCGGAAATGAAATATCAGGGTAGAGGTCGATTTTCAGCCGGGCCAGCCCAAAGAGCCCGAAACCGACAACAAAGACGTATATCATGGCAAAGGTAACGGCGCGCTTTATGGAGAGGCTTGAAAGGCTCACGTTCCACTCCCCTCACCTTTTACCACTTTGATCCTGTCTCCATCGTTGAGCTTATGCAGTCCACGTACAACCACCTGCTCCCCTTTCTTTACCCCTTGGTAGATTTCTACAACGGTGCCGGATTCATGGCCGAGGGAAACCCTTCGCATGTGAGCCCTGCCGCCCTCAACAACAAAAAGGTAATTGATCTGGGAGATCTCCGACTTGCTGCCCTCTGGATTTTCAACATATACCTCCCGGTAGAGCACAGTCTCTTTTGGGACTAACAGCGCGTTGGAATGAGGGTCGACGGAAAGGGTAACCGTGGTGAACATGCCGGGCCGAAGGAGGCGCTTTTTGTTCAATACCTTGATCTCCGCAGAAAACATGCGGGTTTCGGGGTTGAGTGTGGGGCTGACCTTGTCGATCCTTCCATAAAAAACCTGATTGGGATAGGCAGCCACCGTAAGCTGTGCCTCGATGCCTGGGACCATGTAATGGATCTGATTTTCAGGGAAATAGACGATTACCTTGACGGTATCCATCTGGACAACTGTTACCAGGGTCTTTGTGGGGACCGCAAGATCCCCTGGATCAGAGAACCGCTCGCTTATGGTGCCGCTGATGGGCGAGGTAATCCGGGTGTAAGACAGCCGAATTCCGGCCAGATCCAGGGTTGCCTTTGCCTGGCTAACCTGCGCCTGAAGGGCCTGCCGATCCTCTCTGGTTGCCCCCTCCCTGAGCATATCCAACCGCTCCTCAGCCGAATTGAGATCTGCCCTGGCCACGGTATATGCCAGCTCCGCTGACTCGAATTGGCGCCTGGCGATTGTTCCCCGATCAAAAAGAGACTTCATGCGCTGGTAATTGCTCTGGGAGTCCTTCAGGTTTGCCCTGGCCTTTGCCACCAGATCTTCTGCCTGGGCAAGCTCCTCTGCCCTGGCGCCCACCTCCATCTGCGTCCACCTGGCCTGCATCACCTCCAGGGCGGCCCTGGCCTGCGCCAGCTGAGCCCTTAACTCATCCGATTCCAAAAGGGCTATGACATCACCTGTCTTGATCGGATCACCCAGGTCGACTTTCATTGCCTCGATAGTGGCCGTGATCTTTGGGAAGACCTTGACCTCGGTATTGGCCTCGATGCTTCCGATAAATTTGATTTCCCTGGCGATCCTCGCCTGTCTGACCGGGACGACATCAACCAGAATAGCCTTCTCGAGGGCAGGCTCATTCTCCTTGTTTCCGCACGAGATGAGAAGAGATATGAAGAGAGCTAATATGATAAAGAGTACCCTACTCACAAAGATCTCCTAATCTGTCATTGTTCCTTCTTTTACTATCTGCTTGAACTGCACAGTCAGAATAACCTGACACCCATCATCAGTGCCGTATCCCCATGATGCCGCGGTTCATTGCCTGCCCTATTTGCGCCCTTGATCGTAGCGGTCCAGCACCGCCGGTATCTCCTGCTCCAGGAAGGCATAAAGGTCGCGGAGTTCCTGAAGCCGCTGGCGAAGTTTGGGCTCCTTGCCAGCCATAAGTGCCAGCCCGCGGTCGCCCAGCTTGCGAAGGGCGGTCAGATGTGCCATTCGGGCCCTCATAAGTTCGGGCCAGGAGCCGGGTTTTATGCGGTAATAGGTGCCTCGGTTTCCAGGAAGGCCCATGCGCTCGACCACGCCGCTCTGAATGAGCAACCGTGTCGTGGAGCTAATGGACCCCTTGCTGGCTTCAACGACGTTGGCTAACTCCTCTGCAGATTGATGTGGCGGTTCGCACATCAACAACCAGCCAAAGATTCGCCCGGCCATGCGGGGCAAAGCCATCTCCTCGAAGAGAATGCCCATATCTTCTATAAATTGCTTCATTTCGACATCACCCTGATCGTGGTTACTGTTCCATGTCCATGATAATAGTTAGTATAGTATATTTCGAAAGTTCAGTCAATACTGAAAATAAAGAAATGGATTTTCCTGTTGAGGAAAACCCATTGTTTCCGAGGGGAAATCGAATGGAAGCAGTGAGGCACCCACCGAGGTGAGCAGGAAGGGGATCAGGATCACATGTTTTTGATCTTTTCGAATTCCCCAGCCCAGGCCGCCTCCAGGATTGGCCTCATAAATTCCTCCACTAAACCGGCGTGTAGCGGAACGGGCATATTTCTGAGCTTCATATCCAGCTGGGGGTCTTTGGCAGCTCTCAGGGCACGCTCAATATGTTCCTCGGTCACACCGGGCACATCACTGAGGCAGGTAGGGAAATCAAGGAATTTACTGAATTCCACCATACCCTTGGCAACCTCCAGGCCCAGTTCCCGGCCTGAAAGGCTATCCAGGTCTTTCACAATGTATCCATACTTCTTGTATAGAGCGCCTATGACCCTCAATTTACCCTCGATACCAGGGGCGAAGAACACTGTGTAAAAGGGATTCATCAAGGCACAGGCACGGCCATGGCTAAGAACGTCCACGAGGGAGAAGCTGGTCAGGTGCGCTCCTGAAGTGCCCCCGATCATAATAGCGTATCCACCCAGATCGGTACCCAGACCAAGCAGGGTACGGGCCTCAACGTCCTGTGGATTTTTCTTTACGGCAGTCAACCCTTGAATAATCAGCTCCAGACCTACCTCGGCCACCTCCTGAGCTCTTGCTTCCGTATCGCCGGCTGAGCCAAAGTAGACCTCCAGGCAATGGGCGATTCCATCCAGTCCACCATCCAGAGTCAGACTCATAGGCTGCGTGGTTGTGAGGCCATAATCGAAGATACTGCGACGAGGGACTACGGCCTCATCTACGATAAGCTTCTTCTGGCCAGCAATCGGATCGGTTATATTGGAGTACTTGGTCAGGTGGGCCCCCGAACTGGCGGCCATCATGATGGCTAACACAGGCATAATGGACCGTCCGGATTCCTGACACACCTTGGTCACCTGTCCTACCCCGAAGAAGGGGTCGATTTCCGGTTGGATGTCACCGAGGGTCGCCAGGACAGCGGCGGCCTTTGTTGCATCAATGCTTGATCCGCCTTCGGCAACGACCACAACGTCTGGGTGTTTGTGCACAATGTGACTGTGGATGCGATACACGTCCACAAAGGGGGCGTTGGGTCTGGCCGACCTGGCTATGTCAAGCACCTCAACCCCCGCTTCATCCAGGGATTTCAGGATCCTCTCTTTAGTGGGTTGAAACCATTCGAAATCGATGGGACCCACCAGGATGGCCTTCTTACCCAATTGAGCGGCAAACTTCCCCGTCGCCTCGTCCAGGACACCACTGCCAAAGGCGTAGGTTTCCCCCTTGAACTCTCTCAGAATGGCTTTGGCTTTATCCTTGATCTCTGGCATAACTATTCCTCCCTAGATTGCATTTCATTATTTCTGGAGCTTCCTTTGTAAACTCAGATCCTGTAAGGAGAACCCATTGTTTCCTCGCTTCAAGGCTTCCCCGCAGTGACCCTATCGGGTTCGCAGGTGGAGGATGTGGAAACAATGGGTTTTCCTCAAGACTGAGGGGACTCCGGCATTTGTTCCTCCTGACAACGATATTGAGATGCTCTACGCAACGACAGGTGGTATGACCTATCAATATAGGCAACCATTAACAATGTCAAGAGAAGATGTATTTTCTGTGAGGATGCAGGACGGTCTATGGGAAAGCCAATTGAGGGAATCATTACTGCGGTCATCACACCATTTGACCAGGAGGAACAGGTGGATGAGGGGGGTTTCAGAACGGTCATCAACTATTTGATTGACAGCGGTGTTCATGGGCTTTTTCCGGTGGGAAGCCAGGGAGAATTCTTCTCCCTCACCAATGAGGAGAAGATTAGACGACAGACTGCCTGCTAACCTTCAAATATCCGATACTGAGGGGTTTTCATGATTGACACGGAAATCCCTCTCCTTTATACTCAACTGATTGGATAGGAATTTCCTTTTTGGACACAGACCCGCCTGCCACCTGCCCGCCATCGCGAGCCGCTCAGGCGAGTTTCCGAATACCGGAACTCGGAAGCAGGCGGGTCTGCGTCCTATTTAACTTGATTGTATAGGAAATCCCATTTTTTTAAGTCCCGCTTGCGGGACGCTATATAAAATCGTGAAGCGATTTTATAACTTGAGCGAAAGGGGGCTTTGGAGAGAGGATGAAAACTGCCAAAGAATACATTGATAGTATGAGAGAAATGAAGCTCGAGGTTTACCTGTTTGGGGAGCGGGTCAGGAACCGCGTGGACCACCCCATCATTAGACCCACCGTCAATTGTGTTGCCGCCACCTATGAACTTGCCGAAAAACCGGAATATGAGCCGCTGCTCACCGCCACCTCACACCTCACAGGAAAGAAGGTCAATCGTTTCTGTCACATTCACCAGAGTGTTGATGACCTGGTCAAAAAATCAAAGATGGGTCGAGTACTGGGCGCCTACACCGGGTCGTGCTTTCAACGCTGCGTTGGTATGGATACCTTAAATGCCCTGTCCATGGTAACCTATGACACCGACCAGAAATATGGCACTGAATACAACAAGCGGTTTTTGGAGTATCTCAGGTATGTACAGGATGAAGACCTCGTCTGTTGTGGCGCCATGACAGATGCCAAGGCGGATAGAAGTCTTCGCCCTGCCGACCAACCTGACCCGGACCAATACCTCCACGTGGTGGAGGAAAGTTCAGACGGCATTAAGGTAAAGGGAGCCAAGCTCCACCAGACTGGGGCGGTAAATTCCCATGAGATAATCGTTATGCCAACCAGGGCAATGCGCGAAGAAGATAAAGACTACGCCATTACTTTTGCCTTGCCCAGCGATACCAAGGGCATCATGTATATCTATGGACGCCAATCATGCGACACCCGGAAAATGGAAAAGGGAAATATAGACACCGGCAATATCCTCTATGGTGGACAAGAGTGCATGGTTGTCTTTGAAGACGTATTCGTCCCCTGGGACCGAGTTTTTATGTACAAGGAATATGACTTTTCCGGTGACCTGGTTGAAAAATTCGCTGCCTACCACCGTCAGAGTTATGCCTGCAAAGCGGGGATTGGTGATGTCCTTGTTGGCGCTACCCAGTTAATTGCTGAATATCAAGGTACTGCCAAGGCCTCTCATATCAGGGATAGAATCCTTGAGATGATTCATCTCAATGAGACCCTGGCCTGTGGTAGCCTCACCTGCGCCCACGAGGGACACAGGGAGTCCTCTGGAACGTACTTTGTCAATCCTCTGTGGGCAAATGTGGCCAAGCTCAACGTAACCAGATTCCCTTATGAGATCGCCAGACTTGCCCAAGAGGTTGCCGGTGGGATAATGGTAACCATGCCCTCAGAAAAAGACCTTAATGACCCTAAAATAGGCAAGTACGTGGCCAAATACCTTAAAGGGGTAGAGGGCGTTCCTGTGGAAGATCGTATCCGGATACTACGCCTCATTGAAAATATTGCCCTGGGCATGGGAGCGGTGTGTTACCTAACCGAGTCCATGCACGGTGCTGGCTCGCCTCAAGCCCAGAAGATTATGATTGGTAGAACTGCCAACATAGATAGGATGAAAGGTGCCGCCAAGAGATTATGCGGCATTAAGGATTAATACCGGTTGGGGGTCTATTGCCCACACGGCAGAATAGTAGTTGTTAAGGAGGAAAAGGAGGAAATCTATGGATCTTGAACTAACTGAAGAGCAGAAGATAATCCAGCAGACAGTGCGGGATTTTGCCCAGAATGAGCTTGCGCCCGTAGCCGATGAACTAGACCAGGCAGAAGAGTTTCCCTGGAAGATCTTCAAACGGATGGCGGAACTTGGACTCCTTGGTATGATTCTCCCGTCCGAGTACGGAGGCAGTGGCGCTGATGAACTCTCACTGGTTATTGCCATAGAGGAAATTGCCAAGGCGTGCGCTTCCACTGCTGATATACTGGACAGTGCAGCGGTCATAGGTACCATCCCGATTTACCTTTGGGGGAGTGAGGAACAAAAAAAGAGGCTCCTGCCGGCCCTAGCCAAGGGAGAACGAATAGCCAGCTATGCCGTAACTGAACCGGACGCAGGTAGTGACATTGGCAGCATCAGGGCCAAAGCGGTAAAAGACGGTGACGACTATATCCTCAATGGGCAAAAGACATTCATAACCTGTGGCAATGTCTGTGATACGGTAATCGTATTTGCGGGTATCCCTGAGTTGGCACCGCGAGGCATGACGGCCTTTATCGTGGAGGAGGGGATGCCTGGTTTTAGCAGGGGCAAGAAATTCAAGAAACTGGGCATGCGTGCTGCGACTA
>Ga0315551_10002991_pt1 | contig 12107 bp, 10 predicted proteins | sample SalMarSW160290MG_FD_203678 | JGI IMG/M metagenome (GOLD analysis project Ga0315551, IMG submission 203678) | Salt marsh sediment microbial communities from the Plum Island Ecosystem LTER, Massachusetts, United States - Salt Marsh Sediment SW1602-90 ... | reverse complement strand
TCATGTCTTCTAGATAAACGAATTCGTCTACGCCGTGATAGCGGGTGTCGGCTCTGATGGTTCCATAACAAACCACAGGTATTCCGTTCTTGGCGAAAAAACTTCCATCGTTCCCCCCAAGTTCCGCAGCGAAAGGTAAACTCTGACCCGTTGTCTTCTTTATGCTTTCAGAAACTGTTTGCACAAAAACTAAATCCTTGGATGTGTGGTAGCCCTGCTGCCTGTTCACAAGCTCCAAAGACGCTTCGCAACCGGTCTTCTCAATTGCCTTCTGGAAAAAATCGTTCAGTTCTCTCTCAGCCTGCTCTATCGGCTCTTCAGGTAGGAGTCTCCGGTCAAAACGAACTTCACATGTACCAGGTATCACATTTTCTTTTTCGCCTGCTCTGATCATTGTTACGGAATATCTTCCCCAAACAAACTTTCTCGGAGCCTCTGAGGGTGCATGTAAAGTTGATTCTTTTTTTTCAACTAGTTTTCTGTATTGTTCAAACTCTGCAAGCAGTTTCAAGGTTTCTTCAATGGCGTTTTTGGCTTTGAAGGGGTACCCCGCATGTCCCTGTGTTCCCTTAACCAGAAGTTTTCCCCAGATGATTCCGCTGGCGCCTAAAAAGAGACTCTCCGGTCCAGCGTCAACTATCAAAGCTGCGTCTCCATTTAGTCCCCAGTCGCTCATCACATAGTCGACGCCGTATCTTCCCCCGATCTCTTCATCCACCCCAGCGACAAGCTTGAGGTTAATGTCCAACTCTTCGTTACTTAGCTGCCGCAGGGCACCCATAACCGCTGCAATACCTGATTTGTTGTCTGCAGTGCCTCTTCCATATGCTTTCCCGTTCTCAACCGTCAGCTTGAAGGGAGGATACTTCCATCCGGTTCCCGGAGGAACAACATCGAAGTGGGATTCAAGAAGCAAAGTTGTATCTGAACCTGAATCGAGAGTTACAATAACGTTTGGACGCGAAAGACCATCATTGGCGCCCTTCTCCCCATCCACGATCTCTGCTGTTAAAGAGTTATTTTCCGCTTTCTCAACGATTATCGAAGCGCATTCACCGTATCCCCTTTTCGGAACTGATTCAGTGTTTATCTCCACCAACCTTGAGAGAAGATTAATCTCATAATCTAACGAAGCCAATATGCATCCATCTCGTGCTTCTATCTGTTCTGCCGAGACTAAAGCTTTTTTGACTCTCTATTAGCTGAAATGAACAAAGAACAAAAAATAACCGCAAATAAAACGCGAATTGAGAAGCTTTTTTATCGTATCCTAACTCTTCTTCCTGAACCAGGAACCGTTTCCTGTTTTATTCTTTCAGCCACAAAAAAGGTCAGATCCTCAAACTGTTCGTTGCTGAGAACTAATCTTGCCTTGGCGAGAATCTCCAGACACACGTCCTTGAAAACCATGTCTGCACATCCAAGCTTTGCATCGTCGATCAACTCTTTACAAGCCGAAAGAACAACTTCACTCAATATTATTCACCAGCTTCCTGACTATAAAAATCATCCACCATTATACTTTCTGACCCCAAAATCAATATCAACAATAAACATCCTTCATCCATCTATACAAAACAAGACACTGAAGCGTCAAACACAAGCCAATTTGGAACAAAAAACCGCTCTCACTCTGTTTTAAAGCCTTCAGAAAGGTTAATTAGGTCGTGGGAAAACATGGTTAGTTGCACGATCGTCACAGATACCATCTTGACGAGGTGAATGCCATAGCCGTGACCTTAGGCGGCTTCAACCCCGACGTTTAAGGCGTTCAACGCCCCTGGATGATGGGTTTGACCTCCGGTTGCGGCGACAAAGATGAGGACCTGATTTTGGTCAGATCCGAAGTGGGCTTTGGCGCTAATCCCCAATTCCAGTCGGTTTTGTGGCTAAAATACTCCGACTGAAAATTTAAATCCGGTTGATCCTGCCGGACCCTACTGCTATCGGGGTGGGACTAAGACATGCGAGTCGAGCGTCTCCAGCTATGGTGAGACGCGGCAGACGGCTCAGTAACACGTGGCTAACCTACCCTCAGGACAGGGACAAACCCGGGAAACTGGGGCTAATACCCGATAGGCGAGGGCGCCTGGAATGGTTCTTCACCCAAAGGGCTTTGGAAGCATGCTTTTCAAAGTCGCCTGGGGATGGGGCCGCGTCCGATCAGGTTGTTGGTGAGGTAACGGCTCACCAAGCCTATAACCGGTACGGGCCGTGAGAGCGGTAGCCCGGAGATGGGCACTGAGACAAGGGCCCAGGCCCTACGGGGCGCAGCAGTCGCGAAAACTCCGCAATGCACGAAAGTGTGACGGGGCTACCCCGAGTGCCGTCCGCTGAGGATGGCTTTTCCTCGGTGTAACTAGCCGGGGGAATAAGGAGAGGGCAAGACTGGTGTCAGCCGCCGCGGTAATACCAGCTCTCCGAGTGGTAGGGATGATTATTGGGCTTAAAGCGTCCGTAGCCGGCTTAGCAAGTCTCCTGTTAAATTCAGCGACCTAATCGTTGAGCCGCGGGAGATACTACTAAGCTAGGAGGCGGGAGAGGTCGACGGTACTTCCGGGGTAGGGGTGAAATCCTATAATCCCGGGAGGACCACCAGTGGCGAAGGCTGTCGACTAGAACGCGCTCGACGGTGAGGGACGAAAGCTGGGGGAGCGAACCGGATTAGATACCCGGGTAGTCCCAGCCGTAAACGATGCGGGCTAGGTGTTGGGGTGGCTACGTGCCACTTCAGTGCCGCAGGGAAGCCATTAAGCCCGCCGCCTGGGGAGTACGGCCGCAAGGCTGAAACTTAAAGGAATTGGCGGGGGAGCACCACAAGGCGTGAAGCTTGCGGTTCAATTGGAGTCAACGCCGGGAACCTTACCGGGGGCGACAGCAGGATGAATGCCAGATTGAAGGTCTTGCTGGACAAGCTGAGAGGAGGTGCATGGCCGTCGCCAGTTCGTGCCGTGAGGTGTCCTGTTAAGTCAGGCAACGATCGAGACCCGCGCCCCTAGTTGCTACTGAGGAAGTTTTCCAAGGGGCACTCTAGGGGGACTGCCGTCGATAAGACGGAGGAAGGAGCGGGCCACGGCAGGTCAGTATGCCCCGAATCCCCCGGGCTACACGCGAGCTGCAATGGCAGGGACAATGAGTTCCGACCTTGAAAAGGGAAGGCAATCTCTAAACCCTGCCTCAGTTTGGATCGAAGGCTGGAACCCGCCTTCGTGAAAATGGAATGCCTAGTAATCGCGCGTCATCATCGCGCGGTGAATACGTCCCCGCTCCTTGCACACACCGCCCGTCGCTCCATCCGAGTGGGGTTTGGGTGAGGCGTGGTCTTCTTGGCTGCGTCGAATCTGAGTTCCGCAAGGAGGGAGAAGTCGTAACAAGGTGGCCGTAGGGGAACCTGCGGCCGGATCACCTCCTATGTCAGCCAAAACCGGCTGGAGTTGCAAGGAAAAGCGCCAAAGCCCATAAAACATCTACAAACTAGTTTTAGAGTTTACAAGTGTAGAAATTCCAAGAATTAAAGTGGGAAAGAAACAAAGTATTGAAACGCTGATTAACGAAGAGGCTCTTCTATTAGCTAAGTTTCTGCGGAATGAAAGAAAAGACTGGAAACCAAGAATGCTTTCTATTGAAAGTTGAATTTTGACAATTGAAGTTAAGGTGAACTAAATTAACTGGTTTCGTCCTTTGTACACACTTTATCTGATTAGGGCATATACAATTCTTGGTAATTATCTCTGAGAATAAGGCCATCGGTGCCTGGTCCTGAATATTTTGCGAAAGGATGAAAGTAAGTAACGAATGCTTCGATTCCGTTGTAAGCGTCCCACAACTTGTATCCTGAGGGGTATTGCATTTCGATTATGTTAGGTTTGACTTCGCCATAACCCTCAAGAAGTATTGAGCCTGGCGGAAGAATGTGTTCATCTATGAGCGGTATTTCTATAGTCCACCCGCAAAATAGGTTATTTCCGTGCGTTTGGATTTGTATTTGATCTTTTTTGGCTAGTAGAAAATTATCATTTAGGAAACAACCTGCAAAGGTTCTTCTATGAAAATCTAACTTTTTTGGATTATCGCTAATATAAACTACAGGTAGAAAACTATGGTTAGGGGATTTTTGTTTAACAAAAACCTGTAAAATATCATCAGTTCCAAATCTAGAGTTTTTTTCATAATGAAGAAATATGAACAGCATCTCTGGCAGATTTAGTTTGCTTGGCGGATGGACAATGGCTTGTCCAACAAATCCATAATATCTTGTTATTCCTCCTGAAAAAGAAGTTTCTGGGTGTCTTGCTGCGTTCAGATGCAAGTTGATAATGTCTTTTTCTGTTAGTCTTTTGGCTGAATCATTTTCCTCTTTAACTATAATTGGCCCATCAATTCTTTTGATTGTTTTGTGTAAATGTCGTGATGGTCTAGAACTCGTATTTGATTTGGAATAATTAGTTACGGTTGCAAGTGTAACCACTGAAGGAGTTTTAGATGTCTTCCAAAGATTGGTTAAGATTCTTTGCCTGTTTGAGATATATTCTTGATCGTTGGTATAGTGAGATGTATAGAAACGGGGTTTAGATTCTTCATTATCCTCAAAAGTTGCCCGGGATTGAAACAGATGCTTTTCATCAACAATTGTCGTTTTTAGATAACTTACGGGAACATGTCTAACCTCAAAATGTTTTGAGATTTGATTGACAACTTCAAGGTTTTTGGTGGTTATAGGTGCCATGATTTTTATGGAGATACCTTTTTTCGAGCATTTTTTCAGTAAAGCTGGTTTATTTCCTATGTCTATTAGTCCTTCAGAAGAAGTTAATATAATAATTTCTTTTTCAGCTAAATCTATGATTTCTTCATACTTTTTGATAGCTTTTTTAGTATTCTCTATGTAACAAATTGTTGGGGCTGGTTTCCCCGTTTCAATCTCCAGCATTTTTTGTCTTATATCCGTTGAGCGTTCCCACAATTCAACAAAAACACTGCTAAATGTTTGAACAAGGGTTTGACAGTTTGTCCAAAGACACACTTCATCCTTCTTGGCTGAAGGAAAAATCGTTCCAGAACTAATAAATAACAACACCTCTTTGTTGTCTCTAACCATCATACGAGGAAAAGTGCTTAAGCCTAAGTCGGGATTTCTAACTTTCAGGTTAACTCCCAAGCTTGGGGTTCGTTTCAGTAAGGCTTTCATGAGGTCAAAATCTTGCTGAGCTAATTGAGTGATAATTCGGAATCTGATTTTTAGTTTATTTGGGTTTTTTTCCAGTTTTCCAAATAAATCAAATTGATCGATATGCACCAAATCTGACGCATCTAATACTATCGATAGTTGCTCTTTGGTTTTGTCAATAATTTTTTGGATTTTCCGGTAGATTCCGCGTCTTCCTTCGATGACAACAAACTTATTTAAATGCAGCTCAACACCGATTTTTCTTATGCTTTTCCAATCACTAAGCAAGTCATTTTTTGCTTTCTCAATTTTCGCAACCTCTTCTTTTTTTGTTTGTATGTTAGATTCCAATATCGTTTCAAAAGGTATGGCTACATAACGAGTTGGAGACTCTAACGTTGATTCCACTACCCCCTTTTTTTGAAGAATCTTTAAAAATCGATAAACGGTCGGTCGATGCGTTTTTGTTAGCTTTGAGATTTCTCCTCCGGTTAGCGCTCCATGTTTGGCAAGAGAAATGTAGATTTCAGCTTCTTTTTGTGAAAGCCCAAAATCCTTTAGAGCCTGTCTAATTTTTTTTACACTCAATCAGCTGACTTCCCCTACATATTGTCGCTAACATACGCGACAGACACATACTTATCATCAAAAACATGCTTAACTAATTTTTGATTGGGGGAAATCAATCTCCAATAAATCTATCATAGGGAGGTGAAAACATGAACAAGAAAGCTTTAATTGTTATAGCGATTTTGGCGTTTTCCCTGTTGTTAACTCCTATAGTTTTCGCCAAGCCAGCAATTGAAAAAAACAATGACAAATTTGAATACTTCAAACTCGAATTTGATGGAATGCAGACATCTGGTGAGCGAGAGTGGAATAGCCCTCCAACAGGTTTACCCAAAGTACATCACTCAAGAGGCATGCCGATGAGTTCTGTTAGCATGGTAGAATTAACAGTTGGATCAGAAACATTTGATATGACTACTGAGCCTTATAGCGTAGATTATACTGAAACTTTTGATGGTGAAATATTTTTTGATAACGAGGGAAACTATGTAGGTTGGCATATGAGAGTTACCGATGTTATCACAGTATATGAATACGGAACGCCGATTGGCACCATAGTGCTGAAGATACCTGCAGTTGTTGTAATGGATGGCATGGAAGCGTCGATCAAAAGTGGCAGTATCACGGGTTATGGAACTGGCGATTTGAAGGGCGTTCACATATCAGGTGTAGACCTTGGTTTCTTCGGCATGCCCCCTTCTGTTACCTTTGGGCGAGAAGGAACAATAACAGGCTGGCCATCAGAAATCACCAATGATTGATGAACTGAACATCTCAACGCGCGCGCAATAAACATGACGAAATTGACGGACATAAAGTTCAAGTCACAGGTGTAAGAGAAGGAAGTTTCCAAGCTGTTGGTTTTGTGCTGGAATGCTTTGGTACAATACGGTTCGCAGGCAAAGCACCTTAGTGAAACACAATAATTCACATTCTCTTTTTTTTCTGTTTTCAAGTTGAAGGGAGGATTAGAAATGAGTTTAGAGAGAATATTCAAAGCTCTAATTGATCTGGGACTTTCAGAGTCCGAAGCCCAAGTTTACATGTTCCTAGAAACTAAAGGTGCAGCGAAAGCAAGAAGAATAGCTGCTGCACTTCAAATCAATAGAACACAGGTGTACCGAATTCTTAAACGTTTACAAGACAAAAAAATCATAAAAACAATCGTTGGACGTCCAACAAAGTTCTCTGCTTTGCCCTTTGAAGAGGCATTAAATCTATTAATACAACACAAAAAGAAGAATGCAAAAAAAGCTCACAACAACAAAAAAGAACTGCTTTCAGAATGGCAAATCATGATTAAGAAAAAATCTAAAAAATAAGCCATCGTGTGTAACTGTAACTGAGTGTGTGTTTTTGTTTTTTTCGTGGGTGAGAGCGGGCGAGCGGGCGGTAAAGCACACACGCGTACGTACGTACACGTGAGCGAGTATACACACACGCAAACGCGAACACGTACGAATGTTTGGGTTTGGGTTTGGGGTTAAAATTTAACCCCCCTTCCAAGAGACAACTCAACCAAGAACCAAGTTTTACTGTAGATATTGCGGTGCAGAAAATAAGACAGATGCAAAGTTCTGTGAGAATTGCGGAAAACAGTGTATAATAACTGTTTAGGAATGTTAAGGAAATGTTTCTTTAACTGTTTTGATGTTTTGCGAAGATATTATTTGCTCTGTGGCAGCGCATTTAGCTGTGTATATCCTGGGGTGGTTGTGCTTCTGTAGCCGAGAAAGTTTTGGGCGTTCGGCGTGGAATGAATAGAAAAATGGGGGGTGCTATCTTGAAATCAGTCCGCCTATGCGCCCGCCTACGAGCCCGCCTACCATTGAAGCAAAAGCTCCGAGAGCCGCGTATGCGATCGCTATGATGCCAATATACAATCCTTCAAAGTCTCCGAAAAGTCCGTCCAATATTCCGCCCTCAAACACGCCTTTAAAAGCAAGGGCCATGACGGCGAGTATCGCGATTGTAATAATCCAGAATATTCCAGCGTATAATCCAGCTAACGTTCCGCGACTTGTTCCTTTAGCTATGATGCCCGCAACCAATCCACCGATGAAACCGCCTATCAGAGGACAATAAGAAGGAAACATCAAGAAAAGAAACAATGTTATGAGGAAACCGACGAAAGATCCAAGCAAAAGATTACCCATGCATTTACCCTTGGTTTTCTAGTTGTTACGTTTAGAATAAAAGGTTTTTCCGAAAGAAGCTAGGTGACGGAAAACCATGACCGAAGATAACGGAAAGAAGGAACATATTGCTTTCTCAGCGGGTTTCTTTATGAAAAAAATATTCCCGAGAAACTAAGATGGACTTTTGATTATCGAAAAATCCTCAGTAAAGAAGAAATTGAATCGTGGCATATGAAGTAGCTATTAACCCATTTTTTCTTTTTTTGTGTGTGCGCGTGCCTGCGTGGGTGTTGTGTATGACATATGTGAGTGATATGTAAGTAGTTAAGAGAGAAAGAAAGAGAAAGAGAGTAGGAGAGAGTAAGAGTAGGAAAGTTTGGGGTTGGGTTTGGGGGTTAAATTTTAACCCTGCCGCTCGTTCGTGGTGTATATGTGGGTTGGGAGCAAAGAAACTTGGCAAAAATACATCATATTAGGAGACTAATAATACTTCATTGTTGAAAACAACCTTTTTTCTGTTTTCGCCCAAAAGATAATCATTTGTTATCCAAAGCCTTTTTTGAGTTGAGCATTTTATGTGTGAGAACAAACTGTAATGAACTTTTTAGGTTAATAATTTCAAATTTCATGAAACACAGCAAAACCAACCTAACACGTTTACGTCACATATTTGTAGTCTATTAACAGTGTATTGTTGAAATCAAGCTTTTTCGTTAATTCTGTCTAGTTGTTGTTTTTTAGTAGTTTGATGGCTGCCATTTTTGCTCCGATTTCTGCAAGTTTTCTGTTTTCTCCGCTTCCCACTATTATGACGTCGTTTTGGTTTGGGTTTAATTTGGTCACTAATTCGTCATGTAACATAGGCATGTTTCCGGAAACGTTCTCCTCACAGGCAGGCATAGACAACTTGTCGCCAGAAAAAACCAGAGTAGTTGCCCCTGATGCTCCACTCTTAATTGCTATGTCCCGCTGTTCCATGCCGCTCCTTACTGCCTGAGCTGAGTCCCTGACAAGAACTGCAATATTAAAGGGTCCAACCGTCAGAGGGCTACTGGGAACCTCCACTCCCTCGCTGAGCTTACTTCGCAGATCAAAAAACAGTTTCTTTCCCTCCTCAGAGAAAAAGATTCCGCTTCTTGAACTTTGAGTTACTCCCTCATTCTTCAGGTGCTTCAGAAGCGTTCTGGTTGTGCCCTCCCCCAATCCAAGCTCTTTTGACAATCTTATTCTGCCTACAGTTCCGGATTTACTAATAATCTCCAGCGCCTTAACTACGTGAGCCTCATTAAAGGATGGAGCAGGCCCAGGCGCAATCTTCCGCGTAACTCTTTCAATAACCTCTAATAACCTCAACGCCGAATCCTCAGTGCACAATAACCTATTACAAGAATTCGTTTATAACCATAACTTAAAACTCTTTAAACCCTTACCAGAATAAGGGAGAGTGAAAACCTTCAGAAAAGCCATTTTGGTAACCGGCACTCCTGGCGTGGGAAAAACCACGGTCTCCCATAAGTTAGCGTCTAAGCTGGATGCACTTTACATAGGCATAACGGAACTTGTTAAGAAGCAGAAATTAATCACCAGCGTAGACGAGGAAAGAAAAACATTAATCGCAGACACAGAAAAAGTTTCAAAACAGCTGCAAGAAATTCTAGCGAAGACAGAAGGCAGCATCATAATTGAGGGACATTACGCTGTTGATGTTGTGCCAAAGAAAGACGTCAATACAGTTTTTGTCCTCAGACGTGACCCCCGCGAACTCAAGGGTGCACTAGAGAAACGCGGATATGAGGAAAAGAAACTATGGGAGAATCTAGCCGCCGAAATTTTGGATGTTTGCCTCTTGGACGCCCTATCTGCTTGTGGCTCCGATAAAGTCTGCGAGATCGACGTTAGCGGCAAGACCGTGGAGGCGGTAGTGGAAGAGATGATTCTGGTGCTTGAGAAAAGAAAAGATTGTAGACATGGAATAGTTGATTGGTTAGGAAAATTGGAGAATGAAGGAAGACTTGGAGAGTTTTTGAGAAAATTTTAGTTTATCCCAGCAACCTTAGGATTTGCTGTTTTGATAGCAAAGTGATGCCGCGGCGGTTGGCGTAGGCTTTGGCGTGGCCGCTGAATTTTTCGGAGATGATTATGGGTTTAGGGTATCCTACGTCTTCTGCGGCTTTGTCGATGTTTATGACTATGTTGACGCCGACTGTTCGGTTCCAATCTTTAATCCAAACTGAACGTTTTTCTCTGCCTCTCTGAATGATTAGATCAAACTTTTGCGAAAGCCCGGATACGCCTTCCAGAATAGTGTCTTTTTCTGTTTGATAGCCGTTTTGTCGAAAATATTTTGCGGCAAGATTTGCTAAGGAAAGTCGACTCATTTATCTGCATCCTCTTACAGCATTTGACTCATTCGAAGAAAAGCTTTTCCTTCCGATGGGTGTGCGTTAAATGTATGTGGTGGTTGTCTGCTACAGTTGTGGGCGATTTCTGCTGGCTAAGGGCACCCAGAAGACCAGAAGATGTCCCTACTGTGCAGCGCGGCTGACACTAAACAAAACAAAAAAGGTGGCTTATGTAAAAACTGCCCAAGAAGCATCAAACTACATTCGTGCATTAAAAAGAAGAAGCGCTGAATACACACAAAGAAAATGATTATTGTCTAAAAGATTAAAATGTGTATTCTATTGTTGTTGATTTTGTCATTGATTGGGGAATGGAGATAGTTAAATGTAATAGGGTTTGGTGCAGCAGAAGATTTAATATTGTAAGTAAGCAACTATTCGTGTATCATGGATGTCCATATCATGAAAGATAAAGCAATGATTATAGCGTATGTCACTCTCTTCATAGGCATCGGTTTACTAGCCTTCACCTTCATAAGCGCCTACATATTCCTCATCAACAACCCATCCATCACGGGATCATCAGACATAATAGACGTCTTCGGCAGTTCCTTGGCTCCCCTGATCGGAGCGTCCATTCGAATAATGTATCTCGGCGTCATGGGTTGGATAGGCTCAGGGCTAATGACACGGGGAGTACAACTTGTTACCCAACTCAAACGCCTAGATAGACCCGAATTCCGACCAAGACCTCCCCCATTCATCAAAGCCGTGGAACCCATAAGAGCCCAAGAAACTCAAACTGACAAAGCGTAGTCTCGTTAAACCGAGGCTGAAATGAAGGAAAACGAAATAGATGAATATCGCCATAAGGATGCTCACTATAACCACGATCATTCTTTGGATAGTAATACTCTTTTTCTCTGTCACAGCTGTCTACTCAGTCATGAATGTAGGTATAAACATCGGAGAGGTTCAAATGCTTCCCTCCAGCAAGGGCATAATTTTTTCCCTACCCTTTTCTATAGATAACAACGGCTACTACGAACTAGCTGATTTGAACCTGACAACCCGCGTCACAGACCCAGATGGAACAGTGCTGGATCTGACCGAAACATTTGTTCCCTCAATACCACAGGGCACCAATGTTAATGCATCACACACAATTCCCATAGACCTAGACACCATCATGTCAATGGATCATGTACCCCTCCTGTTGAACGACAGCTCCTTCAATGTAGAAATTTTTGCGGGTCTCAATTTCGCCCGAACCGTCCCCGTTCAGCTCTCGGCAAACATAACGATGCCTTGGGGGGCACCCTTCGCCCACTTCTCTGTTGGATCAATCTCCGTTTCTCCCTATAACAGCACCCATAGCGAAGCAGCAATACCAGTAAGTTTCGAAAATCATGCTATTCTTGACATAACAGGAACCTTGAAACTGGAATTCTACAACAATTCGGACGAGCCGATAGCCTCTGGAATGACCGCCATCAGTGTCCCATCGCAGCAAAGTTATGCGGATAGACTTCTCGTATACACGAGGCTGCATGATATCTCGAAACTAACAGGCAGCGGAAACATTCACATGATTTTCGAGAATCCAATGTTTACAGTGGAATGGTGGGAACCTTATGGCTGAATTAGACTCGAATTTTGTCACGAAAACAGTGCTCCCCAGAGTTCTCAAGGCTGCGGTGTGGGGTACATTTACTTTTGTTATGGTCTATTATTTGCCGTTGATGCTGATCCCCAAAGATATACCCCAAAACATTCTTCCCTTTGATTACACTGCTCGGCTGTTAGACTTCGCAGTGATATCAGTCTTCTTCGCTGTGGTAGGGCAACTTTTCTCCGGAACCGTTATCGGATGCGGCTTTGGCATAGCAA
>Ga0315551_10002967_pt1 | contig 12151 bp, 11 predicted proteins | sample SalMarSW160290MG_FD_203678 | JGI IMG/M metagenome (GOLD analysis project Ga0315551, IMG submission 203678) | Salt marsh sediment microbial communities from the Plum Island Ecosystem LTER, Massachusetts, United States - Salt Marsh Sediment SW1602-90 ... | reverse complement strand
TCCTGTGCAAGCCCCCGAGGCCCATCCAATCTGGTGTCCAAATAGTGTCCATAGAAGGGATAGAAAAGGGAGGAGCACATTATCTCCTCCCTTTTATAGCTACCAACTGCAATCTGCGAGCCCACCTCAGGGTCGGGCGGTCTCTCGTCTCTATCTCTATCTGATTAGAACCATCTTCCTCGTCTGCACGAAATCCCCAGCCCTAAGCCTGTAGAAGTAGATTCCGCTGCAGATATCTTCGCCAGAATTATCCCTCCCATTCCACAACACCTGGCAATAACCAGCAGACTGTTTTTTATCTACCAAAGTTCTTACCTCTTGACCCAAGATATTGAAAATCTTTAAGCTGACTGCTGAGAGCTGACCGCTGACTGCTGAGAGGTGGCAGCGGATAGTGGTGGAGGAATTAAACGGATTCGGGTAGTTCTGCTTAAGCTCAAATCCCTTGGGGATTACCCCTGTCTGTTCATCTTCCTCTACTCCCACAGAGGTAGCATACCCATCGCCATTCACCCAAAAGCTGTCTGAGCATACTTTGATGGTGATGTCCCCGTCCACCACATTGCCATCACCGTCCTCCGTCTGGTAGATGATGCTGGGAACGGCCTCCAGTCTCTCGATCACCTCAGGATGAGGGTGACCGTAGGAATTATCTCCCACTGAGATAACAGCCACCTGGGGCCGTAATGAGTCAAGGAAGCATTGATTGGTGTTGTTATTGCTTCCGTGGTGATCAACCCGCAAGACCTCTACCCTTCCCACCTCAGGGGCCACTGAGGTCTCAATATCCGTATAACTGCCATTGGTCCGCCCACTCAGATCACCAGCTACAAAGAAATCAAATCCCTGATATTCAACCTTCAGGGCCACACAAAGGTCGTTTTCACTATGAGGAGGATCTGTAAAGGGGTTATCCAATACTCCATTTCCATTCACAGCCACACAGGTAATCTGAACACCTCCACCAAGATCAATAACTTGGCTGTCCTCAATGGCTACTCGTTTTGAAGCAACTGCGTCAGCATAGTCATAATAGGTATTGGTGGTATAAGACCACCCCCTATCATAGACGACGCCAATAGAATCAATGCTCAAACCATACATCACCTCATCAATCCCACCAATATGATCAGCGTGGTAGTGGGTGGCTACGATATAGTCAAGACTTGTCATGTTAAGATTACTCAAAAAGGGTAGGACCTCATCTTCTCCCTTTCCGTTGTAGCCAGCATCTACAAGCATAGTCTGCCCCGTAGGGGAGACAATCAGAGTAGCATCCCCCTGCCCCACATCAAGACAATGGATGTGGAGCGTATCCCCAGCCCAGGCAGTAGAACAGATCAAGCAAATTATCACAAGCATTAGCTTTAGAAACCTAATCATGAGATCTCCTATGATGATACTTCCCAAACTCGCAAGTAGGTGTCAAAATAGTGTTCATAGATGAAAAGGTTGAGGGTAAAACGAATTTAGTATAATCAAACTACGAAGAAAAACAAGTGAAATTTAGAGAATTCAATGGAAGGTCTTGAATGTTAAAAAGTTATTGTATGCGCAAAATAGGAGAGAAAAAATTAAAAACAACTTGACAAGTAAACATTTGTTTAGTATATTGTGGGTAATAGGAGAGAAAAAGATGAAAAAAGAACTAACCTGCAGACAGAGAGAGATATTAGACTTCGTCTTCTCCTTTACCCAGGAGAGGGGATACCAACCTTCCCTCAGGGAGATTGGCAGGCACTTTGGCATCAAGTCAACTAGAGGCGTATGGGGCCATTTGATAGCCTTGAATAAAAAGGGATTTTTAAAAAGGACAAAGGCAAAATCAAGATCAATGGAGCTCACTGGTCTGAGGTTGGGGTCAGAAATAGTATCTGTCCCCCTGGTAGGAAGGATCTCTGCTGGACAGCCAATATTGGCCTTAGAGAACATTGAAACGACTTACCATCTAGATAAATCTCTGGTTAGAGGGGAAAACTGTTTTCTATTGAGAGTAGAAGGCAATAGCATGACCGGGGCAGGGATATTAGAGAATGATCTGCTCCTGGTCAGAGAACAGGCCAGAGCGGAAAATGGGGAGATAGTGGTGGCTATAATGGAAGATGAAGCCACGGTGAAGAGGTTTTATCAGCAAAAGGATTCAATCCGGCTCCAAGCGGAAAATCCAGATTATAAACCGATCTTAGTGAAGAAAGACGACCCCAATTTCCGCATTGTGGGAAAAGTGATCGGCCTGATAAGGAAGATCTGAGAATGGCAAGAGAGCGATTCTATTCATCCTATTGGTCAGATTTTGAAAACATCTATTCCTTGCAAAGGGATCTGGCAGAATTTGACCAGGTATTGGATGAACTGGAATATAAATTCAGAATTGACTTCTCCCATCCCCAGGAGATTGATACCCTGCGGAAAGCTTTATTGGATAGAATAAGAAAGCTGAGAGAGGGAAATGAAAAATTTGGTTGAAGAAAGAATAAAGGTTCTGGTCGGATTCTTAGGGGATAAGATCATTCCCCTTCGCTTTAGCTGGAAGGGAAGGACAATTAAAATCAAGGAGATCACCTACTCTTGGAAGGATAGACAGGGCATTTCCCCCTTACATCATTTCACGGTGAGCGACGGACAGAACCTCTATGAGATCTGTTATAACCCCATTCTCTCCCATTGGACATTAGCCAAGATAGAATGTGAATAAAAGATGAAAAGAGTTCCTGAGAGAATAATTCTACATCTTGATATGAATGCCTTCTTTGCCTCAGTGGAGCAGAAAGCAAACCCTCTCTTAAGGGGAAAGCCAATCATTGTCTGCGGAAATCCCGAAGGAAGATCAACTGTGGCCACTGCCTCTTATGAGGCCAGACCATTTGGCATCAAAGCTGGTATGTCTCTTGGAGAGGCCAGACGCAGATGCCCTCAGGCCATCCTGGTAGAGGGCAACCCCTCAAAATACGTCTACACTAGTTTGCAGATCTTAGACATCCTCCAGGAATACTCCCCCAGAGTAGAGCCTTTTTCCATTGATGAGGCCTTTGTTGACCTTTCAGGAACACAGAGACTGTTAGGTCCCGCCTTAAGAGTGGCCAAATCAATAAAATGGAGAATAAGAAAAGAGCTTGGGCTAACCTGCTCTATGGGCATTGCCCCCAACAAGCTATTGGCCAAACTGGCCAGTGGTATGGAGAAGCCTGATGGTCTGGTGGTCATCCCCAAAGAGAAAGTATCCCAGGTTTTGAATGACCTGCCTGTGGATAGGCTTTGTGGTATTGGACAGAAGACAACCAAGATATTAAACCGCTTGGGAATCTTCACTTGCTGTCAACTGCAAAGATACCCCCTAAAGAATTTGGAAAGCCTCTTTGGCAAAAATGGCCTGGCCCTGCATAATATTGCCAGTGGCATTGATCAAAGCCCGGTCAGTTATTACTTCTCTGAACCGAAAGCAAAGTCAATGGGCCATGATCTCACCTTGGAGAAAGACATCTATGACCGTTCAGAGCTGAAGATAGTTCTTTTACAACTCTGTGAGAAGGTAGCCCGAAGGTTGAGAAAGGGGAGATACAGGGCAAAGACCGTGGGTCTTGTCTTAAGATATAAGAACTTCACTACTTTTATCAGACAGAAGACGGCCCACTCTTTTCTTGACCAAGGGAAACAGATCTATTATTATGCAGAGAAGCTCTTAGAGAAGTTTAACCTCTCTTTGGGTATCCGAATGATTGGGGTAAGAGTGAGCAATCTCACCCAGGGCTTACAGGAGTTGAGCCTCTTCCCCTGGCAGGAAAAGGAGGCAGCGCTGACCAAAGCTGTGGACAACATAAACGATCTTTATGGGGAATTGACCATCTTCTGGGCCAACAGATTTAAAACCCCATTTCAGTCAACCTAATCGCCATGACGAACAAAAAGGGTAATCAATCTAAACCAAAGATCGTCATTGGCACCAGCGGCTACAGCTTTCCCAAGTGGAAGGGAACTGTTTATCCCTCAAACCTGAAGAACAAAGACATGCTTGACTATTATCAGAGCGAGCTCGGTTTTGAGATGGTGGAGATCAACTCCACCTTCTACCGCATGCCAGATGCAAAGGCCATGAGTTCCCTCTGCTCTAAAACAAAACCAGGCTTTGAGATCCTGGTTAAAGCGAACAGAGAGATGACCCATGAGATCCAAGACAGCCAGGGCCATATAGCCGACAACTCGGAGATCTTTGCCCAATTCAAAGAGGGGATTAAACCGCTGATCGAGAGAGAAAGGCTATCTGCCGTCATCTTCCAGTTCCCTCCCTCTTTCAGGAAGACCGCTCAAAACCTCAATTATCTAACAGAATGCAAGAAGAGGATGTGTGACATACCCATCGCTGTGGAACTGAGGCACCAGTCCTGGAATGAGGAGGAGACCTTTGCTTTCTTAAAGGACAACCAGATCGGTTATTGTGCCACTGACCTGCCCATCTCCCCTCAGATGATGCCCTTTGTGGAGAAAGTCACTACGGATACCGGATTCATCAGACTACATGGCAATGGCCTTCCCTGGAAGGATGAGGATGGCCATCGGCAAGAACATCTTTATCCCCCTGAGGAGCTAAAGGGGATCAAGATGAAGGTGATCAAGTTGCAGCATGAAGAAGGGGCCAATGTGGTCTACGTGGCCTTTAACAACTGCCATGCCGGAGCTGCTCTGCTTAATGCGTTGCAGCTAAAAAGGGCATTGGACATTCCCCTTCCCACGCCTGTTCAGCAAAGCTTTAACTTCTGATTCGCTGATGAACTTAGCCCAGATCCTTGACCATCTCAAGAGCCTTCCCAAGATAAGGCGAAACATGACTGACTGGAGGGTTATCCCAGCCAGAGAAGCGAGCTACGCTGAATTCCCTCTGCCTCTAAACCCCAGGTTGAAAGGGGCTCTAAGAGAGATGGGCATAGAAGAGCTTTACACCCATCAGGCTGAGGCGGTGGAGCTTCTCTTCCAGGGGAAGAATGTGGCGGTGGTTACCCCCACTGCTTCGGGAAAGACCCTCTGCTACAACCTGCCTGTGTTAAACTGCCTGTTCGATGACCGCAACTCCCGGGCCATATATATCTTCCCCACCAAAGCACTCTCCCAGGATCAGGTCAGTGAACTTCAGGATCTGATTTCCATCTTAGGAGAAGAGATCAGGACCTTTACCTATGATGGTGATACCCCACCCTCGGCTCGCCGGGCCATCCGCACTGCTGGCCAGATCGTGGTCACCAACCCAGACATGCTGCATAAGGCCATTCTTCCCCATCACACCAAGTGGCTCAAGCTCTTTGAGAACCTTCGCTATGTAGTCATTGACGAGATGCACAACTACCGGGGGGTCTTTGGCAGTCACTTAGCGAACATCATCCGTAGGCTGAAGAGGATCTGCAAGTTCTACGGCTCAACCCCCCAATTTGTGCTCTCTTCAGCCACTATTGCCAATCCCCAGGAGCTGGCCCAAAGGATCATTGAGCAAGAGGTAGAACTGGTGGACAACAATGGTGCTCCCACTGGGAAGAAGCATTTCCTCTTGTATAATCCGCCTATGGTAAACAAAGCCCTGGGCATCAGGAGGTCATCCTTGGCTGAGGCCAGGAACTTCGCCAGCCTGCTTTTAGAAAACGGGGTGCAGACCATTGTCTTTGCCCGCAGCAGGTTGCGGGTAGAGGTTCTGCTCACCTATCTAAAAGAGGCAATGACAAGGGCAAAGAAGTCCCCCCATCTGGTTAGGGGATACCGAGGTGGATACCTGCCCTTACAGAGGAGGGAGATTGAAAAGGGTCTCCGCCAGGGCGAGGTCTTAGGGGTGGTCAGCACCAACGCCTTGGAATTGGGCATAGACATTGGTCAACTGGATGCCTGCGTTATTGCTGGCTACCCAGGAAGCGTATCGAGCACCTGGCAACAGGCCGGAAGGGCTGGCCGAAGGACCAATGTCTCCTTAGCCATTCTGGTGGCCACCTCGTCCCCTCTTGACCAATACCTAATCAATCACCCTGGCTACTTCTTTGGCCAGTCACCAGAGGCAGGCATCGTGGATCCCAACAACTTGGTCATCCTCACAAGCCACCTGAAGTGTGCTGCCTTTGAGATTCCCTTTGAGGATGGGGAAAACTACGGCCTTGATAATACCTCAGACATTCTCAGCTATTTAGAGCAAAACCGAGTACTCCATCATGCCGGGAACAAATGGCACTGGATGAGCGACTCTTATCCAGCAGAGGAGATCTCCCTGCGCACGGCCAGCCCCGGCAATTTTGTCATCTTGGATGCCAAGGATCGTAGCCGGGTAATCGGTGAATGTGACTATTTCAGTGCCCCCATGCTCATCCACCAAGGAGCGATCTATCTTCATGAGAGCTTAGCCTATCAGATCAGGGAATTGGATTGGGAGGGAAGAAAGGCCTATGCTGAGGAGGCCAAGGTTGACTACTATACTGATGCTAACCTAAAGACCAACATCCAGGTTTTGGATGTATTCAAAAAGCAGGATAAAGGAGGAATTGGCCTCTTTCAGGGTGAGGTGAATGTGACCACCCTGGTGACTATGTATAAGAAGATAAAGCTGCACACCCACGAGAATGTAGGCTGGGGAAAGGTTAGTCTACCCGAACAGTCCATGCATACCACCTCCTTCTGGCTGGAGTTTGGCAAGTCTGCTTTAGAAGAACTTAAGTTATCCCCGGAGAACTTCTCCACCGGGCTTAAGGGCCTTTCCAACCTTCTAGGCAAGATTGTCCCCCTCTTTATTATCTCCGATCCCAGGGACATCCGTTCAGTGCCTATGGTTAGGTCTCCATTCTCTCAGCTTCCTACGGTTTACATCTATGACAACTATCCTGGTGGAGTAGGGTTTAGCGAGAAGATATATAACATCGCAGGCCAGCTTCTCCAGGCCTGCCTGGAGCTGGTGCAATCCTGTCCCTGCAAGGAGGGCTGCCCCTCCTGTGTTGGCCCTCCCTTAGAAGTAGGGGATATGGCCAAGGAGAATACGCTAGCTTTGATCAAGGAGGCAATAGGCAAGCTATGAAGCTTTCCGAGAAACTCCAGGAGATAGAAAGACAGATCGGCCTGCCAAAGCCCCAGAAAGAACCCTCAAGCCATAAGCAAGAGCTTCTGGGCATACCTGGCCAGGTGAAGTCCGTGGAGTTAGGCCAATTCTTCCTAAGGGAGACCAGTTTCCCCTTGGATCATCCCTGTGGTGAAGACCAATTGGGGGCCCTGCTGGAACATTCGGCCACAAGCCTAAGACTGCTCTGTTCAGACCAGCGCATAGCTGAGCTTGATTTCCGAAAGGCAGTTTTTCTGGATGTGGAGACAACTGGATTGGTCGGGGGCACAGGGACTTATGCTTTCCTGGTGGGTGTGGGGGGCTTTGATAGCAGTGGTTTCTCCATCAGGCAATACTTCATGAGGGATTTTGACGAGGAGATGGCCATGCTCTCTGGACTCAACGATTTTCTCTCCCCTTTTACCTCCCTGATCACCTACAATGGAAAACGTTTTGACCTCCCTTTACTGGACACCCGCTACCATCTCTGCCGGCTGGGGTTAAGCCTCAAAGACCCTATCCATCTTGATCTTTTGTACCCAACCCGAAGGCTCTGGAGCCGCAGGCTTCCTGACTGTTCCTTAGCTACGGTGGAGAAGGAGATAATCAAGGTAATCAGAAAGGTGGATATACCAGGTTGGCTCATTCCCTCTGCCTACTTCCGCTACATCACCTCTGCAGAGCAGGCCTATCTGCCTCACATCTTTGAGCACAATATTCAGGACATATTGACTTTGGTGGCCTTGGCCCACAAGGCCTGCCAGGCGGTAGAATCGCCTCTCTCTGCTGGGGTTGAATATCCCCACGATCTATACAGCTTAGGCCGTATCTATGATCGGGCTAGGGACTATTCCCAGAGCAGCCATTGGTATGACCAGGCCTTAAACCCTCAGCTCTCCCCAGACCTCAAGGTTGATCTCCTCTGGAGGCTCTCTCTGGCCTGTAAGAGGACCGGAAGATGGCAAAAGGCGGTCTCCCTCTGGGATGAGATGGTGGCAAGTTCAGATTCTCTTCTTCCCTGGGTGGAGTTGGCCAAGTATTATGAGCATGTAGCGAAGGATATTACCAGTGCCAGAAAAATGGTGAAAGAGGCCTTAAGCAGACTGGAGATCTGCCTCTGCACCCGGGATTCTGAGGGGAGACAAGAAAAAGAACTGCTCCATCGGCTGTCCAGGCTGAACAGGAAGGTGGCCGGGGGGAGCGAACCAGGAGAGCTACCTTGATGGGAAAGAACAAAGAGGCTTTAGACGAAGGGAAAATTAGGGTAGGCACGGCCGGTTGGAATTATAAGGACTGGTATGGCATCTTCTACCCCAGTCAAAAGCAAAAGGGCTTTCAGGAACTCTCCTTCCTGGCCCGCTTCTTTGATGCCGTGGAGGTGAACAGCACCTTCTACCGTCCACCCTACTTCAAGGTTACCCAAGGTTGGGTGAAAAAGGTGATGGCCAATCCAGATTTCAAGTTCACACTCAAACTTTGGCAGAGATTCACCCATGAAAGAAAAGAACCCTTCACCGTCTATGAGGTCAACCAGTTCACTGAAGGCATCGCTCCTCTGTTTGAAGCAGGAAGGTTAGGGGCAGTGCTCATCCAATTCCCCTGGAGTTTTAAGAACAATCAGGAGTCAAGGGAATGGCTGGAAAAGCTAATCGAGACCTTCGGCGACTATCCTCTGGTGGTAGAGGTGCGGCACGGAAGCTGGGCTCAACAGGCATTCTACAAGTTCCTGGAGGAGAACTCGATAGGTTTTGCCAACATTGACCAGCCCCTGATCAACAGGTCAATAAAGCCTTCCTCCATTGGGGTGGGCGAGGTAGGATATGTGAGGCTTCATGGCCGAAACTACAAGGCCTGGTTTGCAGAAAGCTCTGATGCTACCAGCCGCTACGACTACCTCTACTCAGAGGAGGAGCTTGACCCTTGGGTGGAAAGGATCAGGGAGATCCAGGCTAAGGTGGCGGAAACCTATGTGATTACCAACAACCATCCTTTGGGAAAAGCTCCCTGCAACGCATTTGAGATAGAAGCCAAGCTCACTGGGCAAGAGGTGAGCGTGCCCTCCACTATGGTGCAGAGCTTTCCCCGATTAAAGACAGTTGGCCAGACAGAACCAGAGGAGAAACGAGAAGAACAAACCTCGCTCTTCTGACTTGAGGATGGAGAACATCGCGGTTGACATAAGGCAGAAGGAAGGCTTTGAGGATCTGCCCCTGCCCTCATATATGACCAAGGGATCCTCAGGTCTGGATCTCTACGCCGCCGTGGAGAACCAGGTCATTCTAAAACCGGGTGAGATAAGGCTCATCCCTACCGGTATCTTCCTCTCCATCCCCTCTGGATTTGAGGCCCAGGTGAGGCCAAGAAGTGGATTGGCCCTAAAACATGGCATTGGCGTGCTGAACAGCCCAGGGACGATCGATTCGGACTACCGAGGTGAAGTGGGGATAATACTCTTCAACTATGGCCAAGACCCCTTTATCGTCGAGAGAGGTGAGAGCATCGCCCAGCTTGTCTTCTCCGCAGTTGTGCGCGCAGATCTTATCGCTAAAGAAAGCCTGAATTCCACAGAACGCGGCTCAGGCGGATTTGGGCACACAGATAACAGGAAAACATGATTCAAGAATACATCTCCAGAAAGGACTGTCTTGCGCCCCACTCGGAGTAGTGTGATGGGGATTGCTATCAATGTGAGGAATTCATCCGTTCGCTATGTTCCTCGCCTCATTCCCACAACTGTGATCTGAACTGCGGTCAGTGCACCCGCGTGTCGACCAAGGTAAGGCAAGGTCTTCTACAAGAACTACGCTCTCTTTGGTAAGAAACCTCCCTTTCTATGCCTCTTTCCAAAGCTGAAGGATTGGTTCTCAAACGGATCAAGTTCGGAGAGACCAGCGAGATCATCACTCTCTATACCAAGGAGTTCGGTAAACTCCAACTAATAGCTAAAGGGGCCAGGGATCCTCGTAAGAGGTTGTCCTCAATCCTGCAGTTTCTTTCCCACATCGGCGTTGTCTTCTACCTTAAGGAAGAAAGGGAGCTTCAGTTGCTCTCCCAGGCACACCTCATCAACCCCTTCTGGGAGATAAAGGGCGATTTAGACCGCTTTCTAACGGCCAGTGCTGGGGCAGAGTTCATCTTCCGGCTACAGATCGGTCAGCAGAGTCACCCTGATCTCTTTCATCTTCTCTTGGCCTTTCTTCAAAGGGCCGGAAACTATGAATGCCTTAAGTCACTTTTGATCTCCTTTCTTCTGCAGACCTCAAGACTTTTGGGATATGGGCCTTCCCTGTCCCAGTGTATCCACTGCAAGAGAGGTATCGCAAGTAGCGTAAAGGGGGATCTATTCTTTAGCCCGGAAGAGGGTGGGTTGGTCTGCCGGAAGTGTGCTCGGCCACATGCATACTATCTGAAGGCACCAGCCGGCTTAATCCAAAGTCTGAATATCCTCTCTGATGACCTGGATAGGGCCAAAGAGTTAACTAACCACAAATTCGATTTTGAGGCAGCTTACAAGCTACTCAATCCCTTCTGGGAGTATTATGCCACTGGGTACCGAAGCTTGAAGGCTTTGGGAGTCTATGGGAACTGTAATCGGAAGGGTAAATCTGAGGAATGCGGTGGGGCTTCCTGTTCCTCTGGCAGGCCGACAACAGGCGATTCAGGTTCCACTCAATGATCTCTTATGATTTCCCTAAACCACCCTCACCTTTGCTTAGACCAGGGGACCTCGGAGGTCAACCTATCCAGAGCCTCCGAAGCCCCTTAGTCTAAGCTGATAAAACTGTCAATCCAATCTGGTGTCCAAATAGTGTCCATAGAGGATCGAAATAGATATAAAAACATCGAAGAAAATGTAAGAAAACTGACCCTAAAAGTCAAGGCCAAATTTAAGCAGGTCAACCGATTGCCCCAAAGATCAACAAGTTAGCCAAAACCCCTCGATTGCAATATATATGCATTCCTCAACCGCTCGATTAACTCCTCGTCAACATCCTCCCAAGCAAATAATTTCACAGAATATCCAACCCGATTCGGACCCAGGCGCTGTCTCCGAATAATACGTTCGCTCATAATCTCCTCATTAGTGACGAAACCCACTCGAAGAGCTTTCCGCTGGACCTTGGTCCCTCCAAAATGATGCCTGTTTATGAGGTTGATCGATGTCTTAACGGTATTGATCCGAATAGGGCCGGACTCCTCTAACCTTTGTATCAAGACATCAAAGATTTCCTTCAGTTGAGGAACCTTCCCTTGGAAATGATCAGTAACTCGTTTTGCCTGGCATGAATGCCATTGATTTGATTTCGCAAATACTCTTCCGCATTCTGCACACTTCCAAAGTGATTCATCCTTCCAATCCATTTAGATACACCATCAACGCTTTTTCGCCCAAACGAATTGTTTACACTGAAACGGGCATAACCATGAAAGAGCAGGCACTTCGGGCCACATAACGGCTGGCGGTTCAGCGACGCAAGGACTCAGAACCACTGCTCGTGAAAATTTACAATAACCATTATACCCTCCGATTTTAGGGTACTACGGAGAACATCAAATCGTTTACTTCCAAGTGTCATTTCGACCGAACGAAGTGAGTGGAGAAATCTGATTTTGCCTGAAACTGATTCCTCGATTCCGTTTCGTCCCACTCGGAATGACTTGAAAAAATGTAAACTACTTAGTGACCCCAGTAGTAAGTTGAAATCATAATTGGCGAAAAGGTTTACCTGCCCTACCACATGGGTGAATGTTGTGGATAACTGCCTCTCCAAAACCCCTGTAGCAGAACTCCTCTTCTACCTCCATCGGATCAGGGGATATGACCGTTCGGCCGCTGGTATTCACAACTGATACATCAGTTCTTACCAACTACTCACCCCGCATTACTTCCGTAGCATCCCCTGCCATCTCTCCAATTTTTCCCGAAACTCCTTATTGCCTCCGCTCAGCGATACGGCCTTCTTTTCAGCCTTGACGGCCTCTGAGTAATTGCCACGGCGAGCGTAGACCTCGCCGAGCGTATCCCAGATGTTCCCATCTTCAGGGGCAAGTCCTGTGGCATTTTGTGCCAGTCTAAGGGCGTCGTCTAAGCGGAAG
>Ga0315551_10002963_pt1 | contig 12156 bp, 15 predicted proteins | sample SalMarSW160290MG_FD_203678 | JGI IMG/M metagenome (GOLD analysis project Ga0315551, IMG submission 203678) | Salt marsh sediment microbial communities from the Plum Island Ecosystem LTER, Massachusetts, United States - Salt Marsh Sediment SW1602-90 ... | reverse complement strand
TCAATGTTCCCGATTTACCCCAAGAACAGCTAACCGAATTCTTAAAAGAGTTAGAGATTTTGCTCAGGTTGAAGGAAAAGGAAGAATTACCAAAGATATCGTTGAAAAGGCTTTAGAATTTTTAGAGATTGATGAACTTGGGCTTGAATCAGGAGATAGAAAAATTCTACAAGCAATTATTAAGAAATTTGAAGGAGGTCCTGTCGGCCTTCAGACATTATCCGCTGCCACCTCAGAAGAAGAAGATACCATCTTAGATATTTATGAGCCATACCTAATGCAGCTTGGCTTTATTGAAAGAACTCCGCGCGGCCGAACCGCGACCAAATCCGCTTATCAGCATCTCAATATTCCGCACAAACAATCCTCAAAACTTATTTAATAAAAATAATAAAAAGATAGAACCAAGAATCGGCTCTATCTTTTTAATTTAATATTATAATCAACGAGTAACGGAAATTACAGGAAAGCTTCCATCCACTGATTGAGCATTAGGAGCAGAAACAGTAACCCTGGACGTAACAGCATCTTGAGAAATAGAATAACCGCTATTATAACTTGTGCAATCAACATAAGCGCTGGTAGTAGGATCAACTGGCAATTCAGGAACATAAGTTGGAACCAAACAACTGCAAATATCATATCCAGCTGGATCACTTACAGGATCTGCCATATTAGTTGGACTAACAGGCAAGGAGCCAACAGCGCAAACCCATATTCCTTTATTATCAACTATATTCTGAGAAACAGCATTTAGAATAGCGTTAACATTTGCCAATCGTCTGCTGTTATTAGCCATAGCAAATTGACGCATTGGATTAACTGCTACAATAACTACACCTGCCAACACAATAATAATTCCAATCACTATTAAAAGCTCAATTAAGGTAAATCCTCTTTTCACTTTATTTGTTTGTATTTTTTATTGTTTTGAATTAGCGCGTGAAACTAATAGTTACTCCGAGTTCAGCGTTAGGAGCAGAAACAGTAATTCTATCTGTGGCAGTTTTAGCAACCTCATAGCAAGTATTAGTAGCGTCGCAGCCATCGCCAGGACCAATTGGAATTTCAGCAATATAACCTGGAGTAAGGTCAGCGGTTAAATCACAGCAAAGAGCATCAGTCCCAATGCAAGTAGCAGTGGTAGTTATACAAGCAGGAAGAGTTAGCTGATCTACCTGATATTGTGATATTGCGCTTAATATGGCGTTAAGCTCTGCAGTTCTTTCAGTGTTTCTCGTTTGCGCCATTTGCCTTGCCGGATTAACTGCTATCAATACCACTGCAGATAAAATAGCTACAATCGCAATTACTATTAAAAGTTCAATTAAGGTAAACCCTTTTAATTTTCTCATGTTTAAATGGTTTTATTTTAAACTTTAAAAATAATCGACCTTTTTATCATGTTTTAATTATATTATATCACAAGATCTTAAAAAAGCTTGTGGAAAACTATATTATTTTTTTGTTAAATTTATTCCGGCTTGTTTTGAATCTTTCATTAATCCACGCAAAGCAGACCCAATGCAAACAGCATAAAGAATTGGATTAATATTAAAAGCTTTTTTAATATATTGTTTTTTTCTCAAAACATCTATATTAATTTTTGTCCAAGGTTCTCCAATAATAACTGGCTTTCCTAAATTTTCTTCTAAATATTTCGGCAAAAGAGGCAACATGGCTGAACCGCCAGCCAGGACTATCTTTTTAATTTCTTTGTTTTCTTTTTTCTGAAAATACTCCTCAATGTTTCTAATTTCCAAGACAATTTCTTGAACTTCCTTTTGAAGAATTAAAAACACTCTTCCTTTTTTAGTTTTTGGACTAAGCCCGTTTATTTTTTTAAGACGCTCTGCTTCATTTAACGAAATCTTTAAAACATCAGCAAGGCCTTGAGTAAATTTATTTCCAGCAACTTCAAAAGTAGAGCTAAATCTTAATTTTTTGTTATCAAAAATACTAAAATTAGTGGTTCTTGCCCCGATATCAACAATTAATACTGCTTCGTCTGAATCTTGGATCAAAGACCGGCCAAAACTTTCTGACTCAGTTTCTATAGCAAGCGGATGAAGTCCCAAAGATTTAAAAAACTCTAAATAATCATTAACAATTTTTTTAGTTGCTGCGGCTAAAAAAACTTCTTTTGTATTTATTCTAAAATCTAAATAAAGATCTTCCGCCTTAAAAGGAAGATTTTGATTAACTTGCGATTTTATAAAATCTAACTCTTTTTTCTTGGTTAAATCTTTGGGAAGTTTGAAAATAAGAGTAAAAGTTTTTGATTCTGGCAATGAAAAAATAAACTTTTTTGTCTTTATTTTCCCAAACTCTGGAAATTTAATTAAATCTAAAAGAATTTTTTTAAGAACCTTTTTATTAAGAATCTTAGCGTTTTCTACTATTCCCGGTTTCAAAATCCTTCTTCCCATTGCCAAAAAGCGGGGGTTATTAAAAGATCCTTTTAAAGAAATGATTTCTACTGAATTATCTGAAATATCCAATCCAAATGGTGGTGTTCTAAAAAACATAATTAAAATTCAGCTACTTCTTCCCAAGAATCAACAATTATCTCAGGATTAATTTGACTTACTACTAATTTCATTTTCTTAATTTGGCCGGAAGAAAAAGCTGAAACTTTTATTATCCAATTTCCCTCAATTGATAATATTGTACAATTGCCATTTCCAATATTTATTATTTCATCTCCTGAATAATTGCTATTTTCTTTTAATTTCATTAAGGCCTGTTCAGCGCAAAGATTGGCTAAATAATAAGATTGGGAAGACTGGTTTTTTTGTAAACTCATCTGGATCTCGCTTATACTAAGCAACCCCAGACTTACACCAACTGTCAAAGTAATAGCCGAAATTAATAAAACTATCATTAAGGCAATGAAACCTCTCATATTTTTATTCGCTTCCGTCATCGTTCCGCCAACGATAATTAAGCTGAGTAAGATGAGGAACAAAGGCAGCTCCCCCAGAGGCTAAAGCAATAGTTGATTTTAAACTAACTGAGGCTTGGTATTCAGTTTGAGAAGAAGGATTAACATGGTCAATGGTCATTTCTATTCGAACTGTTCCGGGAGTATCTTGGTAGGAAAGGTTGATGAATTTAAGACTACTTACTATTACCTGGTTGCTGGTTAGTTCATAAGGCCCACCAGTCCCTTGGCTGATTCTTAACTTTCCATTTGCTACATCAAGTAGGGTGGGATTTAAATGCGGGACACCCATAGTCAAAGAAAGAGAATCAGCAGAGTTACCAGGTAAAGGGCTGTTTATTTCAGTAGCTTTTTTTATCTCCTGAGTCATTTTAGCCAAAGCAAACCTGGCATTCTGTTGAACTTCTTGATAAGCAGTTTCTTTAATATCTCCAAAAATAATATTCCACAAAAATCCAATCATTAAAACCGACATTACCCCAATAACTGCAATATAAATAGTAAATTCAACTAAAGTGAAAGCTTTCTGAGAATTAAGATTTTTCAATTTAGTTTTAGTCATTTATTTTTCTATTTCAAGATTATTAAGGCGTAACAATTTGCAATTCAGGATAAACTGAATAATCATCTAAAGGTGTTCCAGCATTAGTCAGTCTGAAACAATAACTTGCTCCATCAATAGCATTATCATTGGCCTGAAAAACAAATTCAATTTCAGTATAGTTTTCAAAAAGCATAGTAATGCTATTAGAAGAATTGGAAGGATCTTCAACCATTCTGCCAGCAACAAAAGTGTAACCATTGGGCAAGGTCAATTTGGGAGTAGTAAGGTCTCCATTGGTAAAATAAATGCTTTCTGTTATCTCAAAATGCTCAGTATCGGCAACAACTGGAACAGTAATAAAACTCTCATCACTATCACAGAAATATCCGATTTTTTGAGCATATTCTAAAAGATAATCATAATCTAAAGCTTCTGACCCAGAATTTCCTATTTCAATTCTTAAACGAATATTCTCATTTTTATTAACATCAATAATAGGAATATCTTCAGCTGCTTTCCAGGTAGCTGGAAGAATTGGTGGAGACATACCGGTCAATTTTAGATCATCAACATAAAAATGCTCTCCTGTGCTATTTGACTTTGAAGCAAATCTCAATCTGAAAGTTGAAACAGCATCAGCATCAGGTAAATTATAGGTCTCTTTATGCCAGGTGTCATCAGTTGGGTTTTCAAAATAACCTATTTCGGTCCAGGTTCCACTTATACAGTCAAAGGCATCGGTTGAATAAGAAACTTGCAGCCACTCCCCAGAATCAATATCATCTGACTGCCAATAATATTCTATACTTATTGAAGTATAACCTGCCAAGTCTATGGACACACAAGCCAGATCATTGACAGTGTTTGGTATAACAGCTCCAGTATCGCAGTCCTCAAATGTTAAATGAGCGCCTCCGGAGGACGGCAAGGTCCCCCTTGCTATGTCTTCGTTGCTAACCTGAATATCATTAGTGTCATTATCACCTCCTTGAATTGTTACCCAGCCAGGTTCGTCTTGAGCAGTATCTGAAGAACCATTCCACCTAAAATCAGCATTGGGAAAAGTTTCATAAAAAATAGTAATGGCCTGGGCTTGAGCTTCTGGTTTTTGCCAAATCCAACCTGTTATTATTAAAAAGATAAGTAAAATTACTAAAAAATTTCCTAAGTTGTTTTTCACAATTTTTTTCATAGTTTTCATTTACTCTGCTCCGTCATCATTTCGCCAACGATAACGAAGTTGAGCAAGATAAGGAGGCAAAGGTCCTGCCCAATTGGTTAAATAAGTAATTAATTGAATTTCTTGGGGTCTTAGTTTAGCAAACTGCCAACCAACTTGAGAAGTAATTTTTTTTCTATTTGGAGCGACTTCTTCAATAATAATTTTCCTAACTCCTGTTTGAAGCTGATCACTAACATCTTCTTCAGTTCCTTGAAAAATCCAGTTATTATTGGAAATAGTCAGGCCATAAGAACCTGCTGAGAGATCATCCCAAGAATTATCCCGAATAGACCTTACTGCTTCCATTCCTTCTTCAGCTAAAAAATTTGCCTGTGTTATTTCTTTAGACAAACGTCCGGAAACATAACTATCAATAACTAAAAAAGCAATACTACTAATTACTACCACAAAAATTCCTATAGCAACTAACAGTTCTATTAAAGATTGCCCAGATTGATTTTTCATCATTTTTATTCAAGGTTTAATCTTCCCATTTTATTAATACTTATTGTCCTAGTATTGCCATTGTTATTCAAAATAATATTTCCAATAGTATTTGGCATCCCTTCAAATTTTGAAAAAGTTATTTCCTGAATTCCGCTTACAGTTATAATCTGCGGCAGGTCAAAAACTTCATCGTAAGAGATATCTCTAATGTCAAAAGAGCTTCCTTTAAATAGAATATAATTATCGTCAGTTAAATAAACTCCGAAGATTGAATCGCTTTCAATTGACATTGCTTTTAATTGGGCTCTTCTTAAAGCTTGAACAACTCCCTTGGCATGGGTATCAAGCTGCTGAGTTTTATAAAAGTTTATGCTAATAGGTATGGCTGAACCAGCCAGAACAGCCAGGATTATAATTACTAACAAAATCTCAATTAAAGTAAACCCCGTTAGAAATTTCTGAGATTTTTTGTTCAGACTATTTCTATTATAATCCTCTTTGAAATATGGTATTTCTAACGGGGTAAAAGCTTTCATAATTTAAGGTTTATCTCGCTTTCAGTCCGCTAGTAATTTGGTAAATAGGGGTAATAATGGATAAAGCTACAAAAGCAACAAAAAATCCAACTAAAATTAATAAAAGCGGTTCAAATATTGTTGAAAGATTTTTTAAAGCATTGCCTACTTCTTCTTCATAAAAATCAGTCAAATGGAGAAAACTTTCTTCTAAAGTCCCTGTTTTTTCTCCTACTAAAACCATTTGAGAAAAAATCAATGGAAACGTCTCTGGAAACTTTTTCAATCCTTGGCTAATTTTTTCTCCTTTTTCAACCCCAATACGCACTTGAGCCAGTTTTATTTTATAAACTTCGTTTTGCAAAACATCAATACAAAGATCTAAACTATCCAAAATTGTCACTCCGCTCCTCAAAAGAGTATAGAGAGTTCGAGAAAATTCAGCTAAATTACGATCTCTTTCAATTCTGCCAAAGAAAGGAATAAGAAGATTTCTCTTATGAATATAAAATTTAAAGAACTTGAAACTCTTAAGAATTCTCATAATTAAATAATAAATAAAAGCTCCTGCTAATATAAAAATCCAGTAATTCTGCAAAAAGCTTCCAGAACCTAATAAAATTCTTGTAGGCAAAGGCAGTTGAACTTCAAGGGCCAGAAAAAGACTAAGCAATTTAGGTAAAATGAAAAAGGTTACTATTAAAATAACAACTAGAGCAATTATTATTATAATAATAGGATAGATTAAAGCGCCTATTATTTTTTTCCTTAATGAATATTCGGTTTTTAAAAAAGAACTTAGATAATTTAAGTTTTCCTCAAGCGTTCCTCCTTCTTCGCCTCCTTTAACTATGCTTTGAAAAAACTTGTTAAAAATCCTCGGATGCTTTGCCAGGCTTTTATTCAAGCTTTCTCCCTCTAAAATTCTTTTAAGAATATCGTCTAAAGCCCTTTTAAAAAACCATGACTTGCTTTCTTCTTTTAAAACTTCCAAAGCCTCGACAATTTGTATGCCTCCCTTAATCATCAAAGAAAGATGATCGGCAAAAAACATTTTTTCTTTTCTTGAAACAAAAAACATAGTTATCTTACAGCTCTTAAAATTTCTTCAATAGTAGTAATAGCGTTTTGGACCTTTTCTAAACCGTCTTCAAGCATAGTGACCATTCCTGATTTAATTGCCTGCTCTCTAATTTTAGAAGCATTTGTTTTTTCCATTACTAATTTTTTAATTGGTTCTGACATTTCTAAAATCTCAAAAACACCTATTCTTCCTAAATATCCTGTTTTTTGACAAACAGGACACCCTTTGCCCCTAAAAAGACGGACAGTATTTTTCTTTGTTTTTGGAAATTTGGCAATCAAATCTTTTGATAAAAAAGAAGAGAGCTTTGAAACAGATATTTCATAGCTTTCAATGCATTTTTGGCAAATTTTTCTAACTAATCTCTGGGCAATAGCGATATTAATTGTGGAAGCAACTACAAACGGCTTTATGCCCATATTCTGAAGCCGAACTAAAACGCTTGAAGCGTCAATAGAGTGAAAAGTTGATAAAACTAAATGACCTGTAGTAGCGGCGTCTACTGCTAATTCAGCTGTATCTTTATCTCTTATTTCTCCCACCATTATAATATTAGGGTCCTGCCTAATAATAGCTTTGAGTCCTTGAGAAAAGGTGATATTTGTTTTGGGATTAACCTGAATCTGACTAACCCCGCTAATATCATACTCAATTGGATTTTCAATAGTCATAATATTCACCTTTCTGGTATTTAAGATCTTTAACATTGCATAAAGAGTAGTGGTCTTTCCGCAGCCAGTCGGGCCGGCAGACAGAATCATTCCCCAGGGTTTTTTTAAATTCCTTTTAATAATTATCAATCCATTTGAACTAAGTCCTAATTCTTTAAGATCAAACCTTCTTGCTCTTTCTGAAAGTAATCTTAAAACCACTTTTTCTCCTTCTTCAATAGGAGCTATTGAAACTCTAACATCAACTTTTTTATTTTCAGACTGAAACGAAAAATGTCCGTCTTGAACAGCTTCGTGAACATCAGTTCGAAGACGGGCCATAATTTTTACTCTGGAAACCAAAAATTCGTGAACACTTTTTTCTAAAGTCAAAATATCATGCAAAACACCGTCAATTCTATATCTTAAAATAATCTTTTTTTCGTATGGCTCCAAGTGAATATCAGAAGCTCTGTTTTCATAACCGTAATTTAAAATCAAATCTACCATCTTAATTACTGGCAAAGATTTATTAGCTAATTTTGTTTTCTTTAATTCCTTTAAGGTCTCTCCAATAAGCTCTTCAAATTCTTCTTTTATTTCTTTCTTATAATGTGCTAAAGCTTTTAGAATGTCCTCGCTTGTAGCAAAGTAAGGAATAACTTTTTCTCCAGTTTTTCTTTCAATAAATTCCCTGCTTTCCAAATTTCCTGGATCTGCCATTGCTACTTTTAATCCTTGTTTTGTCCTATCAAAAACAATGATTTCTTGCTTTCTGGCTACAATTTCTGGAACAATATTTAAAACTTGTTTGTTTATTTTTGTTTGCCTTAAATTAATAAAAGGAAATTTAATCTCATCAGCAATAAGAATGCCAAGTTCTGTATCAGAAATCAAATTCTTTTCTACAATAATCTCCTCAATAGTTTCCTCTCTTTCTTTTGCTTCTTTTTCTGCCGAATCAAAATCTTTTTGGCTAACAATGTTTGTGTTTACCAAGATTTTTTTTAAAAAAGCTTGCGTCAACTTTGCCATATCTTTTATGTTCTTTTCTTTTTTATTTTTTCTGCCCAATACTTAACTTTATCAACTACGTCTGAAAGACTCATTTCTGATTTAATTAAATATTCCTGAGCTCCAAAATCAAGACCTCTTTTAATATCTGACTTCTGGCTAAGAACGGAAAGGATAATAACTAAAGTATCCTTAAATTCCTTGTTTTTTCTTATTTCAATTAAAACATCAAAACCATTTTTTTTGGGTAAAATTAAATCTAATAACACTAAATCTGGTTTTTCAGAAATAAGTTTATTTAAACCCTCTTCTCCATTAGTGGCTTCTATAAATTCAAAACCAATAGAAGTTAATTTATTCTTATAAATCTTCCTTAGAAAATAATCCTCTTCTATCATTAATATTTTTTTCTTTCTTAAAGACATGCTAAAATAATCTTTATTATTTAATTGGCAATGTAAAATAAAAAGTTGTGCCTTTATTTTCCTTGGACTTAAACCAAATTTTTCCATTGCTTAACTTAATTACAGTTTTGCTGATAAAAAGGCTGAGGCCAGAGCCAGAAGAATCAAGGATTACTGCTCTTTCAGAACGATAAAATTTAGTAAAAACTTTTTTAAAATCTTTTTTAGGAATACCGATTCCATTATCTTTGCAGCTAAATAGAACTTTTCCTTTTTTCTGTTCTAATGTTATTTCAATGTTTCCTTTTCCTTTTCTATAAATTACAGCGTTAGCAATAATTCTTTGAATAACCTGATGAATCTCAAAAGGATCTGTAAACACTTTTGCTAATTTCTCAGGCTTTTTAAAAGAAACTTTACAATTATTAGCTTTTATCCAGTCAGAAAGCTGATTCAAGACCTGATCAATTACTTTTTCTAACGCGACCAGCTTTACTGTTATTTCAAATTTTTCAGTTTCGATTTTTAAAATATCAAAAAGATTATCAATAAAAGAATATATTTTCTCAATATTTTCTAAGGCATCTGAAAGATACTCTTTCTGGCCAGAACTTACTTCTCCTTGGTCACCAGCTAAAAGAGATTCTAAACACCATTTAATTGCCGAAATTGGAGTTTTCAACTGATGGCTAACAACTGGAATTGCATCAGATATTTTTACTTTTTTAGATTTAATATCCATATCTTTTCTTTTGATTAATTATACTATATTAATTATATAAAACAAAATATCTTCTATAATGCTTCCTTTTTAAAGTCTAAATTATATGTTATAATTAGGATATGAAAACAAAAAATAGCTCAAAACTTCCATTATTTTTTAAACCGCTTTTTTGGGGCTATGATTTTAATTCTATTGATTTTATCGAAAATAAGAAACTTATAATTATAAATACTTTAAACTATGGAGATTTAAAACAATGGAAATGGCTTGTTAAAATATATGGTGAAAGAAGTCTCAAAAAAACAATAGAATCTATTCCTAAAAGCGAGTTTCGCAAGCAAGTAATACCGTTAATTAAGTTATTATTTAATATTAATAAATTTAAATATGCATCTCGAGGCGCTAAAATCAAAACAGAAAGAAATATTTAATAAATTAGATAAATTTTCTGATTTTTATTTAGTTGGTGGAACAGGATTAGCATTACAAATAGGTCATAGAATTTCTAATGATTTCGATATGTTTTCCAAAAAATCATTAGATAAAACTTTTATTTCCAAAATCCGCAGAGTTTTTAAGGGTTACAATATCAAATTTTCACTTCGTCATTCAGAACAGATGAATTTAACAGTAAATTCGATAAAATTTAATTTTGTAAAATATCCATATCCTTTGATTTTTAAATTAAACAAGATTAATAATGTTAATGTTGCTTCTATTAAAGAGATTGCTTTAATGAAATCTTCCACATTAGGAGGAAGAGCTTCTTCCAAAGATTATGTTGACTTATATTTTATTCTTAAAAAAAAGAAAATAAGCTTAAAAAATATAATTAAAAATTGTAATAAAAAATACAAAACAGAGTTTAACGATCGTCTTTTTTTAGAAGAGTTAACATATGTGCGGGACGTTGAGAATGTAAAAATAGAATTCTTAGAACAGAAAGTTGATATAGAAAAAATAGAAGAATTCTTTAAGAAAGAAATCAGAAAATATAAAAAAGAGATAATCTAAATAAAAAGAACTAAGTTTATTTGAAAGCCTGCCCGGCGAGCAGGAATCGTCCGTCCCTCGGAGCCCTTCGACTCACTCAGGGCAAGCTATTGACAAAGGTCTATGGTTTTTGTATTATTAAAATAGAAACGCCTCAGCCAACCGTAAGGTCCGCTGAGGTTTTATTTTTATGAAAACAATACTTTTTATAGATGGACGTAATTTTATTAGTAGAATAAAGTCTGTTCTTAATCCCGAAAAAGAGAAAAGAAAAGAAATTGACTTTTCCATTTACAACTTTGCAGGACTTTTAGATAAAGTATTGGCAGGTATTAGCATTGATAAGAAGATATTTTATATTGGTAGACTTGCCAAACATGAGGAAACAAAAGAAAAATCTGCCGAATTAATACGGAAACAAAGAGAATTAAAAACTCATTTAGAAAAACAAGGATTTGAAGTGATTTATGCAGGACGAGTACGAGGCCATGAAGAAAGTTGCCCCAAGGGACATAAGTTTTTAGCATTCAAAGAAAAAGGCGTAGATGTAAAAATTGCGGTTGATATAATTACGTTGAGTCACAACAAAGAATTAAAAGTAGCAATTATCGGCAGTTCTGATTCAGATTTACAACCAGCAATAAAAGAACTAGAAAATCAAGGAATAGAACGAATTTATCTTGGTTTTGAAGTATCTCCCAATAAAGGGTTAACATACACTACCAATCGCACCATTCTTATTAGAAATTCTGAAGTAGTAGAATTTATAGGTAAAACCTTAATTTAATTTTGTTAAATAGATTCTAATCCTTCGACAAACTCAGCACAAACCATTAGCCTGAGAGTTTTTCTCGGGCTTTTTTGTTATATCTTCCTATTTGCTATACTAAATTAATATGTCATCCAAAACATTTTCAGGAATTATTATTATTTTTGCTTTCTTTTTATTCTTGCCTATCGTTGCACAGGGGGCTTCTTTAATAGATATTAATACTTCTCCTTTAGAGGAATTGGAAGAAATAATCGGTATTGGGCCTGCGCTGGCTCAAAGGATAATAGAAGCGAGGCCTTTTAATTCTTTGGATGATTTAATCAAAGTTAAAGGGATAGGAGAAATAACTTTACAAAAAATCAAAGACCAAGGATTAGCCTGGGTAGGCCCTCAAGAAGAATTAGAACCAAAACCCGAGCCCGAGCCAGAACCCGAATCAGAGCTAGAGAAAGAAACAACGTCTATGGACTATCCATCCGGTATTGTTTTCAATGAAATTCTGCCTTCTCCTGATGGCCCGGATCTGGAAAACGAATGGTTGGAATTGAAAAACACAAACAATCAAGAAGTTGATATTTCTGACTGGAAAATACAAGATACTATAGGTTCTACTAAGACCTATATTTTTCCTGAAGGAACAAAAATTAAAACTCAGGGTTATTTAGTTCTCACTCGCCCGGTTAGTAAAATTACTTTAAATAATACTGGCGATGGATTAAATCTTACTAATCCTAATGGAAAAATTGTTGATTCAGTAGATTTTGGAAAAGCTTTTCTTAATCAATCATACAGCAAAACCTCATCTGGCTGGGCTTGGAATAGCAACCTAACTCCGGGGACAAA
>Ga0315551_10002961_pt1 | contig 12159 bp, 12 predicted proteins | sample SalMarSW160290MG_FD_203678 | JGI IMG/M metagenome (GOLD analysis project Ga0315551, IMG submission 203678) | Salt marsh sediment microbial communities from the Plum Island Ecosystem LTER, Massachusetts, United States - Salt Marsh Sediment SW1602-90 ... | reverse complement strand
TGACTTGGCAGTTTTAGATGGTAACTTGGCGAAAAATAAGGTGTACCAGATAACATTTAAGGAGAGGTGTATGAAAAAGCTACTAATTGTCTTCTTGTCGGTTGCTTTTTGTCTGGCTTTGGGTTATGGCTGTGGCAAGAAGGAGACCGAGCAGCCCGGCAAGGTTCCGGTGGAAGTCAAAGAGGCCGAAATGAAGGACACCACGCGCATGGACACGGCTATGATGGATACTGGGATGATGGAAGAAATGGAGATGCCGGAAGATACCATGTAATCTCATAGGTCGGGTCCCGCCCCACGATTATAAACCGTAGGTCGAAACCCCTGCGGTTTTGACAATGGTGACTGAAAAAGTAGGAATCTATTAAAGTGGTTGGCAGATGTCCTGATCTTCCACAGAAATGTGCACGGCGGATGTCCTCATCCGCCGTGTTCACTAAATGACGCGGCTCACGGGGATGTACGCCGCGCACGAAGCCTCTGGTAGGGCAGGAGTCCCTGACTCCTGCCTATTTCCGGCAGGTCTCGGGGAGACCTGCCCTACTGCACTCTTTGCGGTACGTTGATTCCTGTTATGGTTCATAAGTTTTCGATTCGCTTGTCCAGCTATCTCTCCATTCAATCTTTTCGATATTTATTTTAAGCAGGCAATACTCATCGCTGTCTGGTCCCTCTGGAAAATATTCCAATAAATTGAAAGTCGCCAAATTCCACACTCTTCTTTTCTGTTCTATATCTGGGACTATTTCGGTTTTTCCTATCACAGTAGCGGCTTTATCTCCCTGGGGATGTTCGACAAAGGCAAGACACACCTTGGGATTTTGTTTTATCTGTTTTACCTTTCTCGACGAGCAGAAAGTAGTTATCCAGATAGACATATTGTCTTCCACGATTGGAGAAACTGGACGTACTTTTGGCTGGTCATCATCACACGTTGCCAAGTAGGCATGAGGAGAATTTTCCTTCATTATAGCAACTATTTTCTCTTTTTCATTAGGGTTCATTTTGTAACCTCACTTCTTTTGGCATTTCGCCTGACGTTCCGTGGATAAAATAATTTGTAGGAAAGGTCTGGGACAGACCTACCATCTCTCTACCTTATCCCTCAATCATCTCCACATTGGCACGGGGGATGATAGCCCGTTCGTCGGAGTCAAATTCCACTTCCAGCACGCGTGCGACAGATTCTGACTCAAGTTTCTGAAGCGGGGAGGGAAGAGCGACAACGGTACCGAGACGCCCAAAGTGGGGATGCCGGATGACGCGCACTGGCGAGCCGACAGCCAGCCCTTCCATCGTGCGCTGTATGTACTTAGCGGCGACTTGCTCCTGATCTTGGGCAGGAATCACCACCTCCGGGCGAATGACACCGGCTCTGATCTGCGTCGCGCCGTTAATACAGGCCATCTGTCCTTCGTGGGTTTTCAACATCTCAAACGTATTCTGCGCCATGTTGATCTGCCCGAAGCCCTCGGTGACAACCAGCGTGATGCCGATATTTTCCGAGCCGGTGATGGCGACGCCGATGTCATACCCTAAGAAGTCGCGCAGGTCCTTGTCGTCAAAACCCCCGACAACAATTCCCTTTGCCCTCACCTGAATGGCTTTCTTCAACGCATCAGCCGTCACCAGTGAGCCACCTACAACCACTTTACCAGCCATGTCGGAACTAATCAACTTGTCAGTCAGGACGGTGGTATTGTCGAGGGTCGCGGTCTGAAGAGCCCCGAACGTTTCTCCACCAATGCCAAAAATCCCCTGCACAAAAGCTCCCGTACAGGCCACAACCACCCCTTCATTTGGAATGACCTCAGTTACTTCCCCTTGAAGGTATGCCTTCACTTCAACAGGAATCGGCAACCCGCGCAGTAGCACCTGGCCGGTGATGCTGGAAATGGACTCAATAGTTCCCGTAATAGACGTTTTGCAAGTAGTTGACCATCTCTTAATGAGAGGGAACTTCTTTATTGCTATGACCTCTCCATTTTCTATGGTGTCCCCTTCTTTTTTCACCATGAATTCGTTAATGTCCTCGGGAGGAATCCCCAGTTTGTTGGCTACATTGATGGGAACAATATTACCGGGCAGTTCGGTACGAGCGACCACGTCATCCGGGTTGACTTTATCTCCGACCTTCACCACCACCTCACCTTTGAGGGGCAGGATGCGATTTTTCTTGACCAGGAGGTTGTCTGTTACTTTTAGTCCGGGGGTATAGGCATGAGCCATAAGCGTTCCTTTCTTAGCGCAACTCTCGCTTCATTGGCCGTCTTTTAAGGCGCCTGATAACGACCAGTATGATCAAGACCAAGGCAACCCCAAAATAGAGATAGAAGTTTTTGGATTTCTTGTCGCTATTCTCTTTCTGGACGACATCTTTGAGGTCGGCTAACTTCAACTGTTCTTTTGGTAGGAGGGCATTAATGTTTTTCGTTGAAAATGAGGCGGCAATTTGCTCAAACAAGGATTTGCTCGCTTCAAATAAAGAATCCGGGGAGTAGAAGTAAAATGTTGCAATTCCTCGTTCGTAGAATTTCAACATTAACAAATTTTTCTTCAAGGGTTGGTTTTCATTCATGATTTCATTCAGGATGGTCACTGTTTTTGTTTCCGGGTCGTAGCTGGGCGTGTTGGACTTAAGGTCAGCCACAAAATCAGAAACGGGAAAATACTTAACCTTTTTGCCAAAGCTCCGGCTTAACTCATTCAAAACAGAATCAATTTGCCCTTCATTTAGCTCTCCCACGGTGTCAATCGTCAAAATAAGGTAGTCACTGGAGTAAAACTGGGGGGCGTCTTTCATAGCAAAAACAGCCTCATAGTCAAAAATGGGTTTGCCCGCCTTGTTTTGCAGCAGATAAGTATCAACAAGGCGATAATCAACCTGTGCCCAATCGTCAGGGTAAGCTATAGAAAAGCTTCCCCCCAGGCTGACATAATGTTGCTCAGCCATCACTGTTGTACTGAGCACTGCTGCCAAGAGCAGCGCTCCAATTATGGTTCTTCTTACGAGTTGTTGTTCCATTTAGAGTCTCTCTGCGGGATAGATATCCAGCTCCCGCATCCATTTTTTCAGATATGTGACTCTGTCATTACCACTCACTGAGGAAAGATCAAACGGGCGACCACGGCCATCGAGTATGATCCCCACTACGCCGCCATTCAGCTCAGCCTCCACCCTGGCGCCTTTCCCATTCCCCAAGTCGTAGCCTCGTTCAGGTTCTAAGACCGCTTTGACGGTTTGGGGTAGTCCACTCTCGTCCAAGCCAAACTCAAACCGCTTCATCTCAAGATAGTTGAGACTGCCCGACACTTCGCCGGACGGCAATTCAATGGTATATTTCAAAACCGGACCGGGTTTTTTAGAAGTTCCGGCTGGTGCCACACAGGTGCCCAAGTGAATCAGACAATCTTTGATGAACACCTCAGTCGCTGCTTGCTTGTGCACTTCGGTGAGGACGCCAAGCTGTGGCATCATGAAGATCGAATCGACCGCTAAACGAGTTATCCCTTCCGGTTGAAAGGCGTCGATAAGCATCAGGGCGGACTGCTGACGTCGCGGGGCGTGAGAAAGCACACCGCCCGAGCCGATGAGCATGTTGAGCGACATCATGTTGACAATAGTTGCCCCCGAGGCCGACTGCTCAAAAGCATCTGCAATAGTCCTCTGCTGCTGGATCCCCTTGAGGACAGTGGCGAAATTTTTGTGTTGGATGAAAGCTAGGCGGAGAGCTTCTTTGGCCACCGCTTGCTCAAAAATCAGTTCCTCCATCGACTGAGGAATCGTTGTCGGACGTACCATTTTGTTCTTCACGCGGTTTCTTAGGTCGCGCTCGTCCATATCAAACGGTACCCACCGCATTATCATCGGCAGAGTGGCTTCCGCAAAAACGTTTGAGATAGAGTATGACATGCCTAAGTTGGCCGATACGGTGCGGTTAAACACCGGTGTTTTCCCATCAGGTCGAAAGACCGAGAAGATGTCCGTTGTAGCGCCACCGATGTCGACCCCGATAGCTTCGATATTGTACTGGTCAGCAATGGTTTGAATAATCAGGCCGACCGCCCCTGGAGTCGGCATGATCGGAGCATCGGTCCAGTACATCAGCTTCTTGTATCCCGGAGCCTGCGCCATCACATGCTCCATAAACAATTCATGGATTTCCTCACGCGCCGGCCCAAGATTTTCATATTCCAGAACCGGCCTGAGGTTGGCCACGATCTTCAAGTCGACTTTGCTTGCCAGGGTGTTCTGGACATTTTCAGTAGCATCTTTATTTCCAGCGTAAATAACCGGGAGGTTGTAACTTGAGCCCAAACGAGGACGTGGGTCGGCGGCGGCGATAAGCTCGGCAATCTCCACTACGTGGCTGGTTGTCCCGCCGTCAATACCGCCCGACAACAGAATCATATCCGGACGCAGATGACGAATGCGCTCAATCTGTTGATGCGGTAAGCGCTTGTCATTGGAGGCGATGACGTCCATGACAATAGCTCCAGCGCCAAGGGCTGCCCGCTCGGCAGACTCGGCTGTCATCGACCGGACGACGCCGGCAACCATCATCTGTAAGCCGCCGCCGGCAGACGAGGTTGAAATGTATATATCAGTACCAACCTTGCCGTTTGATGGGGTAATGAGCTTTCCGTTCTCATCCAACAACTTGCGATCGGAGAGTTCTTCCACCTCGGCTACCGCGTTCAGTACACCCATCGTTACGTCTTCAAATGGCGCCTCGACAGTGGTTGGCGCTTCGCCACGGACAATCAATCGGTATTCACCATTGATGTATTCGATCAATATGGCTTTGGTCGTGGTTGAGCCGCAGTCGGTTGCTACAATTACTTTGATGTCTTCAGGGTTATCGAATTTTGCCATCACACAAACATACTACTAATGATTTTCATCCTTCGTTACTGTGCCTTGCACCTCTACCCATTAAATACATAGGACAAGCTAATAAGCAGCTTCCTATTAAGCGTACGATTATAATATATGCCTCAGCTATTGTAAACATCATTTTTACAACGATACAGTCACTTCCGGCATGGAGTCAGTGTTCTTGGACAGGTCGAGAGCCTAAAATGTCTGGCTGTAAGTAGATCACTCAATTTTCTCGGTCTTACTACTCAAATGTGTTAAGGCCCTTGGTGGGGCAAAGGATGATTATTCAGGCTGAGGGGGAAACAATGGAAGTTTATTGCGAGTTAGTTGATCCGAAAAATTGAGCGCAACACGGTCGTAATTTTCTGCTTGACTTGATATAGCACGACCTGTAGATTCCGCCTTATTCTTTGGGTAGTGGATAATGATTGTCAGGTTCTTCGGGTAATCTGGCAAGGAAGTGGATAATGCTGAACACTTGCCTACCATTGCTAAGACTGATGATGAGGTGAGTGTTTTATCGACAAGAGGGATAAGGAATTTGAAATTTCATTACCCCACGGCTGACCGTTTCACTGCCGGTTATATCTGCTTTTTATTTGCTCTCTTGCTGTTTTTCTTACTTTCAACACCAGTGATAGCTCAGGATAAGCCCGATACGGATACGGTGAGGTTGTCTGTTCCATCTGATACCCTTCTGCCTGAATATTATCCCCTGCCTCCCTCGAATGTCAGGGTCAGTGACGCGCCCTACGATGCTGGCGGCTCGATTGACATCCGGTGGGATATATCTCCTGATGATATCCCCGACGGAAAGGTCAAACAGTATAGGGTTCTGAGGGTAGAGTTGGTCGAGGGTCAGCCGGGCGAGTTCATCGAAATAGGCGACGCGACTGCCGGCGCCACAGTATTCACGGACGGTAATACTAAGGATGGGCTTGACTATCTTTATAAGGTGGTCGCAGTCAACAGCTTGAGCCAGAATAATGAGATTGTTTGGGAGGCGGCAACGGAGTCGATCCCGGTCGGACCTGTGCAGTCGTCGGCTCAATGGTTTGATCGCCAACGAGTGAATGCTTTGGTCGGTGCTCTCCTGCTGTGTATTTTTATCATTTATTACATTACACAAGCGAAAGCCGGAAAGACACTGTTCATCCGCAAGATCGCCGGTCTGGAAGCGGTCGATGAAGCTGTGGGGCGCGCCACGGAGATGGTATCTCGGATATGGACAACATGCAGACAATTGCCGGCATTACTATTCTGGGCAGAGTGGCGGAGTTGACTGCCCAGTATGAAACCTGGCTGGAGGTACCGGTTTGTCGATCGATGGTCATGATTACGGCAAAGGAAATTGTCAGGGAATCATACTCCAAGGTTGGTCGGCCGGATGCCTTCCAAGAAGACCAGGTGTATTATCTGACTGATGACCAGTTTGGGTACGCTGCTGCTATCGATGGTAAGGTAGTACGTGAAAAACCGGCCACGATGTTTTTCATGGGTGAGTTCTTTGCGGAGTCATTGATTCTGGCTGAAACCGGCAATTCCATCGGCGCTATCCAGATTGCCGGAACGGCGGCGCCGGCTCAGCTTCCCTTTTTCATAGCTGCCTGCGATTTCACCCTGATCGGCGAAGAGCTTTTTGCCGCTTCCGCATATCTTTCAAAAGAGCCGAAACTTCTAGGTTCGATCAAAGGGCAGGATGTTGGAAAGTCATTGATTTTGGTAGCCATACTGGTGGGGATTATTTTGGAAACGTTTGATATCTGGAGTTTCTCGACCTTGTTTTCGGTGATTGATTAGCCATGCGTAGAGCGATACCTCTTCTCATCACGGGAATCGTGGGAGCAGTCTTTGTCGTCCAGTACTTTGTGCCGCATTATCCCTTCAACATGATGAGCAACTGGTTTTCCGACTGGTTCGCTATCGTCGGGGCCTGTGCTATTGTCCTGGGGGCGCTTAATCTCATGAAGATTTCCATCCAGAAAGTGATCAAAAGAAGGGCTGACTGGGGTTATGCCGCGGTTATAGTGGCTTCGTTCCTTCTGATCACAATTATCGGCCTGGCTGAGGGAGGCGACTTCCGTGACCCGGGAACGAAATTCGACTGGCTCTACAAATTTGTGTATACGCCTCTGTCATCGACAATGTTTGCCCTTTTAGCCTTTTTTGTCGCTTCGGCGTCGTACCGGGCTTTTAGAGCACGCAATTTCGAGGCTACCCTGCTTCTGTTGGCGGCCTTCTTCGTCATGTTGGGGCGAGTCCCGGTGGGCTACACCATCACCGAGTTTATGCCGGTAGAGTATCGTTTGTCTGACCTGGCGAGTTGGATCATGAGTTTTCCGCAGGCGGCTGGGCAGCGGGCAATTATGATCGGTATTGGTCTTGGGATCGTCTCCACATCCTTACGAGTTATTTTAGGCATCGAACGTACGTACTTAGGAGGAGACTAAGGAGTAGCGGTGAGTATTAGGGCGAAAGAGTTACTGGTTTTGGGATTGATTGCCGTTTTTTCTCTCATTTTTTATGTGGGGAAAGTCTCAGGGTGGAAGGCCGTGCAATTCTCTACGACGGTGTCGATTATCGTAATCCTGTTGATAGTTCTGTCACTGGTATGGATTCTTATTAAGACCATCAGGGGGAGTCTCATTGAACGCCGCATCGTATTCCTCTACGTGGGAATTGCCGTGGCTCTGCCGCTTTTCATGTCGCTTTCTCAGAAAATCCCTATTTCTCCAGAGGTTAAGGCTGTTTATGATAGCATTGGGGAGTTGCCGGCTGGTTCGAAGGTACTTGTATCGTTTGATTATGACCCGCCTTCCGCGCCGGAGCTGCAACCGATGGCGGAAGCCTTTCTTTATTACTGTTTTGTTCGTGACTTGAAAGTCATCATGATCGGACTGTGGCCGCAAGGTCCGCAGCAGGCAAACCTGGCGATAGAAGAAGTTTTTGAACATGAAGATATCAAGCCCAAGAACCTCAAGTATGGTATCGACTATGTTAATCTCGGCTACCAGGCCGGTAATGAGTTCGTTATCCAGCGTCTGGGTTCGGATATTAAAGCGATGTTCCCCAGCGACTACCGTGGCAAACCATACGATGAGATCCCCCTGGTCAAAAACGTCAAGAATTTCTCCAATATAGATTATTGTTTCAACCTTTCTTCCGGTTTTGTCGGCACCCGCGAATGGGTCCAGATTGCAGTTGACCGCTTTGGTGTCAAGCTCGGTGCCGGTAACACTGCCGTCCAGGCCCCGCAGATGTACCCCTTCATGCGGGCCGGACAGCTCATTGGGTTGCTTGGAGGGATGAGTGGTGCTGCCGAATTCGAGTATCTGACTGAATGGACAGGCAAGGGGACTAAGTATATGCTCTCCCAATCGTTTGCCCACATGATTGTCGTGGCCTTTATCATTATTGGTAATGTCGCTTTCTTCAGGAGCGGTCGAAAGTCGAGATTGGACCGTTAGGGAAGAGGAGTCCAGTTAGTATGGAACATTTTGCACTCTGGATAGGCGGATTCCTTACGCTTGGTATTATCTCGTTCTTATACAAAGACAATCCCTGGTACAAGCTCAGTGAAGCAATCTATGTCGGCATCTCAGCCGGATACTGGTTTGTTAGCCTCTTCTGGGACAACTTCTATGGGAAGTTTTGGATCGGAGTATTCCCACCTGATAGAGTGAACGACGCGGGTGAACTGGTATCGACCGGCAGACCGGATTACTGGTTAATCATTGGAGGGGTTCTGGGATTAATGATGCTCATGCGACTTCTACCCAAGATCGGTTGGATCTCCCGGTGGGCCTTAGCCTTTATCGTAGGAGCTACGGCCGGGCTATGGTTGATCAATTATTTTTCCTCCTTCATCATGGTACAGATACAGAATACCGTTATCCCCTTGTTCGGAGAGAATTATGGGGCGTCTTCACATGTTATCGTAGGTAACATTGTGGTAGCGGTGGGCACCTTTGCCGGCCTGGTATATTTCTACTTTTCCAAAGAACATAAGGGGACATTCGGCGCCACCGCTAGGGTGGGTATCTTCTTTTTGATGATAACGTTCGGCGCTTCCTTCGGTTATACGGTTATGAGCCGTATGTCGCTGTTGATAGGACGCATTGATTTCCTCTTCGGTGACTGGTTAGGAATGATTAAGTAGTGCCTTCCTGCCCGTTGACAGCATTGCACCGTTCATGTTCTGTAATATTATCGTTTTTCTTAGCGTTTATTCTGTTGTCATCTTGTGCATGGGCCCAAACAGAAGGGGGAGTGACAGACTTCGACACTACAAAGATTGCATCTGACTTAGAGAAAGTTGTCGTCGCGCCGGTCTCCTCGCTTATTGCATCTGACCACAAATACGATAATGGAGAATCGATTGATCTGTTATGGGTCCCGTCCATCGATGATAGGCTGGTCAATGGTAAGGTAATTGGCTATAAGGTCTATCGGATCGAAGATGGCGGCGAGCCGCAGATGATCGCCGAGCTTGCCTCCGGCTCAAATGCTTATAACGACCAGAGTGTTGAGAGGGGAAAGCTTTACAGTTACTTTGTCTCGGCGCTTTCAAGCAGTGCTGAGACCCCTTCCACAAAGACAGCCTCGATCGAACCGCAAAAGGAATGGCTAAATTTTAAACTAATCAATGTGTTGATCATAGCTCTGGTGTTGGGAGGAGCGGTAATTTATTTTATTGAGACGGCTCGTCGGGGGAAAAAGCTATTTGTAAGAAAGATCGCTGGCCTGGAAGCAGTCGATGATGCGATCGGACGGGCCACTGAGATGGGGCGGCCCATCCTATTTATCCCCGGCATCTTGGATATGGACGATGTACAAACCCTCGCGGCACTTACAATTTTAGGTCGTGTAGCGCGGATGATTGCCGATTATGACACCAAGATATTCATGCCGGTCTCCCGGTCGCTCGTCATGACAGCAGCTCGGGAAACCATCAAAGCATCTTACCAGGCTGCTGGTCGACCGGATGCGTACAGTGACGACGCGGTTACCTACGTCACGGATGAGCAATTTGGTTATGTGGCTGCTGTCGATGGCATCATGGTGCGCGAGAAACCGGCTACCTGTTTTTTGCTGGGGGCCTTTTTCGCTGAGTCGCTGATCCTTGCGGAAACAGGCAATTCCGTTGGGGCTATACAGATTGCGGGCACAGCGCGGCCAGCCCAGCTTCCATTCTTTATTGCCGCCTGTGACTTCACATTGATTGGAGAGGAATTGTTTGCCGCTTCCGCATATCTGTCGGATGAGCCGAAACAGCTTGGGTCGCTGAAAGGGCAGGATGTGGGAAAGGCGATTGCGATGATAGCGATACTAATCGGTGTTCTGACAGTTACTATCGGTGAGGTCTGGAATGTGGGGTGGATTCAGAGTATAACGACAAAACTTATGGAAATGTTCTCAACCAAGTAGACTAACATGAAACGCCGGATACCTCTCATCATCACTTTCCTTATCGGAACCATTCTGATTTTCTCGTTCTTTATCCCTCCAATGAAGAACCTGGAACAGACCTCCACACTATTCTTCGACGTTATTGCGGTGTTTGCCTTTTTCCTGGGAGGTGGCAACCTCCTGCGAGTACACATTAATAAGCTCCGCCGTCGGAGGAAAGACTGGGGATTCTCGAGCGTCACCCTGATTGGCTTTTTTGTTACGCTCGCTGCTGGTTTGTTTAAGATCGCTAACCCTGGGGGAATAGCAGCCTCGCCGACTACCGAAGGGGCGCTGCTCCAGGAAATCTTTACATATGTATTAGTTCCTCTGCAATCGACCATGTATGCCCTGCTGGCTTTTTTTGTTGCCTCCGCTTCTTACCGGGCGTTTCGCGCCAAGAACAGAGAAGCAACGATTTTGCTGCTGGCGGCCTTTGTAATTTTGCTGGGACGTACGCCCTTCGGGATGATGTTGACCAGCTGGATGCCGGACTCACTGTCGGTGTTTCAAGTGCCGAATTTGGCCATCTGGGTTATGAATTCTCCCAACTTGGCAGGTCAGAGGGCTATTATGATCGGTATTGGGCTGGGTGTCATCTCAATGTCGTTGCGTCTCATTCTTGGAATCGAACGCACATACTTAGGGGAAGAAGGTGCCTGACGTTACTTTTGGCATACCTTTAGTGGCGCTCTCCGATGTCGGTCAGGCGATTTCGCTGTTGCTCATCGGTGGCGGATTGTTATGGATATTTATCCGCTCGCTGAAGGCCAAAGAGGTTGACCGGCGTGTTGTGTTCCTTTTTATCTTTTTTGCCGTCGCCGCGCCGATTCTTTTCCCCATCACTTTTCAGGAAAAAGCCACCCCGATTGTCAAAAAGTTGTTTGACAAGGTTGAATCACTGCCGGTCGGATCCAAGGTGCTTATCGCCTTTGATTTTGATCCGGCTATGGCTCCTGAGGTACAGCCGATGGCTAACGCTTTCACGAGGCACTGCCTTGTCAAGGGATATAAGGTAATCTTCATGTCGCTATGGGCCACCGGGCAAGCACTGCTGACCCAAACACTGGAAAGAGTGGTCAAAGGAGAGTTCCCTGAAAAGCAGGAAGGCATAGATTATGTCAATCTTGGTTACAAGGCCGGCAACGAGGGAGTACTGAACGTTATTGTGACCAACTTTCGAATGATGTTTCCGACTGATGTCAATGGTGTTCCGTTGGACAGTACTGCTGTTTTCGACGGTATCAAATCCTGTGGGGATCTTGATCTGATCATATCGATCGGTGGCGGGAAGCCAGGCATCAAAGAGTGGGTCCTCTATGTTGGCGACCGCGTCAACGTACCTATGGGTGCTGGTGTAGCGGCTGTCGTGGCTCCTCAATTGTATCCCTATTATCCCAAACAACTGCTGGGTTTGTTGGGAGGCGTCAAGGGCGCAGCTGAGTATGAATCAGAGCTTGTGAGGCGCTACTCTCGTTTTGAACACATGGATACTCCGGGCTTACAAATGATGGGCCCCCAGACACTGGCCCATGTTGTCATCATGATCTTCATCCTTATAGGCAACATCTCCTACTTCGTTGGCCAGCGAAGGGAGAGAAGACGATGAGGCGGACGACGATTATTGCCATGGTGGTGGTCCTCGGCCTGTTCATCCTGAGTTGGATTCTCAGATCGGCGTCCTATGCGACAGTTCAGGAGCACTACCTGATAGGTGGTCTTAAGGTGACTTTTTCGGCCTTCTTAACTCTGGCAATACTCTCCTTTCTTTATAAGGACAACCCTTTCTATAAATTCGCCGAGCATCTCTTTGTCGGGGTGTCGGCTGC
>Ga0315551_10002958_pt1 | contig 12165 bp, 11 predicted proteins | sample SalMarSW160290MG_FD_203678 | JGI IMG/M metagenome (GOLD analysis project Ga0315551, IMG submission 203678) | Salt marsh sediment microbial communities from the Plum Island Ecosystem LTER, Massachusetts, United States - Salt Marsh Sediment SW1602-90 ... | reverse complement strand
CCGAGGCACCGGCAAACTTTACCAGCTGCATCGTCGTCGGGTATTTCACCAGCCCCGGTACTTCGTAGCCTAACTCGACATCTTCGTAGAAAACTACCTCAGACATTCGCCTCCTGCTAATACCTGATGTAGGTATTCCTTCCCTTGGCGGCCGCCTCGCCTCTCTGGTTCGTATAAGTCGTCTCCATGATCATAAACAGCGTCGTTCCTTCTTTCCCCTCCATCTTACGCAGCCTAGTGAGACGGGCGGTAACGGAGATGACGTCGCCCACCTTTATCGGCCGGGAGTACTCAAGCTCGTTGGCACCGTTGAGATAACGTTTCAGGGGGCACTTGGCGGTAAATAACCTGTGCAGAAGCTCGGTGGGGACAAGGGCGGCGGGAAAAGTGGGGGGTGCCACCTCCCGCCAGAGCGGATTCGGGTCATCAATGGCCTCAACGAACTTTCTGACCATGCCCTTTTCAATCTCATAGACCTCGGGGCCGAACTCAACATTGAGCAGGCTTTCCAGCTCTTCACTGATTACCGGTTCTTCACTCAATCAGGAGACCTCCGCTGCTAACCGTGTACCCACAATATTATAGACTAAAGTTGATTTAAATGACCAGCTATACTCAAGCCTTCAGCTTTTTCACCAGATTGGCGACATTCTTGCCGAAGTTCCAGGCGATATTCAGACCTTCTTCGTCCTTCTTAACTTCACCCTTCTCACGGCCGAAGGCCATGTTCCAGTAGGTAGAGCCGGGATTTATTATCTGCATCATGTGGAACCAGAAGAGGAGCTCGGCAAAGGTGAAATTCTGACCGCCGCGCCGGGCAACCACCAGCGGTCCACCGACTTTACCCTTGAAAACGTGCGACTTACGCGACATGTAGCCAGCCCGCTCCAGAAAACCTTTCACCAGCGACGTGGCCGAACTGTAGTAGACAGGAGTTGCCACAACGATGGCATCCACCGCTACCATCCTGGCATAGACTGCCTGCAAATCGTCCTCGATGGGGCAGCCTTCATGGTCGGAGCAGTATCCGCAGGCATTACAACCCTTGATGTCAAGGCCGGCAAGCGTGATAAGCTCCGTTTCCAGTCCTTCCTCGGCCATCGCCTTAAGGCAGTGAGCCGTCAGTATCTCGGTATTTCCTCCCTTCCTGGGGCTGCCCACAATGCCAATAGCTTTCAAGATATACCTCCTACTGTGTCAAATATAATTTATGTTCCCTTATATATGCGGCTACCGGCCCGGGTACGAGGTGTTCTATCGTCTCGCCCTGGGCGGCCAACTCTCTTATTTTCGAGGAACTTATGTCTATCTCCGGTTTCTCCAGAAATACCAGCCGCCTGGAGATTCCGGGGACCCTGGCCTCCAGTTCTTCAAGGCTCGGGCGGGAACGTCCCGGACGGGGAACGGCCACCAGCCGGCACAGCTCGATTATGCGGGATGGCTGGTACCAATCCGGCAGCTGCTCCAGGCTGTCCCAACCCAGGATAAAGAACAGCTCATCTTCACCGCCATACCGGCCCTTAAATTCAGCGAGAGTGTCCGCGGTATAGGACGGCCCGGGCCGCTCTATCTCTATAGTCGTTACCTGCAAATCAGGTGTATTCGCCACCGCCAGATGCAGCATCTTGAGGCGCTGCTCCGAAGGCGTAATCAGGCGGTTCGGCTTGAACGGTGGCTGTCCCGCCGGTACTAAAATAACTTCCGAGAGGTTGAGGGTGCGTCTGGCTTCCTTAACAATCTCAAGATGCCCCAGATGGACCGGGTCGAATGTCCCCCCCAGTACACCTATCTTCATTTTTCACTCCCTGGTAACGACCACTCCCATTCCATCTCCCCGCAGCGAATCTTACTGCCCGTTTTCGCCCCCGCTTTCTCCAGAGCCCTGTCGACTCCCAGCCTGGCAAGCTGACTGTTAAATTGCCAGCGCAACTCAGATGGACTCGCCCCGGCCCCGGCTACGATTCGTTCCAGTTCAGGTACAGACAGGACATAAACATCGTCTATCTTGCTGACCTTAATGCCAGCATCTCTCGGCTTTGGCCGGAACACTTTTCTGGCCGGCTCCTTACGTTCTTCACCTAAAGTTGCTGCCTTCAGCACCCTGGCGGCTTCGGCCATGAGTTCGTGTACACCCTGTCCCGTCGCCGCGGAAATGAATAACGCTTTAACACCGGCACCCTCAAGCTCACGCTTTATTTCGGACAGCCTGTCCTTCACACCGGGCAGGTCAATCTTATTCAAAGCCACAACCTGCGGCTTCCCCGCCAGTGCCGTGTCGAATAGCAACAGTTCCTCATTGACACGTTTCATCTCATCTACCGGTGACTCGGATTCAGCGCTCATTAAATGTATGATAATTTTGGTACGCATGATATGCTGAAGGAAGTCATGTCCGAGTCCCCTGCCGAGATGAGCTCCTTCTATCAATCCCGGTATCTCCGCCATAATGAACCTGTCCATACCAACTTCAACGACACCAAGGACAGGCTCAATTGTCGTGAAGGGATAACTATCAATCTTCGGCCTAGCCGCCGAGGCTGCCGCCAGCAGGGTTGACTTGCCCACATTAGGATAGCCAATAATACCGACGTCAGCAATCATCCTCATCTCCAGCAGGATGGTCTTTTCTTCCCCAGCCTCTCCCCTCTGCGCAATATGGGGAGCCTGATTCGTCGAGGAGGCATAATGCACATTGCCCCGGCCACCCCTGCCCCCCCTGGCCACGACTACCTCATCACCAGCCTTCTCCAGGTCAGCTAAAAATTCGACGTCATTATCCCCTGACCTACACGAAACAACTGTGCCCGGTGGCACTCCCAGCACAAGGTCTTCCCCGTTTCTACCATGCTTTCTACCACCGCCACCATTCTTGCCTTGGCTCGCCCGAAAAACTCTTTTATGACGATACCTCAGTAAACTGTCCAGAGAACCTTCTGCTATCACGATAATGCTACCTCCTCCGCCACCATCACCCCCATCCGGTCCTCCGTACGGGACAAACTTCTCCCTGCGGAAACTTATCGCTCCGTCCCCACCATCACCTGCCCTCACTCTTAACTTTACTCTGTCAAACATTGATATTAGAAATCAATTTTATAACGTTATGCCAATTGCACTTGTAAGTTTATAAATATTATATAACAATCAATCATTGTTAGTAATTATGATTATTCATATTAATAATACAGTACGGGTTTACGCCAGAAACTCCAAAGCCAAAGCTATTAACACTCAAAATCTCATTAATATAATGATAAGAACGGCACAAAAAAATCACAAATTTTGTCCAATATTGAACAAAAGAATACGGTAATTCGGTCGAAAACTGGATAGCCTGCAGCTTACTTACTCGAACTTGAATGCAGACAGTTTTGAATGTCCTGTATCTTCCTTTTGACGAAGGGGCTACTGTTTATATCAGACGATATTTTTTTACAGGCGGCGGTTACCGAGGCGGCATCGCGGTTACCGAGCTCCTGGCCGATTTGCGCTAGTGAGTAGTTGGTTTCCTGCCGGATAAGGTACATGGCCAGACGCCGGGCGAGAGCGGCATCTTTATCTCTCCGCCGCCCAACCAGGTCTTCCTTGTCGAAGTGGAAGCTGTCCGCCACGGCTTCCATAATCGAGGATGACGTAACCGAATCCACTAAGGGTTCTTTACTCGCTATGTCTTCCAGTGCCTTGGCAGCGATATCAATTGACGGAGGCTCATGGAGCAACCTGGCGAAGGCGACCACCCGATTCAGGGAGCCCTCGAGTACCCTGATGTTACGCTCAACGTGCTGGGCGATGAACTCCGTTACTTCCAACGATATGCTTAAGCCCATCTGTTTAGTCTTGGATTCCAGGATAGACAGTCGCGTTATAAAATCGGGAGTCTGTATAGCAACAACAAGACCCCATTCAAAACGGGAACGCAGCCTTTCCTCCAGTAAGGGGATGGATTTGGGAGGGCAGTCGCTGGTGACAACGATTTGCCGGTTGGTATTGTGTAGTTCGTTGAAGGTATGGAAAAAGCTCTCTTCGGTCTGCTCTTTGCCGCTTATAAACTGGATATCATCAATAAGCAACATGCCGATACTTCTGTATTTACGGCGGAAATCCTCGGTGCTCTTGTCCCGGAGTGCCCGGACGAACTCGTTGGTGAACTGCTCGGCGCTAGTGCAGATAACCTCGGCGTGATTGGCCGTCGCCTCGTGGCCGATAGCGTGGAGCAGATGGGTCTTGCCCAAGCCAGAGCCGCCGTATACGAAGAGTGGATTGTAGCTGTGCCCCGGATTTTGGGCGACAGAGAGAGCGGAGGCGCGAGCCAGACGGTTGCTGGTGCCTTCAATAAAGTTATCAAAGATATAACTGGGGTTGAGTTTGGTGACAACGGGTGCCGATGCGGTACCGGAGTATTCTGCATCGGCGTCGTGTTGATTCTTGTGGTTTTTACCGTTGACCTGAAAGCTTACCTGCACTCCCGGAGCCGTGAGACCGAGGAGGACTTTCTCGATGAGAGAGCGCTGGTTCTTCTCCAGGTATTCAGCCGCGAACGTGTTGGGTACTCCGATAACAAACTGATTATCCTTATAACTCAGGCCGGTGGTTTTGCCAAACCAGGTGCGGTAGTTGGGTTTACTGACCTGGATCTGGAGCTCACCCAACGCAGTCTCCCATATTTCCTGTGGCGTCCTGGTTCTAGTAGTATACATATTTTCAAAACTTGCCTGCTATGTTCCGCAGGCAAAAACTTACCCCCTACCCTGATTTAAGCACAAGCTCACCCTATTCAGAGATTGGATACGGGACATCCCGCCTATTTTCGGCGGATTTTGTGGAGAAAAAATTGATAAATGTTTATTCCATTAACGTCATAAAGCATACTACTAATGGCACCCACATGGCAAGGTTTCTGGTGGCAACAACCAGCCATTTTCGCCCAACTTCTGCCCTTGATAGCTCTTCTAAACTTCATCATTTGTTGATTATTGGGGGTTGTCAGCCCAAACAGCAAGTTGTCGAGAAAATATTTATTTTATGCTAGAATTCTGTAGTCGGGAGGCTTGATTTGCGCATTGTTTTTATGGGTACGCCCGAATTCGCCGTCCCATCTCTGGAACGCCTCATCCTCAACCAGTACCAGGTCGTGGCTGTGTATACGCAGCCTGATAGACCCGCCGGCCGCGGGCGTACCCTGGTTTCGCCGCCGGTGAAAGAGTTAGCTATGCGGCTGGGTCTCACGGTGGTGCAGCCGGTAAGTCTGAAGCCGGCAGAAGAGGTAGCCCGGCTGGCCGAGTTAAAACCCGATGTTATCGTGGTGGCTGCCTTCGCCCAGATTCTACCGCAGTCGGTTCTGGATATTCCCGCTTATGGTTGCATCAATATTCACCCGTCCCTGCTGCCCAGGCACAGGGGTGCCTCGCCGGTGGCGGCGGCGATTCTGGCCGGGGATGAATTTAGCGGCGTAAGCATAATGCTGCTGGAAGCCGGGATGGATACGGGCCCGGTACTTGCCAGGGCGGCGATTCCGGTTTCCCCACAGGACAACACCGGCTCGCTTACTGAAAAGCTTTCTTTAATAGCGGCGAGTCTGCTCCAGGAAACACTGACAGGCTGGCTGAGGCATGAGATTGTTCCACAGCCACAGAATGAGGCTGAAGCGACGTATTTTGCCCGGGTTACCAAAGAAGAGGGGGAGATTGAATGGAGTCTGCCGGCAGTAGAGATTTGGAGGAGAGTACGCGCGTACAACCCGTGGCCGGGGAGCTATACCAGGTGGCGGGGCAGGCAGCTAAAGATAATCGAGGCTGTGTCGGTGGACGGGGAATCGGAGGCAGGGAGGGTACTGGCTTTGCCCGGACCTGAGGCTGTACCGGGCGTTGGTACCGGAGACGGCATCCTTGGCTTGCTCAGGGTTCAGCTTGAGGGAAAGAGGGAAATGTCGGCCGCCGATTTTGTTAGAGGCCAGAGAGACTTCATCGGGGCTCTGCTGCCCAACTAGTTAATTTCTGCGGTATATATTTGTTGCCTCAATCCAGACCACTCTGTATAATCAGTGTTAAGGAGGATAATTTGTCTTTACCACAGGACCTGAGCAAATTTGACGCACTGGTGGAGATAATCGCCCGTTTGCGTGCCCCGGATGGCTGCCCCTGGGATAGGGAGCAAACCCATGCTTCGCTGAGAGAAGAGCTTCTGTCCGAGTGCTATGAGGCGCTGGAGGCGCTTGACGAAGGGGATTCGGCTAAACTCTGCGAGGAACTGGGGGACATGCTTTTGGAGATTGTGCTGCAGGCTCAGATTGCCAAGGATAACGGGGAGTTCGAGATAGGCGATGCCATAAGGAGTATTAACGAAAAGATAATACGCCGCCACCCCCATGTCTTTGGCTCGGGCAAGGCGAAGGATGCTGCCGAGGTATCATATAACTGGGAAGTGCTTAAGAGTGAAGAAAGGGAAGAAGGGGCTTCCATGCTGGAGAGCATACCAAGGCAGATGCCGGCCCTGGGATACAGCCAGGAAGTCCAGCGCCGGGTAGCGCGGGTCGGCTTTGACTGGGAAGACACGGAAGGCGTTATTGACAAGCTGGTTGAAGAGGTCAGGGAATTAAGGGAGGCGGGGAGCGATAGCGAGAAAGCGCAGGAATACGGCGACCTGCTTTTTACCCTGGTGAATGTCGCCCGCCGCGAGGGCATCGATTCCGAGTCGGCACTGCGTGAGGCGAACCGGCGCTTTTACCGCAGGTTTACCCGCATGGAGGAGCTCTGCCGCCAGCGCGGGCTGGCCTTTCATAAGCTGTCTTTTGACGAACAGAATGCCCTCTGGGAGGAGGCGAAAGAGGCGGAAAAGAAATTAAAAAAGAAGAAAAAATAGAATCATTGGTCGGGGCGGGCGGGTTTGAACCGCCGACCTCCGCGTCCCGAACGCGGCGCGCTACCAGGCTGCGCTACGCCCCGCCGGCCTTATTATAGACGTATCAAGCCTCTATTGTAAACTGGAAAAGTAAGAAGTAAGTTAATGAAATACTGTGTATTGATAATCGACGGCGCCGCCGGACTGCCTCTCCCCGAGCGTGGAGGCAAGACCTGCCTGGAGCTTGCTTATACGCCTAACCTGGATGCCATGGCGCCGGAAGGCACTCTGGGGCTGGTGCGTACCGTGCCGCCGGGGATGGAGCCGAGCAGCGCCTGCGCCTGTATGTCCGTGCTGGGTTACGACCCTGAAGTCTATTACCGGGGCCGGGCGGCTATAGAAGCCAGGAGCATGGGCATAGATATCGGTAAAGGGGAGGTCGTTTTCCGCTGCAATCTGGTGGCGGTACGTGACGGTAAAATGTGGGACTACAGTGCGGGCCATATCAGCACTGAGGAGGCACGGGAGATTATAAAAAGTCTGAACGAAGGCCTCGGTAATGAAGGGGTAAAGTTCTACCCCGGCGTAAGCTATCGGCACATCCTGAAGCTCGCAGGGCATGAAGAAACTCTGGATGCAGTCTGTACGCCGCCTCACGATATTCCCGGTCAGCCTGTGGGCGAATTCCTGCCTAAAGGCGCGGGAAGCGGTATCCTTCGTGACCTCATGGCGCAGTCTGTAACCCTGCTGAGAGGCCACCTGGTCAACGTATCGCGTCTTTCTCACGGTGATGTGCCCGTTACCACTATCTGGCTTTTCTGGGGCAGCAGGGAGGCGCCAGAAATGCCAGCCTTCAAGCGGCTTTATCGTAGCAGTGCCGCTATGACATCCGGCGTCGACCTCCTGCGAGGCTTGGCTAAAATGGCCGGTATGGATGTATTAAATACTGAAGGTGTCACGGACGGGCTTGATAATGACTACGCAGCCCAGGCAATCGGCGCCATTGAGGCTCTGGGCAGATACGATATGGTGGTGGTTCATATTGAGGCACCGGATGAGGCTGCCCATGAAGGCTCTGTTGACAACAAGATAGAGGCTATACAGAGGGTGGACGCAGAGGTTGTCAGCCGGCTCCGCTCCTGGCGGGGGGATAACCTGCGGGTGCTGGTAATGCCCGACCACCCCACACCGATAATAACGCAGACCCACAGCGCCGACCCCGTACCTTTTCTGCTCTGGGGTTCCGACTTTAAATCCAATGGTGCCGGGCGGTTCACCGAAGCCGAGGCCGGGAGAACTGGTCTTTTTATAGAGGAAGGGTATAAAATTATGGGGAGGCTGGTGGGTTAGCGATATGGATAAATACGCATTTGCGCAATTGCGCTATGCTGAGGAACGGGGAAAATGGGTTTAATCGTTCAGAAATACGGCGGTACGTCGGTAGCGGATGCGGAGAGAATCAAGAACGTTGCCCGGCGCATAGTCCAGACAAAGGACGCGGGCAACCAGGTGGTGGTGGTCGTCTCGGCTATGGGTGATACGACAGATAAACTGATGGAGATGGCCGCCCAGATTACTGACCATCCGGACGTGAGGGAAATTGATGTTCTGCTCGCTACTGGAGAGCAGCAGTCTATGGCGTTGCTGGCGATGGCTTTGGAGAGTATGGACTGCCCGGCTATCAGCCTCAGCGGCGCTCAGGCAGGCATAAGGACCGATGCGGCTTACAGCCGGGCAAGGATTATGAAAATCGACCCCTGGCGGGTGGTCAGGGAACTGGAAAAGGGAAATATCGTGATTGTAGCCGGTTTTCAGGGCGTGTCTGAGGGTGAGGACGTTACCACGCTGGGGCGGGGTGGCTCGGATACTACCGCCGTGGCTCTGGCGGCCAGCCTGAAAGCTGAGGAATGCCAGATATATACCGACGTTGAGGGGGTTTATACATGTGACCCGCACCTGGTTCCCGAGGCCCGGAAGCTGGACGAAATTGGCTACGAAGAGATGCTGGAGATGGCGAGCTATGGCGCTAGGGTGATGCATCCCCGGGCGGTTGAAGTGGGTGAACTGTTTAATGTCCCCATTCGGGTAGCCTCCAGCTTTTCAAATAAAGCTGGTACATTAATTCATGGAGAGGTAACTATGGAAGCAGGCAATAAGGTAAGAGGTATAGCCCATGACCTTGACGTGGCCAAGATAACCGTGGTTGGTGTACCCGACCATCCGGGTATAGCCGCGGCGATATTCGTGCCTCTGGCAGAAGCTGGCATCAGCGTTGATACTATTGTTCAGAACGCCAGTATTAAAAACATTACCGACCTGACCTTTACCGTGAAAAGAGGCCAGTTAGAGGGGGCGATGCTGGTGGTCAGGCCAATCGCCAGTTCCATTAACGCCGGGGAGTGCGTCAGTGACAACAGATTGGGCAGCGTCAGCATAATCGGCACCGGTATGCAAAATACGCCGGGTTATGCGGCCAAGATGTTTAAAGCGCTCAGCGAACAGGGCATCAACATCCAGCTTATTACTACTTCGGAAATCAGAATAACCTGTATTATTGATGAGGCCAGGGTTAAGGACGCTGTTCAGGCCCTGCATCGCGCATTTGAGTTGGAAATCAGAGAATCAGTTGGATAATAATGCGGCTTCTAGACAGCCACTACTTCCTTAACTTCGGGTATTTCCTGCTTCAGTATTCGTTCAATACCGTTCTTCAGGGTTATGGTGGACATGGGACAGCCGGCACAGGCGCCGACGAGTTTTACCTTAACGGTGCCATCGATAACCTCAACCAGTTCCACATTTCCCCCGTCCTTTACCAGAACCGGGCGTATTTTATCCAGCAGCTCTTCCACCTTATCTTGCATTTTAAGCCTGTCTCCTTTAGTATTAGATAGGACCCTTACTTAAATTCTATCCGCCACCGGGGCAATTTGTCAAACCAGGTATTTTTTGCGTATAAAACCACTTGTATGACGTTTCCCTTTAGTGTAGAATATATTACTTAAAAAAATAAGGTGTTAGGCCGGCAAATGACACGTGATGAAGAAAGACTAATAAGATACAGGCAGCAGCGCAGCAAAGAAGCCATTGATCTGGCGATGCAGGGTAATTGGCAGGAAGCGGTAGGCGTGAACAAGGAAATAATCGATAGCTTCCCCGGGGATGTTGACGCATATAACCGTCTGGGCAGAGCCTATATGGAATTGGGACAGTATTCACAGGCCAGGGAAGCTTACAGCAAAACGGTAGAGCTTGACCCTTATAACGGTATTGCCAGCCGGAATCTCCGGCGCATTAACGATATAAAAGAGACGGATAGTGGTGAAGTTGAGACGGACAAGGTGGAGCCGCAGCATTTTATCGAGGAAATAGGCAAGGCAGGAACCAGCATGCTCTATGACCTGGCGCCTAAGGAGATTCGGGCCAGGATGGTAGCGGGTGATAAAGTAGTCCTCAAGGTGGACGGCTCGAGTCTGACAGTGGAAAACAGGCGTGGTGAGTACCTGGGGCGGGTTGAACCCAGGCATGCCCAGAGGTTGGCCAGGCTGATTCGGGGAGGTAACCAGTATACCGCCACCGTGGTCAGGTCGACGGTAGACATGATGACCATCATTATCAGGGAGATATACCAGCACCCGAGCCAGGCGGGGAGGCTGTCTTTTCCGCCGAAGGGCATGGAGGAGTTCCGCCCCTATGTTAGCGATAGAGTATTCAGGCCGGATGCTGAGTATGAGGATGAGAACGAGGATGAGTCGGGTTATACCATAATCGGTGGTGATGAAATAGAAGTATTGCCTGAGGAGTCAATGGATGCCGATGACGACTCGGGTAATGATGACGAATAGGAGGGTTAGCTGAACATGGTCCTGGGTACGGTCAAACCGGTCAATATAGAAGAAGAGATGAGAGGCTCTTACCTCGATTATGCGATGAGTGTCATCGTCTCCCGTGCCCTGCCTGATGTGAGGGATGGTTTGAAACCGGTACATCGGCGTATTCTCTATGCCATGAATGATATGGGGCTGCGGCCGACCGGACCGCACCGGAAGAGCGCCCGTATTGTCGGCGAGGTATTGGGAAAATATCATCCTCATGGCGATACCTCGGTTTATGATGCCATGGTACGGATGGCACAGGACTTCTCGATGCGCTACCCACTCGTCGACGGTCAGGGTAACTTCGGCAGTGTCGATAATGACCCCCCCGCCGCCATGCGGTATACCGAGGCGCGCCTGGCACGGATAGCTGAAGAGATGCTGGTTGACATCGAGAAAGATACCGTGGACTTTATGCCCAACTTCGATGACAGCCTCGAGGAGCCCAGGGTACTGCCTACCAGATTGCCCAACCTGTTGCTTAACGGCAGCGCCGGGATTGCGGTGGGCATGGCTACCAATATTCCCCCGCATAATCTGGGCGAGGTGTGTGACGCTATTTCCTATCTCATTGATAATCCCAAGGCCACCATTGAGGAACTGGCCAAATTCGTCAAAGGGCCTGACTTCCCTACGGCTGGTATCATCCAGGGGAGTGAGGGTATCAGGAACGCTTATGCTACCGGGCACGGAAAAGTGGTGGTCCGGGCCAAGGCACATATCAGTGAAATAAAGGGAACCGGACGACGCCAGATAGTGGTCAACGAGCTTCCCTATCAGACGAATAAGGCGGCCCTTGTGGAGGCTATAGCCGAACTCGTCAGAAACAAGAGAATCGAGGGTGTCAGCGACCTTCGTGATGAGTCAGACCGCCAGGGTATGCGCATCGTTATTGAATTGAAAAGAGAGTCCCAGCCGCAGCAGATTCTCAACAATCTTTACAAGTATACCGCCATGCAGTCCTCTTTCTTCGTGAATATGCTGGCTCTGGTGGATGGGCAGCCCAGAGTAATCAGCCTGAGGGAGGCGCTTCAGCATTATGTTGATTTCCGTCATGAGGTGATTACCCGGCGTTCCCGCTACGACCTGAAACAGGCAAAAGCAAGGGCACATATCCTGGAAGGGCTGAGAATAGCGCTGGATAATATTGACAGGATAATCAGTACAATACGAAAGTCAGAGACGGCTGAAGCAGCCCGCAAAAACCTCATGAGTGGCTTCGGACTGACCCAGATTCAGGCACAGGCAATTCTTGATATGCAGTTACGGCGTCTGGCTAATTTGGAACGACAAAAGATACTTGATGAGTACACCCAGGTGGTAAAAACGATTGCCTATCTGGAAGACCTGTTAAAGAACCCCAGGAGGATTCTCCTCCTGATAAGAGAAGAAGTAACCGAGCTAAAGTCAAAATACGGAGATGAACGGCGGACCTCCATATTAGAGCAGGGTG
>Ga0315551_10002956_pt1 | contig 12176 bp, 6 predicted proteins | sample SalMarSW160290MG_FD_203678 | JGI IMG/M metagenome (GOLD analysis project Ga0315551, IMG submission 203678) | Salt marsh sediment microbial communities from the Plum Island Ecosystem LTER, Massachusetts, United States - Salt Marsh Sediment SW1602-90 ... | reverse complement strand
CACCTTTTTAAGAATCTTACCCCCCACCCCCGGCGGATAGATATTATTCCCCCTTTTAAGGAGTTGATGGAGGTCTAACCCCTGTAGGGTGGGAGGGTGGGAAATAAAACGCACCCTATAAAAGCGGGGCAACACCCCGCCTTCGGGGAGAGTTTTAAGAGCACAGCCTTTGAGGGTGGGTCAGGGTGGGAAATAAAACGTACGCTAAAAACTTGTTAAATCCCCCAAAAATATTTGATTGCCAGCCTCGGCTGTGCTATATTTAGACGATGGAAATCACTTGGCTGGGTCATTCCTGTTTCAGGCTCAAGGGTAGCGAGGCAACCGTTATCACCGACCCCTATTCCCCGGAGCTGGGCTACAAGCTGGGCAAGCCCACCGCCCGCATTGTCACCGTCAGCCATCAGCACCCCGGCCATTCCTATGTCCAGGGCGTCGGCGGTGAGCCCAAGGTGGTCAGCGGCCCCGGCGAATACGAAATCAGCGGCGTGCTGATTATGGGTATAGCCACCTTCCATGATGGCGAAAAGGGTGCCAAGAGGGGCAGGAACACCGTCTATCATATGGAGATAGACGAACTATCTATTTGCCACCTGGGTGACCTGGGGCATGTGCTTAACGTGGAGCAGGTCGAGGAGATAGACAACGTTGATATCCTGCTGCTGCCGGTGGGCGGTGTTTCTACCATCAACGCCCCGGTGGCGGCTGAAGTGGTGCGCCAACTGGAGCCCAAGGCGGTAATCCCCATGCACTACCAGACGCCGGTGCTAAAAAGAGAGCTGGAGCCGGTGGACCGCTTCCTCAAGGAGATAGGGGCTAAAGACGTTGTCTCCCAGCCCAAGCTGACTATTTCCAAGTCCCACCTGCCCGAAAGCACCCAGGTTTTCCTGCTGGATTACCCCCAATAAATCCCCACCCTACAGCTTGGAAACCTTGATTACCAGCAATATCATGATAATCAGCATGGCCGTCATCACCAGCACAAAGACCAGGAACATGATGCCCCCCATCGGCGTTAGCCACTCCGTCCAGTCAAAGCTGTTGCTCTGGGGTGATGGCGGCGGCTCCGGCGGGGATTCTGCCTCCAGCGGCGGTGCCTCGGTAGAGAAGGCGCCGACAGCGCTCCAGGCGCTGTAAGTATCGCCGTTGACCGCCCTTACCTTCCAGTAGTAGGTAGTATCGTAGTTCAGGCTGACATTGCACTGCCAGGCGGTGTTGACTAGGGCGTAGCTATCGGTTTTGAGGATGGTGGGGTTGTCCAGGGTGGCATTAGTGGATGCCATCAGCTCGTAGCCCTCGGCCCCGGCGATGGCGCTCCACTGGAATATTGGCTTTAGCGGGACGCCGCTGGCGCCGGCCTTGGGGCTTTCCAATATGGGTCCCAGAGACTGGCTGCCGATGCTGGTGTTAAAAGACCACTTCTCCGACCAGGGGCTCAATACCGGCTCGGTGGCTCTCACCCGCCAGTAGCAGGTGGTGGCTTGGTTGAGGTTGGGTAGCTGGGCGGTGCTGGCTCCGGTATTGCCCTCAAAGCCGACGGGGACGCTGGAAAAATCGGTATCGTAGTCAAGCTGCCACTGGTACTCATCGGCGCCTTCCAGCGTCGCCCAGTCCAGGCTGATATTTCGGGCGGTGTCGTTAACCAGGGTGCCCACGCCCGGCGCTTCATCTAGCGGGGAAACTAGGCTGACCGGCTCGGTCAGGCTGTCGTAATAGCTCATCAGCCGGGTATTAACGCTGTCCACTGACCACAGCCGGTGCTCAGCCAGCCACAGCCCGGCCAGGTTAACTTCATCATAAAGCCCCCTGGTTACGGTTTCAAAGGTCGGCCCAAGGGAGTAGGTAGGGTTGAGGCAGCGCTCCATGCCCCCGTCCGTCTGGAAGTTAGCCGCGTACAGTGTCCCCTCGCCGGAGGCTGCCAGGTGCTCGATAATACCCCCCTCCAGGCTGTCAATGACCTCCCAGTCGTCGCTCTTACCGGTGATAAAGCGGTAGATGGCGCTGGCATCATCCTTGTCCTCTTTGCAGTGGCTGGCGGCATAGACGGTGTTATTCCGGCGGTAGCCCGGGTCAAAGGCGACCGTGACGCGGTTGCTGCCCCCCTCGTCAACCAGCTGGGGCAGCGGTTCGCCCAGGGCTTCGAAAGAAGCGCCGCCATCTTCCGACCAGTAGACCCGCCCGTCCTGGGCGTTGCCCACCAGGATGACGCCGTCTTCATCGTAGCTGGGCGATATGGCTATCGAGTTCGGCTTCTGGCTGCCGACGGCGGCTCCGTCGGAATAGGTCAGGCCGCTGTCGGTGGTGAGGTAGACCTGCCCCTTAGCTCCGTCGTAGCTGCCGATGAACAGGCGGTCGTCATCAACCACCACCCAGCTGTCGATGTTAAAGTGGCTGGTTCGACGACTGAAGCTCTGGCCGTTATCGCTTGACTTCCATAGCGCCGCTTTACCGTTACCCCGGCCGGACAGGAACACCATCGGGTTATCTTCATGGTACAGTGGGGAGAGCTCTACCCGGTCAATCTCGTCTACATAAGCTAGAGCGCTGCAATATACCCTTTCCCAAGCAGTTCCCCCGTTGAGACTGCGCCAGAGGCTGTGCCCGCCGCCGGTACAGAAGGTAAGCATAAACAGGGTGCTGTCCTGGCTGTAGTCAGGGGACGGCGCTAAGTCCACGATATCCTCGATTTTGGTATCGATAAAGCTTATCTGGTTCCAGCTGGAGCCGTCCCGGCTTAAGGAGAAGGCACTCTCACTGCCGCTGGTGGCGGCGTAGAGCAGCCCGTTAGCCATAAGCGGATAGGTCTGGCTCTGGCCGGTGGGCGGTTTGAGGCTCCTTGCCCAGTTATGCCCCCCGTCGTGGCTGAGATAAATCTGGGTGCTGCCGGCGGCCCCGGCGATAAGATAGGCGCTACTGGCATTCCCGCTAACCGCCAGCCCGGTGATATCAACATTGTCAACGTGTTCGGCTTCACCGATGTCAAGGTCAATAGCCAGCGATTCTCCCGGTGCCGCCGCCCCTTCAATCCGGTAGACATCGCCGTTGTCGCTACCGGTGTCAATGCTGATAAACAGGACGCAGTGGCGGTTAGGCACGTCGCTGTTATAGTCGTCGGGGAAAACGATGGTGGCTTTACTAGCCACGGCTACCGAAGCCGGAGTTTTGGAGTTATCCTTATTCAGCCGGGCGTCGCTGATGGTGGCGCCCCACCCCTGGTCAAAGATTTTACAGGCAACCAGGGTATCAAATTCATCGGTGACTACTGCTACCAGCTGGCCATCGGCGGTGTGGTTGGGCGAAAAGGCGATGGCATAAACATCGTATTTATCCACCTCCGCATCAGCCCAGGTTAAGGGGTTATCGGGCTTAAGCAGGTAGACGCTGCCGAATTCCCCCCCATCTTTATCCCTGGTACCCACAGCGATGAGGTTGTCATCCGGCTCGTCAAAATCCTTAGCTATAGCCAGTGAGGTGATTTCTATATTATTACTTCCCGCCCCACCCGGGCTTTCCGGTAGGAGAAAGAAGCTATCGGCGCCGTCGTCAGATTCGTAGACCCGGGACGGTGTGGCGTAATATACCAGGCTGGCGTCGTCGGGGGCGGTAGCTATCGCCACGATATCGTCCTCAACTTCGCCCCTGGCTTGCCAGCTATAGCCGCCGTCGGTCGAGCTGTAAAGGGTGTAATCCAGCCCCCGGACGCAGGCGTACAGGGTGCCGTCACTGGCTACGGTCGGGTATTCGATATCGGAACCCCAGGCCAGCCCCCAGTCCCCATTTTCGCCATCGGTGGGGACATTAGCCCGCGACCATTTTAGCAAATCGGCGCTTGCCGCCGCCGGGGTGGTGAAACTGCTCAGCAGTAGCAGTAGCAACCCTAGAACTGCTGCCATCGGTTTTGCCATATGGCAAATTCTAGTGAGCCATTGGACAAAAGTCCTAGAATATTGTTCTATATGATTAAAGTATTTTAGAAAAAGAGGAAGCCCCCCGCACTGCGGGGGGCTTCCTGTATTGGCTTTAAGGTGTTATCCCTTTAGCACCTAATCGGTTAGTACCGTCAGGGTACTCTCCGGGTGGTGACAATCAGGACTATCACCGCAATAACCAATATGGCGCCGATGATAACTATTGCCCATATCCAGGCAGGAGTTATCTGTTCGGCTGGTGGTATCACTATCTCTGGTCCTGCTGTCGTGGGTGGTGGTGCTTCGCCTACAGTAGTAAACGTACCAACATCACTCCACGGTGTATCGGTATCAACGCCAATAGCTTTCACATGCCAGTAGTAGCGAGTCTCGAAATTAAGATCGGTATCGCACTTCCAGGCAGTGCTAACTAGAGCGCTGGAGCCGACCAGAGCTACCAGAGGCTCAGCGAAGTAACCACCGGCGGTGGTCGTCGGGTCAAGGGCGAGCTCGTACTCGTAAGTCTCGGCCCACTCAATACCGGACCACTCGAAGGTCGGGCTTAGAGGAATGTCGAATTCACCATTTTCCGGAGCTTCCAGGCGAGGTCGTGCCATTGAGGCACCGATAGCCGTCTTGAACTTGTAAGTCTCGGACCATGGCGAAATCAGCGGTGCGCCAATCAGTAGACCAGCGACATTAATATCGGCTGACCTCACCCGCCAGTAGTAGTTCATGTTGGGATTCAACCCCCGGATTTCCCAACCAAGAGAGTTAGCGAAGATATCTGCTACCCTGCTCTTGAATTCGGGGTCAATGCCAACCTGAAGCTCGTACATTCTGGCGCCCGCCATCTCGTTCCAGGCGAAGGTGACATCGGGTCTCACTTGGCCCTCAGGCAACAGTCCTACTCCAGTTTCGCCGTCACCCGGCATTACCAGTGGCGGTCCGACGTGCAAGGTATCGGTGAACATCACTAGCTGCTCCCAGTAGGGAACAGCGCCAAAGTTGGCGTAGAAGAAGGTGGGGGCTAAGGTGGTGGGGTTGAGGTCGAAGGCTAGCTGGGCCCCAATCAGGTCTACACCAGCGGTAAGCCCATTGTTCTCCGTCTCGAAGTAAGGAGGTACGGCGCTGTCGACATCGAAGGTGGGGTTGGTGCAGCGCCATATGCCGCCGGAAATATCAGGTGTGGCTACAGCCGCTCCGTCGGCGACATAGAGTACGCCGTTCGGTGGCAAGAAGCCCACCGGCGGTCCGGCGGCAGCAAAAGTAGTCGGGTTGTAGGCGCCAATGCCCTGGATGCCATCTATCTGCACCCACTCGCTCTCGCCGGGGTCGTCAAAGTCGACCTCGCTGCGCCATACACCGAGGTTGGGCCCTCCAAACATTGAAACGGTGTAGACCATGTTGTTCTCACCGAAGGCAATGTCGGGGAAGGTCATGCACATGCCAGCCACCGGTTCACCGGGGCTGCCCACTCGCTCAACGGTATCGCCGCCATTGCTGGAGAAGAACACTCCATTAACAGCGCTGATGATTACGTTGGGTCCCATGGGCATAATCCCGATTATCCTGGTGTTCATCGGGTTCTCTTCTGGTTTATCCCAGGTGCTGCCGGAATCGGTGCTCCACCACATGGAGCCGTTGTTGAAACCGGTCCACAGCTCGGTCTCGGAGGCGAAGCTGACCGCACTCAAGCCGCCCGGCTTGGTGATGGTTATCTTCTTGAACCAGGTGGCTCCCATATCCGAAGACCGCCATATGACCTCGTTGCCGAAGTCGACGGTGAATATGGTCTCATCGCCCACGCGCCACACCTGAGCCATGGTTTGCTCGAAGGTGTTGCCGTAGGAGAATATCCTCTCCCAGTTCTCGCCGCCGTTGGTGGTCTGCCACAGCGCACCATTGATGCCGCCAACCTGGGTCACCATGTTCAGCGTGTTGGCGGCGTTGAAGCCGGTGGCATTGAGCCAGGCTACCGCGTATCCGGTGGCGCCTACACCATAGTCAACCAGGCTTACCTGGTTAAAGGTGGCGCTGAAGTTGCCGGGGCTGCGGCTGAAGGCGCTGGTGTTGGGGAGCAGATCCACGGTTCCGGCGTAGGACACGCCGCTGTCCAGGTAGTCATGCGACATCAATACCTGGACGTTTAAGCCGGTGGGGAACTTGAAGGAAGGCATCCAGGTGGCGCCGGCGTCCTCACTGTGGTAAGCCGGCAGGTAGGCTGGTATGGAGGTTGGGTTGAGGTTGGTAGTACCTACCAGGACGTCGCAGTCCTCGGCATCGCCGGCGACATCTATGGATACGATGTTGGTCGCCGTCGGCATCAGGGTGCTAGATTCGCCCCTGATATCCAGGTCATCGCAGCCGGAGTAGAACGGGGCTCCTGCCAGGTTTACCTTGTAAACATCACCCAGCTCGCAGGTTGGTGCAGCTGGAGTTATCCAGCCGTCGGTGTATTGCGTGCCGGTGTTGCCGGCAAATATGCCCAGGAAGAGGACATTGTTACCTGTCCCGCCGGCACTGAAGTCCTCGGGGAAGGCTATCCTCGCCCGAGTGGACATAAAGTCCCTGTCCACCGCATCCCTCATTGGAGCGTCGCCGTAGGTTGCTCCCCACGGGGCAGGGGCGGCGGTGGTGGTTGGGGTAATGGCAAACCGGGCTACGGTCAGGCCATCTACGGTGCCGATGAGGTTAGTCCCCACTGCGCCGAAAAACTCGTCGCTGTCAAAGAACGGCGAGAAGCCGACCGCTAGCACGTCAACCGGGTTTGCACCGGCGGTACCATCGTCAATGCCCTGCGCTGTCCATGCCAGCGTCTTTGAGCCGTAGATGTACACATCGCCGGCAAAAGCGCCGGTGGCAGTGCCCACCATTAGCGTTACCCGGTCCTTGTCGTCCATGGTCACATCCATGTCCGTGATGAGCTCAGCAGGGGCCCAGCCGGGAAGCATAGCGGCAAAGGTATCGCCGCCGTCAACCGACTGGAATACATTCAGCTGGGTGGCGACGAACAGCGTCTCGTCATCCGCGTACTCCTTCGAGGTCACGATGTCCACGATGGGAGTGCCGTCAGCCACAGCGCTGAAGCTGGGCATCAAATCCCAGTCATAGCCGCCGGAGGTGGACTTCATCAGCTCAGTGAGTGCGCCACCGTCGGTAAAGGGGGTGGCAGCAGCTATGTCGTAGCTGGCCATAAGCACGCCGTCGGCAGTGCTCGTCAGGTCAAAGGCGCCTGTGACAGCGGCATTACCTGCGTTGGCCACAAGGATAGTATAGTCCGTGATATTGATGGGGATTCCAGCTACGAAAGTAGTGCCCGCTGCCGTGCCTGCGGGAAGGTTCAAGGTCGCCGTCGCCGTGGCGCCAGCTGGCGTTTCGTAGGTGAAGTCCACCATCAGGGGATTAGCCGCGTCTATAGTGGTGGTGACAACGATGTCCGTGAACTGCGCCGCGAAGAACATCGAGGCGAACAGGTCGCCGCTCGATGAGGTCGCTATCGGCCCCACTTCGGAACCCGGCGCGCACCAGTAATCACCCTCGGAGCCGGCTACCGCAAAGTCATCTACCTGAGGCAGAGTAAACTTGGTAAACTTCAGGTTGCTTGAAGCTGCTCCAGCCGGGGCTCCCGCCAGGCCAACCGTCAGGCTGGCTAGCAGAACTACCGTCAGCGCTATCCCAAAAATTTTATAGTATTTACTTTTCATAAACCTTAAGTTTTTCCTCCTTATGTTGTTATGTTGTTCCCCACAAAAGGGAAAATTCCCCTCTCGTGGAGACAAGGTTATCGTTGTTTTTGGTGATTAATTTTCTTCTCCCCTCAGGCTTGACTGCCCTCGGGCTTTCACTATCGCATCACCCCCTTTACCTTCAAATTAGAGATTTTCCCCACACTACACCCATAGCGTGGCTTCAAACGCTCGTTAACTACTATAAGCATAAGTTCGCCGTTTGTCAAGCCCCCAATCCGAAGCTAACAAATTAACTTAACCCCACTTTTTCGGGCGTCTATCTTCACAGGCAGCAGTGTGACAGGAAATTGTTAAGGAGTGATTAATTTTTTTATATTTTTGGGGAAATAGAGGGCGCCACTGCTTACATCTCTTTAGTCAGGGTAGCCAGGAACTCGGCGTTGGACTTGGTCCGGCGCATGCGGTCCAGCACCCGCTCCGTGGTCTCGGCAAAGTTGACGGAATCGGAGGCAATAATGGTCGCCATACGCCTCAGCAGCCGTACCTGCTTCAGGGTCTCTTCGTCCAGCAGCAGTTCCTCGCGCCGGGTGCTGCTGCGCTGGATATCCATAGCCGGGAAGATATGGCGTTCTGCCAGCCGGCGGTCTAGGTGCAGCTCCATATTGCCGGTCCCCTTAAACTCCTCATAGATAAGCTCATCCATGCGGCTGCCGGTATCGATAAGGCAGGTGGCGATGATGGTCAGGCTGCCGCCCTCATCCATGTTGCGGGCCGCCCCGAAGAAGCGCTTGGAGGGGTGCAGAGCCGCCGGGTCGATGCCGCCGGACAGAGTACGCCCGCTGGGGGGCATAGCCAGGTTATAAGAGCGGGTCAGGCGGGTAATGCCGTCGAGCAAAATCGCCACATCCCGGCCCGTCTCCACCATCCGCTTGGCTTTCTCCAGCGCCAGCTCGGCAACGCGGGTATGGTTCTCCACCGGCTCGTCAAAGGTAGCCGCTATCACCTCCCCCTTCACCGACCGCCTCATGTCGGTCACCTCCTCCGGCCGCTCGCCGATGAGGCAGACCATGATATCAATATCGCTGTAGTTAGTGGTCATGGCGTTGGCGATAGACTTGAGCAGAATCGTCTTACCGGCTTTAGGCGGCGATACAATCAAGCCCCGCTGCCCCCGGCCGATGGGGGCGATGAGATTTATAAGACGGGTGGACAGGTCGTCGGAGTTGGTTTCCAGGTTAATCAGTTTATCGGGGAAGGTAGGCGTCAGCGCCCCGAAATGGGGCCGTTTCTTGGCCATCTCCGGGTTAATACCGTTGATTGCCTCCACCCTTACCAGCCCGTAGTATTTCTCGCCGTTTTTGGGCGGCCGGCCCTGGCCGGAGACGACATCGCCGTTGCGCAGGCCGAAGCGGCGTATTTGAGACTGGGAAACATAGACGTCCGCCGAACTGGGCAGCAGGCTCTCCTGTCTCAGGAAACCGTAGCCCTCGGCGGTAGTCTCCAGGGTACCGCCGCAAAAGATGAAACCCTGTTGCTCGGCGTTAGCCTGGAGCAGGCGCATGACCAGCTCCTGCTTCTTGAGGCCGGTGTAGGCGCTGAGATTCATACCCTTGGCTATCTCCAGCAGTTCCTCCCGGCTTTTAGTTTCCAGTTCGGTTATGTTAATGCTGTTGTAACCTCCACCCTCCATAGCTATCCTCCCTTTCTCTTTGATATGCTCCGCCAGTCGCTTAAGAAGCGGGCGACACCGACATCGGTAAGCGGGTGTTTAATCATCTGCGTCAGCACTTTATAGGGCACGGTGGCGATGTGCGCCCCCGCTTTAGCCGCCGCCAGGCAGTGTTCGGGGTGGCGGATGCTGGCGGCAATAACTTTGGTCGGCAGCTGGTAATAGTCAAAGACATCAACGATGTCCTCCACCAGCTCCATGCCGTCGTGGCCGGCGTCATCCAGCCGCCCGACGAAGGGGCTGACGAAGGCCGCCCCGGCCAGAGCCCCCAGCAGCGCCTGGTTTAGCGAAAAGCACAGGGTAAAGTTAACCTTTATCTTCTCTTTAGCCAGCGCCGAGGTTACCTCTAGCCCCTCGGCGGTAGCCGGGATTTTAATGACCACATTAGGCGCCCAGGCGGCGATTTTTCTAGCCGCCTCAATCATGGCCGGCGCCCCCTCCACCACCACCTCCGCCGAAACCGGCCCGTGGATAATGGTGCAGATTTCCTTGACCACCGCCTCGTAGTCAGCGGTGCCCTCTTTGGCCATCAGGCTGGGGTTGGTGGTCACCCCGCTGACCACCCCCAGTTTGGCACCCTGCCTTATATCGTCGACGTTAGCTGTATCCAGAAAGATTTCCATTTTAATAACCTCTAATTTAATATTGAGAGGAAAGAGGCAGGGGTGGTTGGGCCCCTTCCCTTAAGATATCCTTGGCGGCGCCGATAAAGTCACGGAACAGGGGGTGGGGGTGGCCGGGGCGGGAACCGAATTCGGGGTGGAACTGGCAGGCCAGCATCCAGGGGTGGTCGGCGACCTCACAGACCTCAACCAGCCGCCCGTCGGGGGAAAGCCCGCTGTAGACCATCCCCGCCTTCTCCAGCCGCTCGCGGTATTCATTATTAAATTCATAGCGGTGCCGGTGGCGCTCTTCGATGAGGCTCTGCCCGTAGGCTTTGGCGGCCCGGCTGCCGTCAACCAGTTTACAGGGGTAGTTGCCCAGGCGCATGGTGCCCCCCTTGATTTTCTGCCCCTTCTGGTCGGGGAGGAAATCTATGACGGGGTAGGGGGTATCGGCGTTAAACTCGGTGGAGTTAGCCTCTTTCGAGCCCAGGGCGTAGCGCCCGAATTCGATGACCATGACGTGCATCCCCAGGCACAGCCCCAGGTAGGGTATCTTATTCTCTCTGGCATAATTAGCCGCCCGCACCATGCCCTCTATGCCCCTGATGCCGAAGCCGCCGGGCACGATAATGCCCTGCACCGTGCGCAGTACGGAATCGTCCCCGTCGTTTTCCAGCGTCTCCGAAGGCACCCAGACCAGCTCCAGGTCCCGGCTGTGGTACAGAATGGCGTGCTGCAGCGCCTCCCGCACCGAAAAATAGGCGTCCTGCAGCTCCACGTATTTGCCCACCAGGGCGATTTTCACCGGCTCACGCGGCGTCTTGATAAGTTTAACCAGCTCCTGCCACTGGCTTAAGTCCGGCGGCTGGGGCTTTAATTTCATCTTGTTGATAATAAGCTCTCCCAGCCCCTCCTCCTCCAGCACCAGCGGCACCTGGTAGATGGTCGATACCGTGGTCAGGGGGATGACCGCCTTCCGTTCCACATCGCAGAACAGGGATATCTTATTTCTTATCTCTTCCGAGATGGGATAATCACTGCGGCAGACTATAATATCGGGCTGGATACCGATGCGCCGGAGTTCGTTGACGCTGTGCTGGGTGGGCTTGGTCTTCAGCTCCTTGGTGGAATTTAAATAGGGGAGCAGGGTGACGTGGACGTAGAGGATATTATCCCGCCCCACCTCGTTGCGCATCTGCCGGGCGGCTTCCAGGAAGGGCAGCCCCTCGATGTCGCCCACGGTGCCCCCCACCTCGATGATAACCACATCGGCTTTAGATTTCTCGGCCAGCTTCTTGAAGCGGTCTTTTATCTCGGAGGTAACGTGGGGCACTACCTGGATGGTTCCCCCCAGGAAATCCCCCCGCCGCTCCTTGGCGATGACATGGCTGTAGATTTGCCCGGAGGTAACGCTGGACTCGGTGGTCAGGTTGACGTCGATAAAACGCTCGTAGTTGCCCAGGTCGAGGTCGGTTTCGGCGCCGTCCTGGGTAACAAAGACCTCGCCGTGCTGGTAGGGTGACATCGTCCCCGGGTCGACGTTAAGATAGGGGTCGAGCTTCTGCGCCGTTACTGATATCTGCCGGCTCTTGAGGATGGTGCCAATAGAGGCGACGGTGATACCCTTGCCAACGGAACTAACTACGCCACCGGTTACAAAGATATACTTTGACATGGGGAAACCAAACCTAGGAACTCAATAGAAGTAAACTCGCCAATAAGTAATAAGTGGGGGTTTCTTAATATTATAATGATGGATACCTCACTTGTCAATAGTTTGTCTTAAGCCGGCTGGCAATGTTATTATTATAGCCGTGGACAAAAAGCTAAAAGAAATTCTTTCCCGCCGCCCCAAGGAGCGCATCACCGACGATAAGCTGGTGGCGGCGGCGGTGCTGCTGCCCATCTACTATAAAGAGGGAGAGGTAAATATCCTGTTCACCCGGCGCACCGAGAACGTCAGGACGCACAAAAGGCAGATATCCTTCCCCGGCGGTGCCCGTGAGGGCGATGAAAGCCTGCGCCAGACCGCCCTGCGCGAAAGCCAGGAAGAAATAGGCTTAGCCCCGGGCAAGGTCAAGGTACTGGGGGAGCTGGACGATACCGTTACCCTGGTTTCCAACTATATCGTTTCCCCCTTCGTCGGTCTTATCCCCTGGCCCTACGATTTTAAGCCGGACGGCGTGGAGACCGACGAGATAATCGAAGCCCCCCTGCCGACGCTGCTGGATGAAGAATCCTG
>Ga0315551_10002953_pt1 | contig 12180 bp, 15 predicted proteins | sample SalMarSW160290MG_FD_203678 | JGI IMG/M metagenome (GOLD analysis project Ga0315551, IMG submission 203678) | Salt marsh sediment microbial communities from the Plum Island Ecosystem LTER, Massachusetts, United States - Salt Marsh Sediment SW1602-90 ... | reverse complement strand
CTGAGGAGGGTTTCTTAGATGAGGTCAAGCGTTTAAGAGATTTAGGTTTTAAGCGTATCACACTCAAAACCGGAGCCTACTCGATGCAGGAACTTGCCATGGCCATTAAATATTCTGCAATGGCTAAAATAGATCTCTTAACCATCGACGGTGCCCCGGGCGGAACAGGTATGAGCCCATGGAGGATGATGGAAGAATGGGGTATACCTACTTTTTATCTGGAGGCACTTACTTATGAATTCTGTCAGAAGTTAGTTAAAAAAGGAGCACGTCTTCCCGATATAGCCATAGCAGGAGGTTTTTCAACTGAAGACCATATCTTTAAAGTCATTGCAATGGGTGCGCCATTTGTTAAAGCTGTCTGTATGGGTAGGGCATTGATGATACCGGGCATGGTAGGAAAAAATATTGCCATCTGGCTTAAGGAAGGTAATCTTCCGTCTACGGTTTCTAATTACGGAAAAACGGAAAAAGAAATTTTTGTCTGTTATGAAGAACTGGCCGAGAAGTACGGTAAGGATATGAAAGATATAACTTTAGGTGCTGTAGGTGTATATTCTTTTGTTCAGAAAATTAAGGTTGGACTACAGCAGCTGATGGCAGGAAGCAGAAACTTCAGACTTGGTACGATTTCACGCGATGACCTTATGTCTTTGACTGAAGAAGCTGCAAAAATTTCCGGCATTCCTTACGTGATGGATGCATATCGTAAAGAAGCAGAGGCAATTCTTGAAGGATAGGCAGACTGTGAAATAAGAAGTATGTCTGATCAATAGAAAAGTTTAAGTGTTTGCGGAGAGGTGAACTATGGAAAATAAAGGATTATGTGAAACATGCGTGCATGATAAAGAATGTACTTTCTCCAGGAGATTTCCGGTTATAGAATGCGAAGAATTCAGCGATCATGAGCCAGCCGAGGAGAAAAGTAATGACTGCGCTGATAAGTAAATTTAAAAATAATATTTATTCTGACTGTCTTTAATTATATTTCCAATTTTATTATAAAAAAAAGGACTAATTTAAGAAAAATATTTAATATATTTGACTGCCCCTGACTTTTCCCCGATCTTGAGTCCAGTTTTTAAGTTAGTCTTAAACCATTTTGAGGGTTCCCCAAAAACTAGTCCATCTATAATGTCAGAAATGTGAATATTAAAACTTTTATCATGCCATCAAATCACATATTTTTATTATTTTTAATATTATATATCCTATTCAGATCATTGTAATAAAATATTTTCGTTTATATACAAGTCTGAATGTTTGAAATTATCTATAATTATATGCTTTAGCTTTCTCATATAGGATTAAATTAAAATCAATCAAGTGTTCCAAATAACCCTCTCCTTATATATGACTTAAGAAATAAGGAGATTGGAATCAAAATTATATATAAGATCAATATAATAATGTTTCTAAGATTATTTTGTAATATGTACCAAACCTAGTTGCCAGCAGCCTTTGATAAATCTCCTCTTATAATAACAACATCAAACGGTTCCTCATTCTCTCCCCGCGATATTGTAAGAGTAACTTTGCTATTTATAGGACCTCTTAGACGTAACAAACCTTCGCCCTCTCTCATATCAGAACAATTGATTCCATCGATTGCAATAATTTTGTCTCCCTTTTTAAGTCCTGCTTTGTCGGCAGGCAGGCCCGGGGCAATTTCATTTATGATAATGAAATTCTGAGAAACCTCGATCTCGAATCCAATTCCGCCACTTTCTTTCGAAATTATCTGATCCGCAGTACTTTTATCTATCACAGTTCTGATTTTTATGATTTTCCCATCTTTTATTTCAAAAGTCATGTCTGCCTGAATTGTATCAATGCCTATTATTTTATATTCATCACTGGATTCTTCAATTTGTACGCTGATGATGTCCCCACTGGTGTTGGTCCATTTGAGGATTTTTATATTATGTTTCCACAGGACATTATGTTTTATGGAATCGTGTATTGATTTTACATCTACCGATTCCGATTCCTGATCTCCTATCTTTTGCTCCGTTACGATATCATTGCTTAAAAGCCCAATCACGGAATCTGCATCTCCTTTGTTATAATACTCAATAAATGACTCAACAAGTGTTTTTTGATCTGAATTTTGAAGAGCACTATCATTGTTGCCGCTGCATCCGGTTATCATGATAGAGACAATTAAAAGCATAATTAACAAACGCATATATTTCATGGTCCTAATCCTTTTAGTGTTTGCTCAATATTTTTTAGCCTCTTCTCTTATACCTATATAAATAATTTAAAACCATCTTTAAACATATAAAAAATCTGTTTAGTAATTCTTATTTCTCATAAATATTCTTTCGATGACCTATTTTAATTATAAGAATTAGCAAGTTTTGCTTATCTATATCTATTATTACTCTGTAATCTCCAATCCTTATTTTATAACCAGGATCGCCAATAAGCTTTGTAATATAAGTTTCAGGTCTTATTCTGATCCTTTCAAGAGCAGAAATAACTCTTTCCTGTATTGCTTTGTCCAGTTTAAACAGTTGTTTTTTTGCCTTTTGAGAAAAGATAATCTCGTACAATAAAATCACCGATGCTTATTTTATCTTAAGTTCTTTCTTAATTTGACCCAGTGTATAGATTTTACCTGCCTTAATCTCTTCTCTTGCCTCTTGTAACGCTTTCTTTGTTTTTTCATTTAACTCCATTGTATCTTCAATCAAATCCCAGATAACACTTTCATAGGTTTCTCTATCTGAAAATTTCTTTTTAGACAATTCCTTTTTTAATTCCTTGCTTATTTGTATAGTAGTTACCATAGCAATTCCTTTTCTTATTTAAATAGTATCCACTATAGTTAATTATAGTGTTCTATAGCTTATATAAATATATTTTAAACTTAATAATTAAAATTGCAATAGAAGAGATTTTGATAAAAAAGAAATGTGACAAACACAATTCTTTAATTAATGATTACAATAAGTTTAAGAAAATAGAAGTTGTAATTATGCGGCAAGAGGTTTAAGATATTAGAGCTTAAACAAGCCATAAAGGATATTTTTAAAAAATAAAATCCGGAAGCAATCAATAGTGATACCCGGCAGGAATGATTTGAGATTTAATAATCATGAAAATTCGTAATATAGCAATTATTGCCCATGTTGATCATGGGAAGACCACCCTGGTGGATTCCCTCCTTCGTCAATCTAAAACAAAATTAAACAAGGAAGTTGCTTCGGTAGACTGTATAATGGACAGCAATGAACTTGAAAGGGAACGGGGTATTACAATTTTTTCAAAAAATGCCTCGGTTATCTGGCGCGATGTAAAGATCAATATTATAGATACCCCGGGCCATGCTGATTTTGGCGGTGAGGTTGAGAGGGTTTTAAAAATGGCGGAAGGTTCGCTCCTACTTGTGGATGCTCAGGAAGGACCTATGCCGCAGACACGTTTTGTCTTAAAAAAAGCCCTCGAACTTAATCATAAAATTATTGTAGTCATAAATAAAATAGATAAACCAAACTCCGACATGAATAAAGCCTTAAACGATACTTTTGACCTTTTTATAGATCTTGGAGCCAGTGAAAAAACTGCAAATTTTCCGGTTCTTTATACGTCCTCAAGAATGGGTAAATCCGGTCTGGAGCCCCATTTGCATCTGATGCAGGATATTACGCCATTATTCGATGAGATTATAAACTATATCCCTGAACCCGATGGAGATATAGATTTGCCTTTGCAGATGCTTGTGACTTCAATAAACTGGGATAATTACAAGGGCCGTATTGCAACGGGCCGGATCTATAACGGGAAAATTGATGCGGGGCAGGAAGTCATTAGAATAGACCGCGAAGGCCAGATGGAGAAGTATCGCCTGACTTCACTTATGACATTTAAGGGATTAGCACAGGAAGAGATCGGGGGAGCAGCAGCCGGAGAAATTGTTTCAATTGCAGGGATACCCGATATCATGATCGGCGAAACAATAGCCGACACCAACACACCGATAGCCCTGCCATTGATTAAGATTGAAGAACCTACTGTCAAAATAAATTTTTCTGTCAACTCATCTCCCTTTGCGGGCAGAGAAGGCCAGTTTACAACTTCAAGGCAAATAAGGGAAAGGCTCTATAAGGAGCTTGAAAATGATGTAGCATTGAAAGTGGAAGATAATCCTTCAGGCGGATGGATTGTTTCGGGCAGGGGCGAATTTCATTTAGCTATTTTTATTGAAAGATTACGCCGGGAAGGCTATGAACTGCAGGCTTCCCAGCCACAGGTTATCACTAAAATAATAGAAGGCAAAAAATTCATACCGTATGAAGAAATTTTTATTTCAGTGCCGGAACAATATTCAGGGGCAGTGATTCAGAAATTGGGAAGCCGGAATGGTCAAATGAAGAAAATGGAAATGAAAGAAGGAATCACCTACCTTGAATTTATAATACCGACATATGGCTTATTTGGTTACAGGCGGGAATTTATGACTGATACCAGCGGGCGTGGTATAATGAACAGCCTTTTCTACAATTATCTGGAGGACAGTAGCGAATGGAAAAAGCGCGAGAGAGGTTCACTGGTTGTATGCGAGAGCGGAACGACGCGATTATATGGTCTTACCAGTATTCAAAGCAGGGGTGAATTATTCTATGGTCCGGGTGCCCATGTATATAAAGGCCAGGTAATCGGGCAAAATTCCCGAAAGGAAGATATATGGGTAAATGCCTGCAAGGAAAAGCAGTTGTCAAACATGCGTTCCAAAGGTGAGGGCGGTATGGAACATTTTAACGTTCCGAGGATTATTAGCCTGGATGATGCTCTTGAATATATTGATGACAGCGAACTTGTTGAAGTGACTCCAAAATCTGTCCGTATACGTAAAATTGCCTTAAGTCAGCTTGAATCAAAGAGGAGCAGAAAAACCCTGTCTTGTTCCCATTCCTAACACAGAAGTTAAGCTTCTCAGCGTCGATGGTATTGCACCGGAGATGATATCTTTTATTAAAAAATCGATTATGGCCGTCCATAGCGAACGAAGTTAGAACCAGAATTATTGATTTAAGTGAGGATATTCTTATTCCTGAATTGAGTTATGGAAATAAATTATGAAAATTCATATATCTAAAGGGAAAAAGTTGTTAGGGTTTATATTAATAACTTTAATCAGTCTGGCAATACTATCGCTTACTTCAATACTTCTGGTTAATTTATTATATAAACCCGATCATGGTGATAATGTGCGACAGTATTTTGATGACGACTTACTGTTAAAAGCTTCAAATTATAATAGAGTTTCATTAAATATCAGTATTGTCAGCCGTTTTTTATCCTGGTCCATTATGTCCGGTATAATTATTGTATTTTTTAAATATTTTAAAAACACCCGCATAAATATTTTACTGGCTTTTTCTTTTATAGTCTTATTTTATATATTAATCCAACTTATACTCCTACCGCTGGCATATTACAGAGGTTACATTATCGAGCATAGGTTTGGGCTTTCAAACCAGACTTTAGTTATGTGGTTCTCAGATTACTTAAAAGAAAATGGCATTTCCATATTAATTTCTTCTCTGGGGATGACGGGTATCTATGCCCTTATGATTTATATACCGAAGCACTGGTGGATAATTTCTTCAGCTGTTTTAGCAATATTTATCATAGTGAGTACCTATCTCTATCCCATATTAATAGACCCGCTTTTTTATAAATTTGAAAAGTTAAAGGATGCAAATTTTCAGGAACAAATAATAAATATTGCAGGGAAAGCAGGCATAGAAGTAAAGGAAGTTCTGGTAGCTGATGCAAGCAGGAAAACCAATAAAGCAAATGCCTATTTTACCGGAATTGGAGGCAGCAAACGCATAGTAGTATTCGATAATCTAATTAATAATTTTTCAAGGGAAGAGACATTAAATGTAATAGCACATGAAATAGGACACTGGTACAACTGGCATATATTCAAGAGCATAATAATAGGGATCATTTCGGGAACTGCCGTGTTATTTCTTATGAATGCTGTTTTTGCTTACTCCAACATGGTAGGAGATTTCAAATCAATTCTGGTTATAATTCTTTTAATATCAATAATTTCGTTTTTGTCCCTGCCGTTACAGAATGCAGTGTCCCGGACTTTTGAAAGACAGGCTGATAATTTTGCAATTCAGGCAACAGAAAATCCTGATGCTCAAATCCAGTTAATGTTAAAGCTTGCGGAATCAAATCTGTCTAATGTATCTCCACACTGGTACATAAAATATTTTCTTTACAGTCATCCACCAATAATGGAGAGAATAGAAGCTGCCAACCGGGTTTAATATATTTTATCTGGAAGTTACTACCGCTCAAGCAAAAGTGAAATTTCGAACCAAATTTTAAAAGAGTTAATTATAATGAAAAATCTGTCTATCTGGAATTAATCTTAAATCTTTTTTTAAAAATAAAGAATGAAGATATCATCAATATTGTCAAAAATGTCCCGGCAATTGCAGAAATTATTATAATGATGGCAGGAATATTGCCAGTAATAAAAGAATATCTTACTAAAAAGTAAAAAAGTATCCAATAGATTAGACTTGTAGCAAGTCCAGGAGAGTATTTCTTAGTAATAATAGTTGATATTAAATGCCATATTCCATTTGTTGTATATAAAAAGATAAATATTAGTGGTGCAATTATCCATAAACCGTTAAATATCTCAAATAATATAATGGATATAATTGTTAACGAAAGTAATAATGTATTAAAACCAAAGAAATGTTTCCATTGATATTCCGGCCAAAACAGGTTTTTAACCATCCCGACAAAAGTTTCGCCCATTAATGATTCGTCTATTATGTGAATGATATAAGCAATTACAAAACCCCAAAAAATAAATGAGATAGGAATTTCTAAAACGGTTGATAATGAATTAGTTGCAACTATTTCCATTTCATCTCCTTAAATCTATTATATTTGATCCTAATAAATTATACTGTTAAATACGCTGGTAAAACAATATTATTAGATAAAAAAATGTTGGTAAAGAGCCCAATCCTGGCCGAGCATTGTGGTCAGGATAAAATGGGACAAATAAGACAGTATAAAAAAGAGTGTCTATGAGCATATGGAAAATATTAAAAGATGCAAGATGAAAGTCAGAGATAATAAACGATTAATTATAGCAATTTCAATTTCTATTATTTGTGGCATAGCAGGATTTTTCCTATCTTTTTTAATTGGTGAGGGATTAATGGAGGTGCTCAGTGATGAAATGGCCATGCTCTTAATGTTTGTTGGTGTAGCTATTTATAATTTTATAATATGTCTGATTTTAGGAAGATTTTACTCAAAAAGCGTTTGGTTTGTTGCAGGCTTTCAAATAGGTACTGTTTAAAATATAGATAAGGGTTTAAATATTAAAAAAAATTCAATTGGAGGGAAAAATTTGAAAAAGCGATTATCTGGTATATTATTACCAATCATATTGATACAATTAATAATATTAATCCTATTGTTATTTTCAGGTTGTGAAAATTATACTTCATCTAAAGAGATCAACGCGCTCTTTGTTAAAAATGATCTAAATATTGAATTTAAGGTTTTGCAAGATAAAGATCATATATATGAATTCACAACACTGACAGACAATCTGGAGAGTAAAAATTATTTATTGATTGATATTGAAAACAATTTTTCTGTTTCCAGTGACAGAATACCTATAACACCTGATAAAGTTTACAAATTATTTATAACAATAAAAAATGAAAGTGCTGATCCCCTTGTGTTATATTCATTTTGGAAAGATTCAATAACAGAATCTCGTAATTTTACTCTTGCAGGTGAAAACGGAAATCCACCGAAATCAGAAACACAAAACATAAATAAAGACTGGACAAAATATGAAGAAACATTCCAGGCTCAAGAAAATGAGAATTTTATTATGATGCGAATATACAGCACTCAGGGTGTATTTAGCATAAAAGACATCTCTATTGAAGAAATATAGGATACTAGGCAGTAATGCCATTTAGACCTACGAGTCAACGGACCTCCGTCTGGTTGAAAGAGGAAAATACATGGTCATGAAAGATTCACAAGTAACATCCTTCCAAGGTATCTTCGTCGTATTCCCAGCAGTGATAATTTAATTCCTGCTTTATACCTTAAATGAATATCAACAAATGACTTTGGCCCAGCACTTGCTGCCATACTGGGTGATGGTGCAACTGGACTTTCTGCAGCAAACATTGTGCGCCGAAAAGACTGCTGGGAAAAAGATTACTTAAAGTGGAAAAACAGGGATTTCTCCTATAAAAATTATGTGTATTTATGGGTAGATGGAATTTATTTTAATGTACGGCTTGGCTCCCCCAAGTAGTGAAACTTCGAACCATTTTTTGGAGGAATTAATTAGTTTAGAAGATTTTTTAAAATAACTTGATATTTGCAATATCAGGATTATAATCTATCAATCAACTGAAATGGTTATCTCAAATGTATCTATGGGCTCTTCTTCCTCTTCGAAGGGCCTTTCATAATTTAATATGATACTTGTTTTTCCCTTGGAGACAGCTTTGATGGTAAATATCTCATAACCCCCTGCTCCAACCAGTTCCTTGTCTTTTTTTGACTCTATAAATTCAGGACCGGTTACAGAAACTACGGTGCTATCTACATTGTCACCTAAAAACCAGCTATACCCTGTGGTAGGATTTGATTCTAACTTTATCTCTACCGTATCATTTACTTTTAGATCTATGCTGCCACCATTGTTTTTTTCTGTGAGTGTTTTACCTGCAAAACAGCTGCTGAGACAAAGAGTAAACATTAATGCAACCAGTGATATTAAAACTATCTTTTTTATTATTTTGCTTTTATACATTTTACCCTCCGGCATTAAGAATTTTTATTTATTATACACAAATATATATTCGTTACTCTAATTATTTTTCCGGGGTAGTGATGAAATATTTCATAATTCTGTATTTGTTCAATAAAAATATTAATAATGAGGTACCAATATTTCTCCAAGCAGAAGCCATGTGACTACTAAAATAAAAACCCCGGTACTATTCCTGCCATATCTAATCCTTTACCTTTTCTGCTATAGATACCCGCTTTTATCCTTTTTAAATCAATGCTTCCACATACAATAGCAACTATAGGTAATATAATTCCAAGAATAATTACAATAATAGTACTAAATATCTTTTCTGCATTATCGCCAGTAAGATAATTGAAAAACTACATTTGAAGTGCCTGTAAAGAAAAAACAGTAAGTGAAAGTATCACGGTAACCAAAGCTGCTAAATTTATGATAATAATTATATTATCTTTATTGAATAAAGAAAGAATTTTGCAATAATTTTTTTTAGAATATTTTTTTAGGGTTGGCTGGCCATAGCGTACGAAGTTAGAACCAGGATTATTGGTTCAGATAAGAATATTTTTATACCTGAATTGATTAATTAGAGTAAGTTCTGATTTAAAATTAATCGATAACTTAGTATAATATAATAGTTATAAAGAACATATGCTAATAAGTACTATAAAGAATTATTATCTCATTATACTAGGAGGTACTAATGGAAAAAATAAATCAAGATACAGGGGAAAAAATATTTAGTCTCCCCAGACTGGGTGAACCAGCTCCCCAATTTGAAGCTGTTACCACTCAAGGGATTCTGAAATTGGAAGATTTTAGGGGAAGCTGGCTGATCATGTTTTCTCACCCCGCAGATTTTACACCGGTATGTACCACGGAATTTATAGCATTTGCAAAAATACATCCCCAGTTGAGAGAACTAAACTGTGAGCTTTTGGGACTTAGTATCGACAGTGTCTATTCTCATATAGCCTGGGCCAGAACAGTTGAGGAAAAGTTTGGGCAAAAATTAACTTTTCCAATAATTGCTGACCTAAATAAAGAAGTAGCTTCAAAATATGGAATGGTTATGCCCGGTGAGAGCAAGACCGAGACCTCCAGATGTGTGTTTATTATTGATGATAAACAAATTATAAGGGCAATGATTTATTACCCCCTAACCACTGGAAGAAACACCGAAGAAATACTGAGAACCATTAAAGCACTTCAGACTTCAGATAAAAATGGAGTGGCTACTCCCGCAAATTGGCAGCCGGGAGATAAGGTTATAGTACCCACTCCAAATACCCAGGAAATGGCTGAGGAAAGAGTAAAAGATAAAAAGTATGAATGCACTGACTGGTTCTTCTGTAAAAAAGAATTGAAATAAGGAGAAGATTATGGCTTGCGTAAATCCTGACGGTACTTTAAGCAGTTCCGCAAAAGAACTTTTAAAAATACTAAATAATCCGATGACTGCAGAAGAAATATCTCAAAAACTGAACAGACCGATGTTTAAGGTGAGAAGTAGTTTACGGGAAATGCTCGAAGCTAAATTGATCAGTTCAGCGGAAGATAAGTATGTTATAACAGAAGAAGGTAATAAGAAAATACAAAGCTAATAATACCTTTTCAAATTATAGGTGAGCTATAATAAACGAAAATTTTTATTGCTTGCTATTTTCTATAGATTTGGGATATCTACAATATGGTTGTGTCTAGTGGCTGGCTATAGTGGAAGCAGTTAGAATCAGGATTATTAACTTGAATGAAAATATTTTTATACCTGAATTGAGCTTTTAGAACAAAGTTCCGATACTGTTAAGAAATTAGTACAAGTTATATTATTTTACAAATCTTCCGTCATCTTTTAAATCAGGTAGCTTCCTAATATTTTTTTCAAGCCATCCCTTTTTTATAATACCTTTCGAGTTAAATTCCGGAACAAATGGTTTTATATCTAAAAGCGGAGTATTGTCAACTATATCTACATCCTTTATATAAAGATTATTTCTTTTAACCTCTGTCAACTGGACTACTGACAAACCTATAGGATTTGGACGGGCTGGAGCCCTGGTGGCAAATAATCCGTGGAGTTTACTATCCATATATGGTTTTACTTCGAGTGAGTAATTTATTGCAAGATGGAAATGGTAAATTAGAATAATATGAGAAAATCCTTCAATATCTTTTAAGCCTTTTTGATACTCTGGAAATAATTCAATCATTCCTTCTATACCTTTAGCAGCTTTAGGTTGAATGGGAGTTCCCCTGGGTTCTTTAAATGGTGAGTGAATAATTCCTATGGGTCTATAAGTTATTTTACAATTTTTAATCGTTAGAATATTGACATACCAAATAATAATCGATATATTATTATGTAAAATAAATGGAGATTAAAAAATGAAAACAATAACAATTTCACCGAAATATCAGATAGTAATTCCTAAAGAAATAAGAAAGGAATTAAAACTAAAACCCGGGCAGAAACTACAAGTAATTCAAGCAGAAGATCGGGTAGAATATATTATTTTAAAAGATATTAAGGAGGCTCGTGGTTTTCTGAAGGGTATGAATGCTAATATTTTGAGAGAAAAAGATAGAATATGAATTTAGTTGATTCGTCAGGTTGGTTAGAGTATTTTACTGACGGTAAAAATGCCAAATTTTTTGCACCTGTAATCGAAAATTTTTCTGAACTTATTGTTTCAGTAATTAATTTATATGAGGTTTATAAAAAAGTATCATCAGAAAAAGATGATGAATCAGCTATTCAGGTAATAGCTTTAATGCAGCAACCAAAAGTTGTAGAAATAACTTCTTCTATTTCAGTTCTTGCAGCTAAATTAAGTATTAAATTGAAAATACCAATGGCAGATAGTCTAATATATGCTACTGCAAAAGCATATGATGCGATAGTATGGACTCAGGATTCTGATTTTGAAAATTTAGAAGATATTAAATACTTTAAAAAGAGCTAGTTCCTTTTAAAATCAGAATCAATTAGAGCTGGCCCGGGTTGCGAAATTTCGAACCGGATTTTAAAGGAAATAATTGAATTTAAAAATTTATAAATTGTAAGTTTATCTCTATAAATACTATTTTAAGATATAATTCCATAATAAATAATCAATTAAGAAAGTTTTAGAGATTCAGAATAACTAAAAATTATATATATCAATCTAATTATATTATTAATCGCCTAAATATTTTTGATACTCTTCATTTGCTTTTTCTATCAAACGCTTTGCACCTGCTATTTCAATAAAAGCATCTATTGCATATCCCTGCATTTCAATGGCATCATCAGTATTTATAAAGTCTTGAAAATGAATAGAGGCTTTGTGGTATTTTTC
>Ga0315551_10002949_pt1 | contig 12188 bp, 12 predicted proteins | sample SalMarSW160290MG_FD_203678 | JGI IMG/M metagenome (GOLD analysis project Ga0315551, IMG submission 203678) | Salt marsh sediment microbial communities from the Plum Island Ecosystem LTER, Massachusetts, United States - Salt Marsh Sediment SW1602-90 ... | reverse complement strand
ATTCCAGTCGAGTACTCTCATGCACATAGAATTGTAGGTATGTCCATGTTCTACAAGTAGGCATTCACATCTACCGTCTGCAGCGCCAAACGCTTTCTTTACAACTTCCTCTGGAAATTCAACCATTTCCGGTTCCACCAACAAGATTACAGCTTTTAACCAAATATCCTCTTTTAAACCTTATTGTGAGACCTATAGTCAAATTTGTAAATTCCAATTTCAAAATAATGAAGTAACTAGTCTTCCATCTTGCTTGACTTAGGGATTCCTATCCACCTCGGAATCCTATTCAGGTATTCTCGATATCCATTTCCATATTTTTGGGTACAAAACCGCTCTTCGTAAACTACAACAATATGTGATAGGATTATGAATATGGTTGTGAGCATCAAGAAAATCAGGGAAACACATGCGATGCTTGTGCCGAGTAAAATCAAGAATATACCAAAGTACATGGGGTTTCTTGAAAAACGGTAAATTCCTTTGTTGACAGGCTTGTCCACTGCGGTAGTGAAGAAATTCATCATTGCTATGGTTTCAATGATTACACCTACAACGTAGATGATTAATCCAACATAGAACCAAACTGTGCCCAATTTAAGCGGCAAGAAGATACTATACGCAATTATAGCAAAGAATAGAACGGAATAGATGTTCAAAAGATTTTTTTCATTATCGCTCAGCGGCAAGTCAGCACCAAGTTTCTTCAATATCTCCTTGTCAATCAGCTTCCCTGATAATACATAAGGCAAAAAGTTAGAAAATATCACATAAAGCATGAAGATCCAAGCGCTCCATAAGCCCAACTCAAACTCTGGTATAAGAAACATAATTTCATTCCTCACCACAATTACTCTTTAATCCAAGATATTATCATCTTACCCGGCTTCCACTCGGGTTCATCTATGTGGGGGAAATTCTCGATTTTGACCTCTTTGCCTCCTATTTCCATAGCTTGAGTTTTCCACTCTTCTAACGTTAGAAGTTTAGATCGTTTCTCTGCACTCATTTCTTTCTTCCGCATAAACAATAATTTGAAGATTGGCATAACTATTCTTGCTGAGAGGGACCCCCATCTTTCTGGCGCATAGAGATCCACAATAACAACTCTTCCTTTAGGCTTTAAAACTCTCATAAATTCCCTCAAAGCTCTTTCAATATGCGTATGTCGAATAGTAAAAACACATACAACTAAGTCAAAGAAACTATTTTCAACAGGTAAATTTTCAGCCGAAGCTTTCTTCAAAGAAATAACATGACCCAAAGATTCCATCTTAATGTTATTCTTGGCTTTTGCTAGCATCGCGTCTGTGATATCGATTCCCAAGATTTTGCAATTCCCTGACAGACTTTTAGAAATGGACACGGATATGAGCCCTGTTCCAACACCCACATCAAGTATTTCTTGACCTTTCTTCAGTTGACAATTATTCAAGATGTGATTAACAAATTCCTCCAATTCAATGCCCGTATCTTTTCTAATGATTTCAACCTTATCTAAATCATACGTAGATGCCCAAGCTTCGTATTGTTCCTTTATAACATCTTTATTGTTCATCTTAATTATCTCTTAAACCGATCACTAAGCCGCCGTATGAGACCCACAACAAAATTTTCCTCTCTCTGGAGATGGCAGTTACTTACTCTGTTAGAGGAGAGTGTATATAATTTTGATTCAAGAAGTAAACTCCAAAAAACAGACCGTAGATGTCCCAGACTGGGAGATATCTCTGCTCTAGGTGGAAATTATGTTCTTTTCTCGAATTACTCTGTCATTGCATAAACGGATTGATACCGTCAACTAGAAACCGTAAAGCCTCGAATATTTCTTGTGCAGGTATTTGAGGTAGGGGTCGACGGCGAGTTTTTTTCCTGTGATATTTTTTATGAGGTCGGACGGATCGTAGAGGTTTCCCTGGCTGTGAACGTTTTTGATCAGCCACTGTTTAACGTTTCTGAAGTCGCCCTTAGAAATCTGCTCCTTCCACTCCCGAATGTCCTTCTCCATGCTGGCTAGTATTTGCCCGCTGTAGATGTTTCCCAGAGCGTAGCTTGGGAAGTAGCCGTATAATCCGCTTGCCCAATGAGTGTCCTGCATCACACCCTCAGAGTCGTCCTCGACAGTCACGCCCAGATACTCGCTGTAGCTTTCGTTCCAGATCTGCGGAAGCTCATCTATGGTTATTTTGTCTGCGAACAGGTCTCTTTCAAGGTTGAACCGTATTATAACGTGGAGACCATAAGTGACCTCGTCTGCCTCAATACGAATCTTTGATGGCGTAACATGGTTGATTGCGTGGAGAAAATTATCCAAATCCACGTCAGACAGGATTCTGCCAGCGAGCCTTTTCAGCTTGGGCAAGAAATAGATCCAGAATTCGCGGGACCTTCCCACAATGTTCTCTACAAATCGGGACTGGGACTCATGGAACCCCATGGAGCACGCGTCTCCCACTGGCTGGAACATCCATTCTGATTTCAGGTTCTGCTCATACAGAGCGTGACCTCCCTCATGCAGGATGGAGAAGATGGAAGAAGCGAACCTGTTTTCGTGGTAGTGTGTTGTTATCCGCACGTCGTCGTAGTATCCTGTTGTGAAGGGATGCTCCGTCTCGTCAATTCTGCCCCCAGACTTGATTGATTTTATGTCGTAGCCGATGAATTCCGCAAGTAAGTTGCCGATTTTCCGCTGCGTTTCGATGGATAGTCGACGCTTGAGGAGTGATGTGTCAGGCTGTTTCGGCGACTGTTCACATTTCCGCAACACAGAGATTAGACCTTCCCGCAGTTCTTTGAAGACCTTGCTGATGGACGCAGAGGTCATTTTTGGTTCGAAAATGTCTATCAGCGCATCGTAGGGCGTAGCTGTTTCTTTGACTTCCATCAAAATTTCAGCCGCCTGTTTCTTCAGGTTAACGAGTTTTTCAAGTTCAGGCTTGAATTTAAGGAAATCTTTGGATGCTTTCGCCTTTTTCCATGTGTCAATTGTTATGGCTTCTTGTTTCGAGGTTTCGACGACCAGTTCTTCGGGAAGCTTTGTCTGCTCATCATAATGCTTCTTTATCAGATACAGGTTTCTTTTGTGAACGGAATCGAGGTTGCTGTATTCTGGATGTTTTATGGTCTCCTCCAATAAACTTCCGATCTCGGGGTCAGTGCTCATTTTGTGTCCGATGCGGCTAAGCATAGCCAGCTGTAGGCTCCGCAGTTTGATTCCCCGGGGAGGCATCATTGTCTCCATGTCCCAGTGGAGAATCGCTGCTGCTGAACTGAGAGTAACTATATTCTTTGTTTTTTCCAGCAGTTTTTTGTAACTTGAAATTAGGGGTTCAGTCATTCTTTAACAGACTTCCAGCAGGAATTTTTTGTTATTATTATGTGCAGATATGAGTTTTGTTAAGGTCTTTTATTGGGAGGGAATCACTTAATATTTCTTCTTTCCGTTTAGAAGTGCAACGAGAATCGAAGGGAAGTTGGACCTGTTGAGAAAGTGGAAACTGATTGATACAAAGGTTCTCTGCCGCTCAGACTTCGTGTCCGTGTTCGACGATAGGGTGATTTTGCCCAGCGGTCAGGAGATAACGTTTACAAAAGTTGAGTTAAGAGATTTCGTGTCTGTTTTGTCCCTCACCGAAAACAAGATTGTGATGATCGAGATTCTCAGGTATCCTAGAAACTGTTTGAGCCTTGAGATTCCCAGCGGACACATTGAAGACGGGGAGACCCCTAAAGAAAGTGCATTCCGTGAACTTGAGGAAGAAACAGGTTACAGAGCTGGGCAACTCGTTAGCATGGGTTGTTTTCACCCTTTGTCGAGAAGCACTCAACAGGCTCATCTTTTTCTCGCCGAAGACCTAAAGAAGGGAGTGCAGAGGCTGGAGGAGACAGAACAAATAAACGTGAAACTCATGGCAGTCAACGACATAAAGAAAATGCTTATGGCTGGCAAGATAACTCATGCACCAACATTACTGGCTCTGCAAAGGTTGCTGTTGATGAGGCAAACGGGAGAATCCTTTTCTATTTCATAAGTTTCTGGGGCACTTTCTTTTTAGGAGTTTCTTGTTCGCCGTGTAGTTTTCCAGAAAAAGTACTGTTTTCAACAATGAAGTAGTATTAGGCTCCTAATAGAACCAGACATCAATTTTCTAGTATAATTATTATTGAGATATTCTCTTTTTCTTTTCCTCTTTATGGTAATATTCTCAGTTTTTACAGTGAAATCCTTAGTTCTCAAGTTTCGGCAGTAGTCTATCGAGAAGTCATCAATCAGATAGCGGTAGCGTTCAATGAAATCGTAAACTGAAATAAAATCTTTCGAATCTGCGAATATTAGCATAGTCGAACTGATCGTTTAAATAATATATCAAGAACTCAGAGTCTAACTTTGAACGGTGCTAACTGGATCAATATCCCCTAAAAGAAGAAGAACTTGATGACTCGCTTTGAATCATTTTTAACCAAAATTCAGGATCTAATCAAGGACCACTGCGAATTCAGAAATAATTGTCCATACTTCGATCCTGACAGCCACACATGCACTATGGGCGGAGGCTTACACTGCGGAAAACACCGGAAACTTAAAGCAGAAAAAGAAAATAGCCCAAAAAATAGGACTACTATAATGCCCTTGGTCAAGGTTTGTTGACAAAAACCCTTTTCTTGTCTTTAACTGATATATCGAGTGTTCATAGCTCGTGGGAGATGGGCTTTCCAAAATGATGAAGAAGCATATTATTCTCTTCCTTTTTCTGGTATCTGTAAGTCTTTTGTTAGTAATCAGAGTATCTTCAATGTTCCAACCGAAAGAGGACACTTCTTTAAGTGAGGATCAAAAGGAAGAAGTGATGAACATAGGGGTAGCCTATGTTGAGGAAAACTATGGCATTGACTATAGCATTAATGGTGATGTTGAAGTTGGTTCATACACAGAATCTAGATCAGAAGGGGATACGGTCTATACTTATCCCGTTGCATCCTTTAGGGTGCCTGCAGATTACCAAGAGTCAGGGCTCATAGTAAATGTTATGGTGGACCTAGAAACAGGAGAGGTGGTTAAAGTTATAACCGCACCCAGTAAAAGTATGCCTCCTTCATCTCCTCCATGAGAAGTTGAAGAATCACAATTAATTAACTAGCAGGTTATTGCGCGCATTCTGCTGTTACTTCTGATTATAACCTTGGTTTTGCTAACCTACAGAAAGAATATGAAGAAAGTTGTTTAACTAGCAAATTACCTGTAGGCGCGCGCCGAACCTTTCTTAGCGAAACCGCAAGCCCTTGCCCTATAGTTGATGCTGGATTTGAATCCGTCTGCGATGTTGACGATCTGAAGATTTTCAAAAAAAGAAAATGATGATTAAAAAAGTACCCTTATAGCAGCAAAAGTTACCCTTGCAATAGCCATTTGAGGGGTATATCTTGGTATGTTCCGTTTGGCAGCGTTCTTCTGATAGTGATCGGAAGTATCCCCGTATCTAGCTCCAAAAGCGCGATGTCAATAGGACCAACACGAGATTTCGGAACCTCAATAATTATGGGCGCACCCATGGCAATCTGCAGAGATCTAGCTCCCACTATCCGAGCTCTCTCAAATCGGGTCAGTTTGGCAGGCCCGATAGTAACTTCATTTTCTTCTTTCGTTATATTAGAACGCTCCTGCGCCCGGGGGCATTCCCATTCCGCCCATTCCACCACCGCCTGGTGGCATTGGGGGAGTCTTCATTTTTCCTGAAGCTATTACATCGTCGATCTTTAGGATCAAACACGCGGCTTCTGAACAGGATTTGATAATCTGCTTTTTAACTACTATCGGTTCGAAGACACCAGCTTTTTCCATGTCCCCAACTTTGCCTAAGTCAACGTCAACTCCTGCCCACACTTTTCCTTTATCATGTTGTGCTCGCAGCTCAGATATAATGTCAATAGGGTCAAGTCCAGCGTTCTCAGCTAATGTAGTTGGTATTGCTTCAAGAGCCTCAGCGAACTGCATAACAGCAAGCTGTTCTCTTCCAGGAAGCGAGTCAGCATACTCTTTGAGTACCTTGGAGACTTCCATTTCAGGTGCACCGCCTCCAGCTAGGATTTTGGGTTCTTCGACGATATCTCTTACAACGCAGAGAGCATCATGTAACGAACGTTCTGCTTCATCAACTATTCTTTCGGTTCCTCCACGTATGAGGATTGTGACCGCCAGCGGATTTTTGCATCCTTCTATGAAAGTCATCTTGTCATCGCCGATTTTCCGTTCTTCTACAAGTTTGGCGTAACCAAGGTCTTTCTTGCTTATATCATTCAGGTTTGTGACAACCTGTCCTCCAGTCGCCTTAGCTAGTGCTTCCATGTCCGATTTTTTCACTCGGCGAACCGCTAGAACTCCTTTTCTAGAGAGGAAGTGTTGAGCCAGATCGTCGATGCCTTTCTGGCAGAGAATCACATTTGCGCCTTTGACGACAAGTTTCTCCACCATATCTCTTATCATGTTCTCTTCCTGTTTAAGGAAAGCATCCATCTGCTCTGGGCTTTCTATATTTATTTTGGCGTCGAACTCAGTTTTCTCTATTTCAAGGGCAGTGTCTATTAAAGCAATTTTGGCGTTCTCCACCCTTTTCGGCATTCCAGAGTGAACTGCTTCTTTGTCAAGAACTATGCCGTTTATGAGTTTTGTATCAGTAAGCGACTCACCAGGTTTTTTCTCCACCTTAACATTGTCGATATCTACTTTGTATCCGTCTCCAGTCTTTACGGCAACCTGTAAAACTGCTGAAGTAGCAATCTCCCCTAAATATTCCCTGCTTCCTGCCACCAGTTTGCTAGCCATAGACGTCATGGCAGCTTTCTTTATGGCATCTTTGTCAGTGGGACTGACTTTTATTGCGATTTTCTCTAGCGTTTCAAGAGCTTTCGCAGCGGCTTTTCTGTATCCGTCAATAATCACTGTTGGATGAACATTCTTTTCTATAAGAGTTTCAGCTTTTGCAAGCAATTCTCCGGCTATAATTACAGAAGATGTGGTGCCGTCTCCCACTTCGTCGTCTTGGGTTTTGGCAACCTCCACCATCATTTTTGCGGCGGGGTGCTGAATATCCATTTCGTCTAAAACTGTGCGACCATCGCTGGTTATAGTTACGTCTCCGAAACTATCTACCAGCATTTTGTCCATTCCTCTTGGTCCAAGGGCGCTTTTCACTGCCTCAGCCACTATTTGTGCAGCCATGATGTTGGCGTGCTGGGCTTCTTGCCCTCTTGAACGCGATGCTCCTTCACGGAGTATGAGAACGGGTGTTCCTGCTAATCCAGAAGACAATCTCAATCATTTCTCCTTAATTTGTTTCGGAACACTAGAAAATGCCTTGAGATATAAAGTTTACTGGTGCATTTCAGTTTCCATGGCGTCATTATGGCAAAATTCGCCAAGAAATTACATACTAATTACTACTGGAGTCTTGCATTGCGTGGGGGGCATACAGTCACATGTGAGTTATGCAATAAAACCTAATAATAAGCGCCTGTCAAGATTAATTCGGTGTTTAGAATGAGTGTTTCTCGCAGACCCATCAGATTTGTTGTGGATGGCATCGGTGAAGCTGAAGGGGAGCTTGTTCGCATTCGTTCTCCACGGACTGCGGATGCTATAATCAGGCGGCTTCCATTAGAGGGCAGAGCAGCCCTGTGGCAACAAGAAGTTTACTTCGGTATTCCTGTGAAAATGGGTAACGAAAAGGCTTCTTCCACCGTAAAGAAGGGAGCCCTCGCCTACTGGCCAATGGGAAGCGCCTTCTGCATCTTCTGGGGCGAAACACAACCATACAGCCCCGTCAACATCGTCGGCAAAGTAACCAAAAACTTGGAACTGTTCGAAAAAGTCAAAAGCGGAACAAAAATCATCATAGAAAAACGGTAGCTTCCGCAGCTTCTGTTTAACCTGTTTTCAGCCATCAACCTTTCAACATATTATATTTCCAAAAATGAGAACCCAAACAGTTGTGCGTAGTCAAAGTTTCTTGATAAAAAACCGTTTTTCCTTCCCTACAGGCTTATGCCTGGTTTTAGTGCCAAGAAAACGTATGAGGACAAATCTATTTGGAATCCTTTGTTAGAACGACTAAATCAAGACGAGAAACTGCTTCGGCTCATAGGAATCCTACCAACTGAAAAAGCAGTTCAGATCACACAAAAAAAGATGCAAGTTTTCAAGATACACGATGAAGATAGAAACTATGAAACATTGTGTCAAGTTATACCGTTTGAGAACACTACCTTTATCGGTACACGCAACTTGTGTATAGGAAAGACCAGCGATATCGCAGGTGCAGTAATGGTGATTGGAAGAATACATAGACATATTTTGGAACATAACTATGACAAACCAACAAATGGTCAGGTTCCACAGCCATGGGCTGGCCCAATATATGCGCTCTACAATTCAAATGAGGGCAAAACAGATAATCAATAGATCTGGCGCTGAATAAAAATCTATGACATAAATTCTAAATTTTTTATCGTTTTTCTCTGCTCGTCCCTTCGGGTGCGGAGGGGAGGGGTAGATTTTAACCCCAAACCCAAAGGGGAACGTATTCGGTTGAAGCACCGATTGTATATTGAGTGGGATAACGGTTACCAGTTATAACTACAATTCCCAATCTCAAAGCTTCAGTATATCTAAAGTATTGATTATGTGTTCTGAAATATTTTATTAGAAATGATTTTAACCTTCTTGAATGAGGGAAACGTAATTGCCATCATCTACTCCTGATAGACCCTTCATTAGTTTGAATCATTCTATCAAAGAAAGAGAAGGAAAACAGCTCAAGTTCGCCAAATGCGCAAATTGCGGACGTGTGACGCCCTATAGGCTCAGTTCCTTGAAAGGAAAAAGGCTGACGTGTAAAGCGTGTAAGAAACCGCTTTCATTAACTCGCCTATAAATTGACTCAACAAAACTGTTCAGAACGGTAGAGTAAACAGTTCAAAGAATCACGGGAATGGTTGTTCTGTCCATCTTTTTAGGTGTTCTTCACATTTGCTCTTTATGGCTGGGTACTTTGTTTTGTCTCTTAGTTTTTCAAGGAATTCGATGCGTTTATTTACTGCCCGAATTTCCGCAGTCTCATAGTAGAGTCGCCCTTCAATAAAGTCCTTCATCTGCTGCGTCTTCTGGATAATGAAACCTGCATCATCAACGGGGTCATCAAGAGCTTTCACGTTGAACCATATAGCCGCTTCTTCTTCGCGAAGCTGACTTAACCCGGTGATCTCGCGAATAACTCTGATGTATGTCCGCAGAAATTCGTAGTATCCCGCAGTTTTAATCAACTGTAAGGCTTCTTCAACTTTAGCAACAAAATCTGGGCTTCCGTTCACCCTTAAAGTATGCTTATATCCCTTCTCTATAAGAGATCGAGCCTTCTTCACTTCTTCTTCAGTGTAGACTCTTTCAGGAAAATCCATTTCTCCCCCATTCCTCCGTAAACAATTTAATGAGTTAATGCTTAAGCTAGAGTCTTATAGATTTTGAGGTTTTTTCCTCCAGAAACGTATTCAACCATTTTCCGTTTTTCCAGTTCTTTGAGGAAAGTCTTTGCTAGGCTCAAGCGTATGTTAAAACGTGAAGCTACCATAGAAGGCGTAAGAGCTTTCATTCCCTTCAGTTCGCTCATAACCTTTTTGTTATTAATGTCAGGCATGGTCAATCCGACGTTCTTCTTTGCAGCGGTTGGTTCATCCGACTTTCGCTCCTTATGCTTTGGTTCTTTAGGTGCCTTTGTTTTCGCCATTTGCTTGAGGGACTGTTTCTTTTTTCCGCCACCCATAATATCTTCACCAAAGTTTTGAAGAAGAATGGCTCCTTATAGCCTTTCCTCCTTTTAGGCGACCTCGCCGATTCCAATCTTCTGTTTCTGTTTCCACTCTTCCAGTGGAATACCCATCTTTTCTTCTACTTTTGGTCTGTGAATAGAGTTCATGGAGCAGAAGGGAATGATTCTGCCGTCAGGCACGGCGTAGTGGATGCAGCATCTTTGAACTCGTTCTAAATCGAAGTTGTAGGGGTCCATGAAGTGCATAGAGGAGATAAGAAGCATTTTTCTGTGAAGGTTTCCCAAGGATTCGTAGGAGCCAGTTCTCAGAATAGGTAAAAGATACTTTCGTAGCAAACCAAACTTGATGTGACGAAGCGCTCCTATCAGACGTAACTTTGCTTTTTTCTTATGTCCTTTCTTCGCTTCTTCGTAGACTTTTTCTAGGCTTTTGATGAATTTGTCAACGTTACCGTAACGGTTGATTGGAATCAAATCGTCGCCTTCAACAAAAGCGTAGGTTGCCATGCCGCAGTGAGGATGTGCAGTGAACTCCACGTAATCTTTATCCTTTAAAGCGCCAATCGCCCGAGATATGGGAACGACAGTGGGCACTGGATAGAAATCGGAGACCTTTATCTTTCCGTCTGTCTGTTCCTCAACACAGCGCATAAAATCGGGGATTGTTATTCTCATTTTTTCCCGTTCCTTTTCAGGGATTCTGCCGCAGATGGAGACGGGTTGAACGTTGACGCATCGAATCAAATCGAAGTTCTTGATCGCGAATCGAATAATGTCTCCGAGTTGATGGTCATTGACGCCCTTAACCAACGTAACAACAAGTACGATGCTGAGTCCAGCTTCACGGCAGTTTTCAAGAGCCTTCATTTTTATGTCAAGAAGGTCTACTCCCCGCGTGAACTCGTAAACATCCGAGGTTAACCCGTCAAACTGCAGATATATTGTGCTCGCTCCAGCGTCAAGCAAGCCACGACAGTAATCTACGCTTTGGGCTAAACGGAGACCATTCGTGTTGACCTCAACGTGATGAAAGCCAAGTTCCTTTGCTTTTCTCACAAGCTCAAAAAGGTCTTTTCGTATTGTAGGTTCCCCTCCCGAAAACTGTAAAGCCGGAGGCGGAACTGGCTCGTTTCTTCTGAGGTTTTTTATCATCTCAAAAATCTGTTCTTTGGAAGGTTCATAGACGTATCCTGCTGCTGCTGCGTTGGCGAAACAGATCGGACACTTCAAGTTGCATCTGTTAGTTACGTCGATGATGGCAAGGCCTGTGTGAGATTTGTGTTCTGGGCAGATGCCGCAGTCGTAGGGGCAACCCAGTTTCGTTTCAGTACGGGGGTTTCGAAGACCCTCCCCGTCGCATCTTAGTGTTTCGGCTCGCTGGTATTGTTGGTAGTCTGACCAGTAGATTTCCCTGAAGTTTCCATGTTCTGGGCATTCCTTTTCGATGTAGACTTTGTTGTCTTCTTCGAATATTGTGGCATCTAAGACTTTGAGGCATTCTGGGCATAGGCTTTTTGTTTCTTTGATAACCTGCAATTTGACACCACTCGTAGGGGTAATATTTTTATCTTGGTTGCAGAGCGTATAAGAAGGTTTCCAAACGTTTCATAAGGTGAAAAAGGTTGTCTGCACCCGTCAGCGAAGACGCAAAAAAAATTCTGCACCAAGTCGGATTAACTGAATATGAAACCAGAGCATACCTGATTCTGCTTGAGCGTGGGGTGATGACCGCAAGTGAAGTCAGCGAACACGGCGGCATTCCATACTCCAAAGTTTATGAGACACTGAATTCCCTAGAAAGAAAAGGCTGGATAGAAGTTGAACGCGGTAGACCCAGCAGATATTTCCCCAAAGCTCCATCTGAATCTCTGGAAGCCGCTAGATTACGCTTGGAGGATATGGTGAGCAGTTGGAAGCGTGTTATTTTGGGGGAGCTTCAGCCATTGTATGAAAAGAGGGAGCTGATGGAGAAACCTGACATCTGGATTCTAAGGGGCGAATTTAGCATATTGGCGAAGCTGAAGGAGATGCTGGATGTTGCCAAAAACGAGTTGATGATTGCTGTGCCTGCGTTTGCTAAGGGTTTTGTTGATGCTTCTGTATCCGTTTTGGAGCAGGTGAGGGGTAGTGGTGTTCGTGTTCAAATCATGATGACTGAAGGTGAGCACCTCGAAAAGGTTGCAGAGGTTGGAGAAGCAAGAGTTCGCGACAACCTGTTTAGGGGCGGAGTAATCGTGGACGGCAAAGAAGCTCTTCTCTTCCTTGGCGAAGCAGACACAAAACGCAGCTACTCCGGACTACTAGTCATCTGGAGCAACCACATCGGACTAGTAAAATTCGCACGAGAATACTTCCAACTCCTATGGGACA
>Ga0315551_10002947_pt1 | contig 12191 bp, 8 predicted proteins | sample SalMarSW160290MG_FD_203678 | JGI IMG/M metagenome (GOLD analysis project Ga0315551, IMG submission 203678) | Salt marsh sediment microbial communities from the Plum Island Ecosystem LTER, Massachusetts, United States - Salt Marsh Sediment SW1602-90 ... | reverse complement strand
ATAGACTGTCCGGCAATATAATAAGGGTCGCTGAAGTCGACAATCGCTCGCCGTTGAGGGGTAATAGTCAGGGCTGAGATCACGATATCATACTTCTTGTTGGCCAGGTCAGTAAGAATGCCGTCAAACGCTGCTGTAATGAACTTCGGTTTCCAGCCGTTAAGCTTGCAGATTTCTTTCATCAGGTCTATATCAAAACCTGCCGGCTGGCCGGTGGCAGGGTTGATGCTCTCGAATGGTGGGTAGGTAGCGTCCGTGGCTACTTTTACAACAGTCCCTTTTTCGCTGTGCTGCGTCTCCTTTTCGCTACTGCAGCCAAACGTCAAAAGCAGCAAGAACAAGAGTAATATTGTTCTTCTCATAGTTATTCCTATCATTTATTCAGAAACTTGAAGGAAAGAACAGAAATCTCGATAGTTTGTCAACATTTTATTGAAGTGAGCACGGGGAAAAGGCGTCAATAAATTGCCGCCCACGCCCACTCGATACAATAACCAGCGGTCTAGAAAAAATCTATTGCCAAGGACTCCAATCGATCATCGAGATTAACCTCAATCTTCTGGCTGAGGGAGTCATACCCCTCATTGACAAAATCCCCATCCCTTTCAACCAAGCCGATACGTTCAAGATAAGAACGGTATTCTTCACCGATGACCATAAGCCCAACATTATCTGGCACTCTGAGACGCAATTTAGAGTCCTCGCCGGAAATATCCACCTTCACCGAAGGTTCGAGGTCCCCCAGCTTGAGATAAATTGTAGCTTCATCCGCATCCAGCTCAAGGCTTCTGAGCGGCGTAGTAGAGAAATTCAGGTGTAAGTCGGAACTGTTGCCTGAGCATTCCAGCTCAAGCGGGACATCCTTTGAAAACCGCATATACCAATCTTGGGGACCACCAGTCTGTATTTTGATGGCTCCTCCAAGCAGACTTTGGGGGCGGCTGGTAAAGGTTACCCTGGCCTCATTCTCAACAATTTCATACTCGACTTTGGGCTTGCGGGTAAATTTATCAAAACGTCCAAAGATCAGCTCATCACCGGAATCACGGATGGTCAGGTCAGTCTCATCCAGTCCCAAAATGGCATGAATGGTTCTGACGGAGGGGTCATGTTCTTTTTCAAAGGTGGTTCGGGAGAAAAAATTGCTTTCGATTTCTCCCAAGCTCCCTGAAAAGGCAATGTACAACGCGCCGAAAAACAGAAACACCGAAGTCAGATACGATATGATTTGCAATTTCGATTTGGCAAAAATCTTCTCAATGCCGACACCGATAAGAACGATGGGAAAATAAACCAACAGATCGGTCCAGAAGTTGTCATTGAGAACCCCCGTATTCCTTAACAAGAAAAGTATTCCCAAAAGTACCAGAAAGAGTCCCCAGCGGAAGCGAGCCGGCGTCATGAGACTGGACCTCCATTTTGAACGTTAGACTGTTTGTGAGTGGCATCTACACCGGGGACTGCTTCGTTTTTATTACCACGGCGAAATACCAACAAAAGGCCGATGATAATCAAAACAATCGGCCAAAATTCACCCCAATCAAACCAATACCAGTTTTCCCGTACAAGCAGAATAACGCCAATCCCAATGAGGATCAAACCGGGCAGGTACCTGGTCCACGAAGGATACTTGTGGTTAGTTGGAACGGGCTCCACATCGAGAGGCCTCTTGGGTATAATAATCCAGGCAATGATATACGCCAAAATCCCAAAACCTGTGGCAAAGAAAAGTAATACCGTAACAACCCGCACCAGGACCGGGTCGATCTCAAAATACTCCCCCAGCCCGCCGCAGACACCACTAATCACCTTGTTGGTCGCTGATCTATACAATCGCCTCGTCATAAGATCTCCTTTTCTTGGACTCCATAGAGCCTATCTGCATGTAACATACGAAGTCGACTGTGAAATGTTTTACTATTCTTAAAGATATAAAAGCGGCTACCTTGGGCCCACTCCAAGCTCCTTGAGTAATCTTTCAGCCAAGTCTTTACAACATGATTCAGGCTCATCGTACTTGCTTAAAAAATCAATCGCTGCAGCTCGTTCATTGTCATCCTGCGTCAAGCTGGCAATTTGGTAATAGGTATATAAAAGAAGTTCCTGTACCTGCTCGGCGGGAGGCAGGCTCTCTTTCTGCCGAGATTTTGCCGCCGACAGCACTTTATGGGGTGACGTCACTTCAGCATACAGGTTCTCCAGCGAGTCACGCCTCTGGCGCCATTTATCGAGGTTGACTGGTTGCAGCCAATCATCAGGAAGAACAGGGTTACTTACTACCATGCTGGCAGTCTTCTGAGTTGTGCTTGCTGAGTCCGCGTGGGCCCTCGCAAACTCAGGTAATTCCTGAGCAATTTTCGGCTTGGCAATACTGATGGTTTCCTCGGCAATTATGACCCCCTCGCCTCGCTCAGCTACAGCAAGATCTACACTCGGTGACAAGACTTCAACCTTTTCGGGAACAGATTCGATCACCGTCCGCGCCGGAGTTGGTTTTGCCGCTTGTATCTTTGGCAATTCCTGTGGCGTAATCACTTCTTCTTTCTGAGCTACAGCAACTTTGGCTTCTCGTTCATCCACTGGAGTTACTGCATTGGTTTCTTTATCCTCAGTAGCCATTTTCTCATACGTGCCCTCTTTGGAAAGATCGGGCTCTCCCTTTTTGGAAACAACCTGGGGTGGCTCCACAGTTTGTGGGATCGGTGGGGAAACTTCCTTCGAAATGTCCCCCTCGTAGAGCGCAATAAACCCAAGGATTGCAATCGACGCTGCCACCGCAGCCAGCTTGGAAACAAGTCCTTTCCACCTGGAAGGAGTTATATCAGTAACCTTCGTTCCCTCTCTAAAACCGAGCCGTTGTTCAATCCTCTGAGCCGACTGTTCCCAGTACTCCTCGCCTCCCAACTGCGAGTGTTTTTCAACTGTCCGATCAAGCCTCTTCAACTCGGCAAGTAAATTCCGGCACTCCTGACATTGCGCGAGGTGTTGTTGGACAATCTCTTTCTCTTGAGGAGAAAGTTCGTTGTCAAAGTAGGCTGAAATCTTGTCACGAAAGTATGAATGATCCATCTTCTCGTCTCACAGCTGAGAGCTTCTCCTTACAAACTTATTGAGAAACTGTAAACGTCATTGCGAGGAGTGCGCCTGGGCGGATGACGTGGCAATCTCTGAGCCAATGAACCGTCCGGAAGCGAGATTGCTTCGCTTCGCTCGCAAAGACAGTAATTCGACACTTTCAACGACCTCCTAAGTATTATAACAAATCCTTAACCGACTCTATGATGATTTGTCGCGCCCGATACAGCCGCGAGTCGACTGTACCGGGGGGAATCTTCAGGTAGTTAGCTATCTCTGTATACTCCATATCTTCAAAATGCCGTAGCACAAAAACCGTTCGGTATTTCGCCGGCAATGCTTTGACGGCCTTGTAAAACCGCTTCTGAGCCTCGTCATTCAGCAGGTTGTCAAGCGGCCCTAAATCAGCTGACTGCGGATCATACCCTTTCTCTTGGAGGTTTTCTAATGATTCCTTTTTTTCTTCCCGGTGGATATAGTTATAAGCCAGGTTGCGGGCGATAGTCGCCAGCCAGGGGTAAAAAGAATATTCAGTCCGAAAACTCTCCAAAGCGGTATAGGCTTTCACAAACGCCTCCTGTACGATATCCTCAGCCACATCAAACGAACCGACCAGACCAAAGACGAAGCGAAACAGCCGTTTCTGGTTTTGGCGAATCAGCAGGCCGAACGCTTTCTGGTCGCCATTTTGAGCCGCCTCGACCAGCTTCTTTTCAGCCGATTCGTTTTCTACTATATTTACCCCTCGGCGCGGGTTTTCTTCCCGGAAAATTCTATCCATTGACCTCTTTGTTTCCTCGGGCGATAGTGAGAGCCAACATCTCAAGCGCTGTTTCCGGTTTGAGTCTTTGTCTTCGGAGCTCGCTATCGGTGGCGGCGATTTCTATGATTATTTGCTCCAGTTGACTGTTGTCATATTTAGCCGCCTGTTCGGACAGCTTTGGAATCAGAAACCCCCGCCTGCCGAGGGGCTTTTTGCCGTTCTTTACTAAATAGAGTGAGATAAAATGTTGTTGCAGCAAAGTCGTAATTGTCACCGGGCTGTTGCCGTTGGCCAGGAGGGCCTCAATCGCCCGGAGCACCTTTCCAGGATCACCGGCCACTATCAGATCAGCCACCTGAAAGACATTGAATATCTCGTAGCCAGCAGCGATCCGTTTGACGTCTTCAACCGAGACTGTCTCCCTTGGCTCTTTGTAGTTTACCAGCTTGGCTACCTCAGTCTCTATCGCCCCCCGGTTGCCGGCAATCAGCTCGGTGAGGAGCTTCAACGCTTCCGGCTCGATTTTGACCTCCGCCTGTTGCAATTGCCGGTTGATGAGGCCAGCCGCCTCCCGGTTGCTTAACTTCCTGAACTCAACAGCCTCTGCAGCTTTGGAAACAGTGGTGAAAAAGCTCGAATTCTTCTTGGGGGTTTTCGAGGACGAGCTGCTGAAAATAACAATCCGGCTTGGGTCGGCAGGAGTCAGCAACCGCAAAACCATCTCCACTTCAGTCGGCGTGTAGCTTTGAAAGTCCGAGACGGCAAAGACCTGCCGTTCGCCAAGCATCGGCAAGTTGGCCAACTCAGCCATCAGGTCGGCACAGGAGGTCTTTTTTCCATCAATCTTACGGTAGTCGGTAATAAGCTGGCGGTCGGGAAGAAACTGCCGGGCGACAAACTTCTCGGCCTCGGTAATCCGGTAATCCTCCGTCCCGAAAAAATAATAAGCTGGTTTGAACCTACCGGCCGAAACCTCCTGAAAAAGCCTCTGAGGGGTTACCATTCATGGAAGTATAAAGATGCCCCCGGCACCGGTCAATCAAAAAGCGAATCGTGTACCGGATTGTCTTTGTCGGGAATCCATTCTAAGGAAAAGCGATACTTTTCGCGGTAATCCAGCGCCTTGGCCAGCAGATAAGCGAATTTCTCCGGGATTTGTTCGCGCTGATTCACCCCATTGATGACCTTGAGATTATTGCCGTAGATTTGGTAGGCACGCTTGGAAAAATACTTTTGATTGCTGTCGATAAATTCCAGCAAGGCCAAGAGAGCTGCCAGGTCGCCGTGATCGGAGTCGACTGCCGCAAACGGCGCCTTGAACTTGATACCGATCTCCGGTATATTGAAACTGACCACCGCTGACTTATCCAGCTCGTTGTCCTGCGGCAACTGGCACGAGCCAAAATAGCACTCCATACCCCTGCCCCCCTGCAACCCCCGTGCCCCTTGCCCTGCTCACGGCTTTCTCGTTGTGCGTCATAGACTTAAGTCGCCGGCAGGTTGTTGGGATCAGTGAAAGATTGCAATGGGGTTCACAGAGTTGCGGGGTGGATATACCTTGACAGAGCAGCAAAGACTCCCCACCCGCTGGGTGGGCTACAGTCTGATGGGTGGGGTGTAGTAATCAGCGCAGGGTTTGTAGGGAAAGTAGTTTAGAGCAAGCCGCGATCAGAGATCGCGGCCACACAGGCGACGGCCGCCAAACAGGCCACGCCCTCTTGACAGACCAGCCGGAATTTGTCACTTTTGTTAGAGTAAAAACTCCCTACCCGTTGGGTGGGCTACAGGCTTATCATAGTAAAGGAGATACCGTATGACTTTTTTCACCACGCCGGAGTTCTGGAGCATTGTAGCTAGTGTTGTGTCGGTAGTGCTCGGTGGCGGGGCTATTTTCCTATCGATTTACTTCTTTGTTCAGAATCGTGGAACAGAGAAAAGCGTATCGAATTCACTGACCAAAATAGAAACGCAAGCCGAGATGCTACAGCTACGTAGGTTGGAACCCCTGTGGTTCCGACTTTCTTTTTGTAATGAGCTTTCGTTGCTTGTTATACTTTGTTATAATAATACAATGCGTAATGTTCGACGATATTTCAAAGAGGGAAGAATTTATTTCCTCACTCATGTTACTTACCTGAGACAACCAATTCTCATCACGCACATCGATTTGTTGTGGAACTCAATCCATAAATTCAAGCAATTGACACCATATGAATTGATTGCCTGGGTAATTCTTCCCGATCACTGGCATTGTATTATCGATCCCTTGGACAACGATGTCGCCTCCCTCATGAAACGCATGAAACTGTCATTTGCCGCTGGATATCTAAAGGGGCGTGGATTTCGCTCCGGCAGAACGTGGCACAATCGTTATTGGGATCATGTTATCCGAGATCAAGAAGATATGAACCAGCATCTGGATTACATTCATTACAATCCGGTGAAGCATGGATTGGTCACATCGGCCATAGAGTATCCTCATTCATCTTTTCGACAGTTCGTGGATAATGGTTTGTATGATGTAACGTGGGGTATTGTTAACAGTCCAATGATAATCGGTGATTTTGGAGAATAAAAAACGTTGGAACCTCAGAAAAATAGTCGGAACCACAGGGGTTCCGACCTACTGGCTGCGCGTAAGAGATCAGGTGGCAGAGAATTAAGGAAAATAGAACTATGAAGCCTATATACTTAGACTATAACGCTACTACGCCTATCGACCCGGTTGTAGTCGAAGCTATGCGCCCTTACTTGGAGGAGCACTTCGGCAACCCCTCGAGCACGCACTGGTACGGTGTACAGACCAAGCTGGCGGTTGAAAAAGCCCGCAAGCAGGTAGCGGAACTGCTGAATTGCGACGCCGATGAAATTATCTTCACCAGCAGCGGCAGCGAGTCAAACAACCACGCCATCAAGGGCTTGGCATTTGCCAACCGCGACAAGAGCAATCACATCATTACATCCTCAATCGAACATCCGGCGGTCTCCGAAGTCTGCCAGTATCTCGAGCGCCACGGCTTTCAAGTTACCTACGTTGCGGTGGATGAGTTTGGCGTGGTGGATTTGGAAGCTCTGGAAAATGCTATTTCACCGCAGACTATCCTGGTGACCGTCATGCACGCCAATAACGAGGTCGGCACCATCCAGCCGGTTGCGGAAATAGCCAGGATTGCCCAAAAACATGGTGTTCTCATGCACACGGACGCAGCCCAGTCTGTGGGAAAGATCCCGACTGATGTAAAAGAGCTGGGGGTAGATCTGCTGACGGTGGCAGGCCATAAGCTGTATGCGCCAAAAGGTATTGGAGCGTTGTACATTCGGCATGGTGTAAAACTCGAAAAGTTGGTGCATGGAGCCGACCATGAGCAGAATCTGCGGGCGGGGACGGAGAACGTTCTGGAGATCGTCGGATTGGGCAAGGCGTGCGAGGTTGCCAAGCAAGGCATGGAGAAAAATATGGCTCATATGCAGAAGTTGCGCGACCGGTTATATAACGGCCTGAGAAAGCGCTTCCCGGCGGTCAAACTCAACGGTCACCCTGAGCAGCGTCTGCCAAATACGCTCAGCTTGAGCTTTCCCAACATCGAAGCCAACATACTGCTTGATGAATTAGATGGCGTGGCGGCGTCAGCGGGTGCGGCTTGCCATTCCGATTCCATCGAGGTCTCACCGACTTTAGCTGCCATGGCTATACCTGATGAGTATGCCATGGGTACAATCAGGTTCTCTACCGGCAAGTTTACAACCGAAGACGATATTGGGCGAGCAATCGGTTTCATATCTGAAGCGGTAGCGCGACTGCAGCCGACTGAGGCCAAAATAGCACAGACAAGCCCGGATTTTAGCAATATCAAGTTGACCCATTTCACGCAGGGTTTAGGCTGCGCCTGCAAGCTAAGGCCGCAGGCACTGGAGCGCATTCTGGCCGACCTGCCTGTGCCGGATGACGCGCAAGTCCTGGTCGGTCTTAACACTGCCGATGATGCCGCGGTGTACAAACTCCAGGACGACACTGCCATCGTGCAAACGGTGGATTTCATTACGCCAATTGTTGATGACCCATACCATTTTGGGGCCATTGCTGCCGCCAACGCGTTAAGCGATATTTACGCTATGGGTGGAAGACCCGTTTTCGCCCTAAACATTGTCGGTTTTCCTTCCAATCGCTTACCAATGGAAGTCTTGCGAGAGATTCTGAAAGGCGCGCAGGACAAGGCAAAGGAAGCTGGGGTCAGTATCATTGGCGGTCATACCGTGGACGACACCGAACCTAAGTTCGGCCTGGCGGTAACAGGCTTGGTACATCCTGACAAGATTCTGACCAACGCAACCGCCAAACCGGGAGATGTGCTAATCCTGACAAAACCACTTGGCCTGGGTATTCTCACCACTGCGATCAAACGCGGCATGGTCGACGAGCGAACAGTAGAAAAAACAATCAGCCTTATGAGCACGCTCAACCACAAGGCTGCTGATACTATGTCCAAATTCAAGGTCAACGCCTGCACCGACATTACCGGCTTTGGCTTGCTGGGTCATCTCAAAGAAATGGTCAAGGCCAGTAGCGTCGACGCAGAAGTTTATGCAGAAAAAGTGCCCGTGATCGAGCACGCAAAAGACTTCATCACGGCCAACGTTATCCCAGGCGGCACGCTCAACAACTTGGATTTTGTCTCCGACTGTGTGGAATGGCCGCAGGAAATATCAAGAACCATAAATATTATACTGTGTGATGCACAAACCTCTGGCGGATTACTGATATCGATTCCCTCTAATGCCGGTACAAGATTGGAGCAGGCGCTCCGCGCCAACGACATTGCCGACGCCAGCATTGTTGGTCAGATAACCTCTGTAGGTGACGGAAAGATCGTCGTTCGACAAAACTGAGAACGTACCTGGAATTATGTTGACTATCTTAACCTTGTAAGGCAGAAGCCTCTGTGCTTCTGCCATTGTTTTGGTTGGCAGAACAACTGCGAGTTTTTCCCTTAAGCTAACTATTTTACTTTCCTTTTTCTTAAAATTTGTTATTATATATATAATGGTACATACCAAGCTGTGGAAATATACCCCTGCATAGGGATAAGGTCATTACACCATTTGCACATAGACCAAGAGTATAAAATTGTTCACATAATAATATAATGGAGGTTCAGGTGAAAAAGCTTCTGCTAACTATCATACTAACTGTTACCTCACTCGCTTTTGCCTCTTTTGCTTCAGCAAGTCAGACAATCGAGCTTGAGGGCGCTTCAACAGGTGTCGTCCTGACCGATATGGGACAGGAGGGGGTACTTCTGGAAATGGGTATTGGAGAACTTCTTTTCAACGAAGTAACAACCTCAGAAGGGGACTTTACTTTAGTGAGTTTTGAAAGATGCACTCGCTCACACAACATCGGCGAGCCGAACCTACCGACTTTAAATCGACTACTGTCAATCCCCTTTGAATGCAATCTAAAGGTTGATGTATTAGATTATGAAACAGAAGATATCTCATTAACTGACATGAAGATACTCAGGCCGCTTCTGCCGGTACAACCATCGATTTCTAAGTCTGATGACCCGGCTTCGGTCAAGTTCGAATACAATCGCAGCGTCTATGAGCTCCCCGGCTACTATAGCCTGCCATTGACGGAAGCGAGCGTTCTGGGCACGATGCGCTCACTGCACCTGGGCTTGCTATCGATTGCCCCGGTGGAGTACAACCCCACCGAAAATACTCTCAGAATTTACAAGCGCTTGACGGTCAAAGTCAGTTATGAGCATCCAGACTGGACTAAAACAGAAACAATGTGGCAAAGTTACTATTCTCCGGTCTTCGAGCCGGTTTACCAACGCTGTGGCAATTACGCCCAACAGTCAATCAATAATCGTGACGACCTAGTTAAGTATCCGGTCAAGTATATCATTATATCCGACCGGATGTTTGAAAGCCAGTTGCAGCCATTTATTGAGTGGAAAATCAAGAAAGGATTTATTGTTGTTACGGCTTACACCGATGAAATCGGCTCCACTACAAACGCCATAAAGAACTACATAGACAGCGTCTACGATGCCCAGGCACCGGACAACCCGGCACCGTCATTTGTCTTGTTTGTCGGCGATGCGCAGCAAATACCACCGCATGACTACGGCGCCCACTTCTCCGATCTCTACTTTTGCGAGCTCTCCGGGGACAATCACCCAGAGATTTATTATGGGCGCTTTTCTGCGCAGAACCCAACAGACTTACAGCCGCAGATCGACAAGACGCTGGAGTATGAGCAGTACACCATGCCGGATCCAAGCTACCTGGGAGAAGTTACACTTGTCTCCGGCGTCGACCCCACCTACGCCTCGACGTATGGTAATGGGCAGATCAATTACGGTACCAACCTCTATTTCAACGCCGCTCACGGCATCTATCCTCATGTCTGGCTCTACCCTGCTTCGGCTGGGGCAGGAGTCTCAGACTCGATGATACAGACAGTCAACGACGGTATCGGGTTCATCAATTACACTGCTCACTGCGGCCACACTGGCTTTAGCAATCCCTCTTTCACCACCGGCGACATTGAGGATCTCACAAACGCGCATAAGTACTTGCTTGGGATCGGCAACTGCTGCCTGTCCAACACGTTCGGTACCGATTATTCAACCCCATGTTTTGGCGAGGTCTGGTTGCAAGAGGCCGACAAGGGCGGTATCGGCTATATCGGCGGTACCAATTCCACCTATTGGGATGAAGATTACTGGTGGGGAGTCGGCTATGGCCCGGTGATCGGTTCCGGCCCTTCTTATGAGCAGACCGGCCTGGGCGCCTATGACGGGATTTTCCATGACCATGGCGAGCCAGTCACTCAGCACTATATTACTAACGACGCTATCATCTACTGTGGCAATATGGCTGTTACGGAATCCGGTAGCGGATTGACTTCTTACTACTGGCAGATTTACCATCTGATGGGCGATCCTTCGATTATGACCTACATGGGGGTGCCCTCAGTTAACAACGTCTATCATACCGGCACTGTTTTCATGACGGCAACGTCGGTAACGGTGCAGGCTGATCCCAGCTCGTACGTTGGCATCTCTATTAACGGCGTTCTGCACGGAGCAGCCTATGTCGACCAAACCGGCTCAGTCGATGTTTCCATCACGCCGTTTGAAGAGCCCGGCACAGCGGACATTGTTGTCACAGCCCAGAACAGGCAGCCGTATATAGCCACAATACAGGTGATTACCCCGGAGGGACCGTATGTGGTATATGACAGTTGTTCTATCAACGATGCTGCTGGTAATGACAACGGTCTGATTGACTGTGGAGAAAGCATTCTGCTGGGAATAGGTCTGAAGAACATTGGTCCTGACAGCGCTTTCAATGTGCAGGCCACACTGACCACCGAAGATACCTTGGTAACCATTTCTGATAATAACGAAGATTATGAGACAATCGCCGGCAACGACGAAACTGCGTTTGTTCTCGATGGGTTCGCTTTTGACGTTGACCCAAACACGCCCGATCGGCACGATGTCACCTTCGAGCTTGAAGTAACCGGTACCAACCGTGACACCTGGATTGGCAACTTCACTCTGACGGTTCATGCTCCAGTGCTCCTGTTTGCTCAGGTTGTTGTTAATGATGCTTCGGGTAACGCTAATGGCGTTCTCGATCCTGGAGAAACGGCTGAGTTAGTTGTAACTTTGGCCAACAGCGGATCTGGGCAAGCTAATGGAGTTGAGGCGACTCTATCTGAAGACGACAGTTATATTAGCGTTGATGACAACTACGGTTACTTTGGCACAATCGATTCGATCGACGGCGTCGCTTCCAATGTAGGCGATGTGTATGTAGTCTCCGCCAACGCAACCTGCCTTCCGGGGCATTCGGTTGCGTTTGACCTGGCTACCAGCGGCGATGGTGGATACACTGTTACGATCCCATTTGAGATCATCGTAGGCGACCGGGTGGCTTGCTTTACCGATGACTTCTCATTTAATCAGGGTTGGAGCGGTATCGGTGGATCAGGAGAATGGACGATCGGTCCGGCCACTGGTGGTTCAGGCAGCGACGGCTATGGCGGCCCTGATCCAAGTGTTGATCACACTCCGACCGGTGACAACGGTGTGCTTGGTAACGATCTTACCCCCAACACCGGCGGTGATTACAGCTCGAATCTGAGCACTACCTACTGGGTCACATCACCGCTGATAGACTGCTTCAATTTCACTGATGTACAGTTGAGTTTTTTCCGCTGGCTTGGAATTGAGAGCAGCTCGAGTGACCGTGCTTACATGCAGGTCTATGATGGTTCGACCTGGATCACCCTTTTTCAGAACACCAGCACCATTAATGAAACCTCCTGGGGTGA
>Ga0315551_10002945_pt1 | contig 12199 bp, 12 predicted proteins | sample SalMarSW160290MG_FD_203678 | JGI IMG/M metagenome (GOLD analysis project Ga0315551, IMG submission 203678) | Salt marsh sediment microbial communities from the Plum Island Ecosystem LTER, Massachusetts, United States - Salt Marsh Sediment SW1602-90 ... | reverse complement strand
GATATGGGCAGAAAATCACCGTATTCAAGATGATTTTTACTGTTTAACACCCACCTCTCGTGCTTTCATCACCTCTCCAGCACTCCTATGCTCCTGATTGTGCCGCACCGCCGTACCAGCACATATAAAAACAAGATTATATCATTTTTTTTCATAAATGTCAACACATAAGTCGTGAAATTGCGGATTATTAGGGATATTTTGCGCATTGGCGGATTTAAACCTTATTGCTCAATTTTGTTAAAATTAGGTCGATGGTGAGCACGGAAAGGGTAAAAACGGCCTTTATTGAGGCATTAGACTGTGCTTCTGATGATATCATCAGTTTTGACGAGCCTTAGTCCTTTATTCACAAACACTTACAAGGATTTCAATTAGTAGTACAGGGCGATCGGAGTACATAAAGACAGTTAGGTTAAAAAATTGTTTTCCTGATAGCAGACAGTTAGAAGCCGTAAACATATAATAACAGAATGGACGCTGCTATGACAGAGACGACTTGTCTTGTAGAGACACAAGGCCTTACTAAAGCCTATACTTCCGGCAGGAGGCAGTTCTTTGCATTGAGCGGAGTGACTTTATCCGTTAAGAAGGGTAGATTCCTTGCAGTTACAGGCGTTTCCGGCTCAGGAAAGTCAACGTTTATGAACCTTTTGGGCGGTCTGGATAGGCCTACTTCGGGCTCTATCATAGTAGACGGCAAATACATTTCAAAAATGGATAAAAAAGAACTTACTCTGTATCGTCGTCACCAGGTTGGTATGGTTTTCCAGTCGTTTAATCTTATTTCATCTTATACTGCTCTCGAAAATGTCGGTTTTCCACTGCTCTTTTCAGACGTGAGTAGAAAAGAAAGAAGCCGCAGGGCAGCTCAGATGCTTGATAAGGTCGGCCTGACTTCCCGCAGTAATCATAGGCCTTCAGAGTTATCCGGCGGCGAACAGCAGCGCGTGGCTGTTGCTCGTGCGCTTATCAATAAGCCCAAAATTCTGCTTGCAGATGAGCCGACCGGTAATCTCGATAGCAAAACCGCAGGGCAAATTATGCAGATGCTTGCCGATTTGAACAGGAACCAAAATCTGACAATTATTATGATATCCCATGAAGAAAATCTCGTGCGGCAATTTACGCAGGATATCATGCGCCTTCAGGACGGAAAGGTTATCGAGCAAAAAACTATAAGATAAGCGAAAGAATAACGTATGAGAGCAGCAGACTACATAGAGCAGTCATTTACAAATCTTCGGAAGATGAAGCTTCGCACCTTCCTGACTACCTTCGGAGTAATAATAGGGATCGGGGCTTTGGTTTCGATGATAGCTTTCGGCCAGGGGATGCAGGAGAATATCACCAAAGAATTTAAGGAGCTCGGATTGTTTAACTATATCAGTGTATTCTCGGGCAGTGAAGGCGAGATGAACCACAGGCGGGGCCCTCAGCGTAGACATTTTCGGCAGCAGCAGGAGGATTTGGCCGGCCTTGACGAAAAAATGCTCGAAGAAATCAGGCGAATCAGGGGTGTTGAGCGGGTTTTTCCGGAAGTACGTTTTCCAGCTATGATTCGCTTTAACAATAAGGAAAATTTCACTTATATACAGGCGTTGCCTGCTGTTGCCTGCCAATCGGAACTGATAAAACTGAAAGCGGGAACAGCCTTCGACAGTAATGATGCGAATGCTCTTATTATAAGTGAGTCGATGCTGGAATCGATGGATTTTAATGAACCGCAGAATGCGGTCGGTCAGCAGATAGAGCTGGCAACACTCACGATTGATTCGAACAGCTTTAATCCTGCCATGATTACTTCGATAGTCAGCGGTCAGGGTAATTTCTTTGAAAAGGAAAGTTATATATTTACCATCGTTGGGGTTTCCAGGCGAAGTGATTTTGGCGGCCCGGGCCTTCTGCGAAGCGATGTTATTATTCCTATCGGGACTTCGAATAAAATGAAAAAACTGTCTGCGACAAGTATCAGGGATTTTTTTGAATCTGAAGAAAACCAAAATAATTACTCAATGGCAAGTGTGAAAGTCTCTTCGGTTGAGCATATTGAGGATGTGAAGCAGCGTATCGAACAGCTCGGGCTGCGGACATTTGCTTTCGCTGATATGCTCGAGGGAATGAAGAAGGGTTTTATGCTGATGGATATGTTTCTTTTCAGCATTGGCATGATTGCGATAACTGTTGCTTGTCTGGGAATTATCAATACGATGGTAATGAGTATTCTGGAGCGATATCGCGAGATTGGAATTATGAAGGCCGTTGGCGCGGCAGACAGTGACGTGAAGAAGATAATATTTTTCGAGACGGCGACGATTGGCTTTCTGGGTGGCGTTTTCGGGCTGGTTTTCGGCTGGCTTGTCAGTATGATTATTAATGTCGTGGTAAACCAGATTCTCGCCCGAAGAGGTGTTCCTTACGTTAACTGTTTCAGCTTTCCCTGGTGGCTTTGCCTTGGTGCGGTCTTATTTTCAATCCTTGTAAGCCTGTCAGCGGGTATCTATCCTGCAATTCGTGCTGCAAAGGTTGACCCTGTCGTTGCACTTAGACATGATTAAAGATGTTGGCTTTTTGTCTGTAAAGGCGAAAAAAGTTCACAAACAGTTTTTACTGTTCGGGCTTTTTGAGCTCTTCAACTTTCGGCAGGTCTTTCAGTGAATTTAGACCGAACACTTCCAAAAATTTCTTTGTCGTTCCGTATAGCATCGGCCTTCCAAGGACCTCGGCCCTGCCGACAATTTTCACCAGCCCCTTATACATAAGAGAGCGAATCAGCTCACCAGCCTGAACGCCTCTTATTGCCTCTATGTCGGCGCGGATGACAGGCTGCTTATAGGCGATAACCGCGAGTGTCTCAAGGGCGGCCGCACTGAGTTTACTGTCACTGCGGGCGCGGAGCAGCTTCTTGAGCCAGTGGTTGTAGTCGCTGAGTGTCATCATCTGGTATCCGCCGGCAATTTTCTCTATTCCGAAAGCATTTTTATTCGATGTGTATTTTTTGTTCAGGTTGTCTATATGCCGGTTGACCTGCTTTATTGATGTTTCGGTAATACCGGCGAGACGGTTGGCGCTTAAAGGCTCGTCAGAAGCAAAAAGAACCGCTTCTATAACCGACTCAATTGTTATTTCGCCCTCATAGCTCTGTGGTTTTTCATCTTCTGTTTCTTCGGACAGTTCGTTTATTTCTTCGTCATCTTGCAGAGTTTCTGTATCGTCTTGTGAAGTATCCTGATTTTCAATTTTGTCTTTGTCCTCTTCTGTCATAGCTGAATCCATTTAAAAGGGTCCTTATCTTTTTTGCTTATCCTGATATTTATTTTACCGAGAGTTATTTTAAGTCGATTGGTAAATTTTTTCAGCATAAATCTTTCCGAGACACTATGGCCCAGGCACAGGCAGGTGACATTTGCCTGTTGTGCCGCTAGAGCCTGGTGGTGTTTCAGTTCGCCGGTCAGATACAGGTCGACTTTTGCGGCGATGACCTGATTGATTATTTTGCCGCAGTAGCCTGCACAAACCGCAGCGGTTTTTACAAGCCTTTTATCCTTTCCCACAATGCCAATTGTCTTTGCACCGGTCTGTTTTTGAATCTTCGTGATGATTTTGCTGAGAGGCGCAGGTTTTTTAAGTTTGCCAATTCTGCCTAGCCCGAATTTACCGTGCTCATTATAAAGCTTGAAACAGTCGAATGCGGGCATCTCATAGGGATGCGCCTTTTTCATTGCTGTTATTGCGCCGTTCAGTTTCTCTGCCGGAACAATCGTCTCGAACCTCATCTCGCTTACCTTTTCGAGCTTGCCCTTTTTACCGATTGCAGGTTTAGCTCCTTCCAAAGGGAGAAAGCTTCCCTGTCCCTGAGCTGTAAATCCGCAATGACTGTAGTTGCCCATTAATCCTGCTCCTGTCTGGAAAATTGCATTAGCTACCTTTTGGGCGGAATCTACAGGTATGAAAACGACCAGCTTGTACATATCGCCGCTGGCCTCAACAAAATCTCCTATGGGCTTGCCGTCGCTGATTCCGACAATTTCCGCAAGGTCATCATTAACGCCGCCTTCGACTATGTCGAGGGCCGTATGTACGGAAAAAACTGCAATGTTCGAGCGTATCAGTTCGAAAACCATGCTGCCGGCGCCGGCAGAGGTTATTCTCTTCAGGCCGTCCCAGATGACAGGATGATAGCTGATAATCAAATCCGTTTTCAGCTTTCTGGCTTCGGACAGGACTTCATTGGTGATATCAATAGTCAGCAGCACATTTTTGACCTGCCTTTCGGCATCGCCGATGAGCAGGCCCACGTTGTCCCAATCGAGGGCAAGCCTGAGCGGTACTAACTTTTCAATTTTTTCAGCGATATCCTTTACTTTCATCCTGCATAATCTCCGGCGATATATTGGCTGAATCCGGTTCAAAAAGTATACCGAATTTGATTTGATTAGCAAGTAAACATTGGCAGCGGTTTTATCATAATCATAAGGAAGTCTGACTTTTGCTGCATCTGGTTTCGATATAGTTATCGAACAGTTTTAGCATTTTTTTTGTAACCGGGCCGACCTTGCCGTTACTGACCGTGTGTTTTTCGACGCTGTTTACCGGCATAATCTTCATAATCACATTTGTCAGAAAGATTTCATCCGCAGCTAACAGCTCATCGATGCCAAGGTCTTTTTCAATTAGTTTTACTGAGTTATCGGCAGCGATTTTACAGACTGCTTTTCGGGCGATGCCGGCGAGAACAGGTGTTGCTAGCAACGGAGCATAGATAATGGAATCTTTAACCAGAAATACATTGCTGATGCAGCCTTCAGCCAGAAGATTTGTTGTTGTAAACCACAGAGCTTCCGCAGCTTTTTTTTGGTGAGCCATCTGAAGGGCGAGCATACGAGAGAAATAGCTTGTCGTCTTATGGCCGAAAATCGGCTCGGTGACATTTTGCCTGAATGGGCATAGCACTACAAGCACACCTTTTTGATAATACTCCAGCGGGTACGACTGTAAATCAGTGGCGGTGATAAGAAGTGTTGATTTATTTTTGTCTTCTGAATCTGACATTGGACCAGCTGTAAGTGTCAGACGGAGCCGCGCATCTGTCAATTCGTTTGCTTTCAGAACTTTATAGACGGCATCGGCCATAAATTGCCGGCTATAAGTATTTGATATTGAAAGACTTGCGGCACTTGCAAATAATCTGTCCAGATGGTCATCGAGACAAAAAACAACGCCGTTGTTGCAGCGCATCGTCTCAAACAGGCCTGAGCCATACAAAAAACCGCTATCTTTAACAGATATACAGGCTTTATTAATATCAGTCAGCTTGTCGTTTAAGAAAACTTTTTCCATTTTCTGTTTAATTTTCTTACGTGATACTTAATGCGCATGGTGCATTATGTTTTTAATTCCTGCCAGCAGAGCTTTTGCCTTTGTTATCGTTTCGTCCCATTCGGCCTGCGGGTCTGAATCTGCGACGATGCCTCCACCGGCCTGCACATAGGCCAAGCCGGCTTTGATAATAATTGTTCGTATGGCAATATTCAAACAGACATTACCATCAAGACCTAAAAAACCGATGCTGCCAGTGTAAACGTTTCTTTGTGTTGGCTCTGTCTGGTCGATTATTTCCATCGCGCTTACTTTCGGCGCACCTGTAATAGAGCCGCCGGGAAAGGTTGCTCGAAGGACATCACAAAAACAAATCTTTTCGCGAAGCCGTCCGGCAACCGTGGCAACCGCGTGAAAAATGGTTGGGTAAGCTTCAATAGTTCGCAGCTGAACAACCTGTCTTGTGCCCGGCACACAAATTCTGGCAAGGTCATTGCGTTCCAAATCGATTATCATATTCAGTTCAGCCTGCTCTTTTCCGCTGACAGCCAGCTCATTAAAGTTTTTTGTATTAATTCTTTTGTTATCAAGCGTGTCACTTACTCTTGGTCGGGTGCCCTTGATAGGTTTTGTGCTGATAAGCCCGTTATTGATTGTGATGAACATCTCCGGTGATGTGCTGACGATAGTGAATTCACTGCCGTCGATATAAGCAGCATAGCCGCTCGGATTAAAACGATTCTGCCAATTGAAAAGCTTTACAGGTTCGGCTGTATAATCACATTCGAAGCGCTGCGAGAAATTGACCTGGTAAACCTGACCGTCATATATATAGCGCTTTATCTTCTCGACACTTTGAAGATAATAGCGCTTATCCATATTGCACTTAATTTTTGAGAAGTCGATATCATCAATATCAGAAGCTTGCGGTTTAGTCGAATTAATTTGCTTTGCCTGCGCCAAAAAGCCCTCGAGCTCAGCCAGTTTTTCCTGCGGCTGTTGTGAATCTGTCGGCAGTTGCACAGCTATCAGCCAGAAGGAATTTTCGATATGGTCGTAGGCGATTAGTTTGTCGTAAAAGCATAACCTGATAAGAGGCATATGAAGGTCATCAACTGTATTTTGTGGCAGCTTTTCGATATATCGGGCAAGCTCATAGGCAAAGTAGCCTATCCAGCCGCCAACAAAAATCCCTTGCGGCAGTGTGTTGTCGATAGTGTCACTGAGTTTATATTTATTTAAAACTTTATGTAGTTTAGCAAATGGTTCTTTCTGTTCGGGCCTGAATTCGAAAGTCTCTTTCGGTTCCGCCGCCCAGTAACTAAATCTTCCGGCATTTTTTTTTGCAGGATTTGCTCCGAGAATTGATGCAAATCTTTGGCGTGCGAAACAATTGCTCAGCGTTTCTAAATCGAGTGATGTGCAGATTTTTTTGTAAAAGACTTTGCAAAGAACTTCTTTGCCTCTTTTTATTAGTGTCCCTGTGGTCATTGCAGTTGTCCAGCCCTTAACTGCTCTATAATCTGCACGCCCGAGGATGTGCCTATCCTGTCGGCGCCGGCTGATAGCATTTCAATAGCCTGTTGGGCTGTTTTGATACCACCTGCCGCCTTTACTTTGCAGTGCGGTGCCCACTGCTTAATCAGCTTTATATCTTCAACTGTCGCACCGCCGGCGGAATGGAAGCCGGTGCTGGTTTTGACAAAATCGACTTTACATCTGTCGGCAATTTCGCAGGCAAAGCGTTTCTGCTGCTCCGTTAGCGCTGCCGCCTCAATGATTACCTTTAAGACGACTACCGGCCTCATAGAGCGGCAAGCTTTTAGGACCTGGCGGAACTGACTGGCTAAATAGCGGTTGTCGGCTTCTATTATCGCAGCTAAATCAGCTACCATATCAATCTCATCGGCACCGGCAAATATCGCTTCCTTTGCAGCCTCGACTTTTGATTTTGTGGAATCGGCGCCGAAAGGCAGACTTATGACACCATCGACCTTAACGATACTGCCATGTAATAATTCAGCTGCTAAGCTTATCCATCTTTGATTTACAGAAACCGAGCAGAAGCCATATTTCTTGGCTTCATCGCAAAGCCTTTTTATATCATTACTTATTGTTGTTGGGCTCAGCAATGTATGGTCGATGCAACCTGCAAGCTGTTTTTCATCCACAATTTGCTACCTTTCGATATATCCCTGTTTTACGAAAAAATCTATTGCTTTGTCTGTATCCGGAAAAACTTGTGTTGCGGTTTGTGTAACGAAGACCGATGGGCTATGTTTGGCTGCCCAGATGACATATACTTCTTTTGCCGACTCGTGAGCGTGCTGCAGCTCTCTTTCTACGCCGCTTGAGATTGCAGCCCGACCGTCGGCGGTTTTTGGGATAAAGCTTATTATCATATCGGACTGGTCAATCAGTATAAAGTCCCGTGCGTATGTCTGGCTGTTGATGTCACGCTCGATCTGCTGGACCTGCTGTAGATTCAGCCGGACTTTTCGGCCGAGAGTTTCCACCTCGACAAAGTCGTCACCTGCCCGGCTCGCTCGCTGAGCGTAAACCGGCAGATATGCCTCCTCCAGATCGGCCGGGTCGAAACAGGTAAAGAACTGTTTCATACGCCGGCGGAACTTTTTAATTTCCGATTTAACATCTTCCATATCAACAACCTGGGTCATTGGAAAGCTCAGATATGTCTTTTTACGCTGCGGTTCGAAGACAAGACTGTAAAATGTCTCGATTGTTTCCTTCTCCTCACCCCGGGCGAGACAGTAGAAAGGTATGTTTTCCCTTACACCTTTGCAAAGCATCCCTGTGCCGATAATCTCTTCTTCTCGCCAGACAATTAAATCCTTGAGACTGTGCTCGGCTGAATGTTCATCGTTTAGACGCGTATGTAAGGCTGCGACGCCGTCAATCAGACATATATACATATCCGCATTGAGCTGTCGCATCTGGTCGAAATCCACAGCCGGGAACAAGCCGTGCCTCCAGCGGAAAGTAGCGTGGGTATTAACTATGAGGTTCGGAACCTGCGAGGCCTTTGAGATGATGTCCTTGAATACACTTCGGCGCAGCGAGTTCAGCCTTTTCATTGAAATATCGAGAATCTTGCCTTCCCTGATATCCGGGGCCTCGGCGTACATCATATCCCCGACATTACATAAAAGGAGTTCTATACCCTTTGAGCCGGCCAGTTGACACACTTTTTCAAGGTAGCTTTTTTTATCAAGACCAACCATCCCTGTTACTACAATGACCATTCCAGCGCCTCTTTTAGGTTATATTACATATTCTTTAGTCTTTGCTCTCTGTCATAAGCCTTCAGTGCTTCAATTAGCTCGCTCATATCGCCGGCCATTATCTTGTCCAGGCTGTGAAGTGAGAGGTTAATCCTGTGGTCGGTGACGCGATTTTGTGGGAAATTATACGTTCTTATTTTCTGTGACCTGTCTCCGGAGCCTATCATAGTTTTCCGCTTCAAGTCTCGTTTGGCTCTTTCCTGGTTCTGGAAGTGCTCGTAAACCCTGCTTCTCAGAACACGCCATGCCTTGGCGCGGTTTTTATGCTGGCTCTTTTCATCCCGCATGCTGACGGTGATTCCTGTGGGTATATGTTCGATTTTTATAGCGCTGCTTACCTTGTTGACATTCTGGCCGCCGGGACCTCCCGCCCGGCTGACATGCTCGATGACATCATCCGGTTTGATCTCGATATCAATCTCTTCCGGCTCGGGCAGTACTGCGACCGTTGCAGCCGATGTGTGAATTCTTCCCTGTGATTCTGTCTCCGGGACCCTCTGGACACGATGGCCGCCGGCCTCATAACCTAATTCCGACCAGACTCCGGGGCCTTTGACGTTGAATATTACCTCCCGAAAACCACCTTTTTCTGTTGTGCTGAAGTCGAGCTGTTCAATCTTCCATTTACGGCTGTCGGCGTATTTAACGTACATATTGTACAAATCGCGGGCAAACAAGGCCGCTTCTTCACCGCCGGTGCCTGCTCGTATCTCCATTATAACAGAAGCAATGCTCATATCGTCGGCCATCACTAAGGTATTCTGTATCTGTTCAAGCAGGGCGTCTGCCCGGCTCTGAAGCTGCTTTAGCTCCTCTTTTGCCAGAGCCTTGAATTCGTCATCTGCCCCTCGGTCGTTTGCAATCTGCTCGGCATCTGCGATGGCTTCGAGATTTTTTTTGTACTCTCGATATTTTGTAATTATAGGTTTTAGCTTGCTCTGCTCTTTAGAGAGGGCGATAAGTTTGGTAGGATTGGAGGCTGTCTGTGGGTCGGCGACCTGAGTTTCGAGTTTTTGGAATCGAGCTTCGATTTCTTCAAGTTTTTTTAGAAGTGTTTTTTTCGCGTCAGTCATAAATCGGGCCTCGTATTAAGCAACCGGCTGTGCTCAATATAAATAAAAGGCTCCGATTTTGCAACCGATACAAAATCCGAGCCTTTGTTGTAGTCCGAGAAACGAGCTACTTTTTCTGGTCTTTTTTGCTCTTTTTGAAGTAATCCTTGCCGTATTTCTTCTGGAACCTTTCAATTCGGCCTGCAGTATCGACAAATTTTTGCTTGCCGGTGTAGAAAGGATGGCACACCGAGCATATTTCGGCGTGGATCTCTTTTGCTGTGCTATAGGTCTCGAAGCTGTTGCCGCAGCCGCAGTGCACAACTACCTTATTGTAGGGTGGATGTATGTCCTTTTTCATAAATATGCTCCAAAAATCTTAAACACAGTATTTTAGCAATCTTATCATATATTTCAATAAAAAATAAAACTTTTTTCCAGATAAAATCCGGCAAAGGGTATTTTAGTTGTTTCTGTTTTGTTTTTATTATTGGACAAAGGGATGGGCGAAAAACACAAGATATTTCAGGCGATATTTCCAAATCACGCTTAAAAGCTCAATTTTCAAGTCGAAACTGCCGGCTTTTATTATTCAATCTTAAGCACAACTGGCTTTTATTCGATAATTATCTTGAAGGAAATACCCTCGGATGAAAAGTAACTGAAAATCCAATCAGATAGGGGCAGACGTAATGAAAATCAGGTACGTTGTTTCTTCAATGGTGTTCTGGTGGCGTGAAAATCACCTCTCTTTTGAGCAGGATTGTGAATTTCTGAAGTCACTTGGTTTCGGTATAGAGCTGTGGCCTAATGCCGGGGGCATTAGCGAGTGCCGTTATGCAAGGCGTAACTGGAGCAGGCTTGCAGGTGCTACTCAAGGTATGCTGGTCTCAATGCGTTCTCGCAGTGATGAGCCGACGTTGGAAAATTGGAAAGAGCAGATGGAGTGCGCAAAACTGCTCGGTGCCAATATTATAACCGACCTGAAAAGTTTTGGTGTTCCTGAAGGCGCGGAGGTTGACGGCTGCGATTTTTCAGAAAAGATAGTTCAAATGGCTAATGAAAACGGAGTAAAGCTCTGCATAGAAACCGGCAGCCTGAAAACTGTCAAGGAAATAGGCAGAAAATTTGACTCCATCTCATATTGTCTTGATACGGGTTTTGCTAATTTAGACCCGGAGTTTAGCTTCAGACAGTATGTGGACGAGCTTGCCGATCGCGTCGCACATCTACATCTGACCGATAATTACGGCCAAATCGATGACCATGAGCCGCCTGGCCTTCGTGGAGGGATACCTCATGAGGATTGGAATTATCTGTTGGAGGTTCTCGGCAGGTATGATAATGAAATTATAGGCTCGCTTGAAATGTGTCCCTGTACGCCGGCGGTTATGATACGCCAGGCCTGCGAGTTTTTGTTTGACGAATTAAGCTGGCCTGAGAAACCTCATAAGCTCTCACAGCTCAAGGCGCATACCAAAGCCCCTCTTAAAAGAAAAACCTGCCGCTAAGGCTGTTGTTATGTCAAAACACGTCGCGCTCAAAAAGTGACTGAAGCGGTAATTTAGCCTTTTTATTTACGGCAGAGCGTTCGCTATGGCTTTTGAAAGCTTGTCAGTCAGGACAGGTGCAGCCTCTGCCAGTGTCAGGTTCATTCTTTGCGCAGTTGCAGTTGCCCTGTTGGCATGATAGAGAAAATCCTCTTCGATTGTAACCTGCTGTGATTCTGATGAACCTGCGGAGCTGTCGCCGCCTTCTGTACCGCCGCCTTTATTGAATGCGTCCGTGTGCGTCACTGCGACATCATCGTGACTGCCGCGCGTTGTTGTGACTTTTTGGCCTTCGATTCTTTCGCCGATTACGACATCAACCACCAGGTTTATATCACGAATCTTATTGCGGTTGGCGACAATATCACCAAGCAGTGCGCCTGCAGCAGCTCCAATTACAGCACCTTCTGTTGTATGGCCATCACCGACGTTATGCCCGATGACGCCGCCTGTGACACCACCTGCTACACCGCCGACCACTACCGGGCCGAGGTCTTTTTTGGCGCCTTCGCCGAAATAGCGAACATCTGCATTAACTGTGAACTGTGCCTCATCGATATTCCGCGTCAGTGTGTAGCCGAGGTTTTCAATCTCATTGGCCACCGCATTTGAGACGTCGATATCGCTGCCGGAGCTGTTTCTTACTCTGCAGTACACAACCATCTTGTCTGATGATACCGGGCGAATCCTCGGCTGAGGACTCATCCACTTCAAATCTGCCTGCAGTCTTACCTTGTCAGGGTCGGTTGCTCCAACAAGACCCTCATATCCCCTGTCAACGGATTCGCAGCCTTGCAGAAATATCAGGGCGGCGCAAATAACCTGTACGGTGATTCTCAGATATCCACTTTTATTCATAAGCACTCCTTCCATTTAAAAGAAAAAATCCTGATATTGGTTTTGTAGTAATATCATAGCTCAAAGGCTTGTTAATACAAGAATTTTTTGCAAAAATTGCGTCAGTAATGGTTAATGC
>Ga0315551_10002944_pt1 | contig 12200 bp, 7 predicted proteins | sample SalMarSW160290MG_FD_203678 | JGI IMG/M metagenome (GOLD analysis project Ga0315551, IMG submission 203678) | Salt marsh sediment microbial communities from the Plum Island Ecosystem LTER, Massachusetts, United States - Salt Marsh Sediment SW1602-90 ... | reverse complement strand
CCTTTTCAGCGGCTACAATCAAGGCGCCTTCTGTTGGGTCGCCAAAGATTTCCCAAGAATTATCTGCATCTTTCTTTCGCAGTTGCGCGTTATTGCACAAAGCGCCTATCCTGAGGAGAAGTTCTGCATCGCCTTCAGGTTTCGCAGCGTCTTGGCCCAGTTTAAACTCTCCTTTTGGTTCGTAACCTACGCCAGTAACCTCCAAAAGTTTCCCGTCAGCATACATCTGGCGTACAGTCATTTCTCCCTTCGTTATAGTTCCAGTCTTGTCTGAACATATTACTGTGACTGCTCCTAAACCTTCAGCGGAGGAAAGCCTGCGGACAAGGGCGTTTCGTCTTGCGAATTCTCTCGCTCCAAGTGCTAACGCTACTGTCACTATGGCGGGCAGTCCCTCTGGAACAGCCGATATGGCAAGAGATATTGAAGACATAAAGGCTTGAATAATGCCTTCAATGTTGAGATAGCCCTGAATAACAACATCGAATGCCTCAAGGGCAAAAATAACAACACAAACGCCCACTACAACTTTAGCTATTTTGCTTGCGAACTTGTCCAACTTCTTCTGTAAAGGCGTTTCTTCTTCCTGCGCTGTCTGAACCATCTCGGCTATCTTGCCGAATTCCGTATTCATACCCGTAGTGGTTACAACGGCTCTTCCTCGTCCATAAACAACATGCGTCGCCGTAAACAACGTGTTGCGACGTTCAGAAATCGGCGCCTCGTTCTTCACAGGCGCCACATGTTTATTTACAGGGGTAGATTCTCCAGTTAAAATCGCTTCATTTGTTTTAAGTTCTATTGCTTCTATAATCCTAGCGTCTGCAGGAACGTGGTCGCCTGATTCTAAAGCAAGAATGTCCCCCGGCACGATTTCTTTGGCGGGTATAATGATTTCTTGTCCGTCTCGGACAACACGTGCTTTAGGTGCTGTTAGCTTTTTCATGGCTTCTATTGCCTTTTCAGCGCGGTACTCTTGAACGAAGCCTGTTATAGCTACTAAGATTACGATGGCACCGATGATTATCGCGTCAGCCATGGCTTCCATAAAGCCTTCCTCTGCGCCAGTGATCACATCGTAGTATCCGATGATGGCGGAGAAAATGGTGGCTGCAATTAAGAGGAGAATGAAAATGTCCTTAAATTCACCAAGGAACATGCTGAGTGCTGATTTGCGCTTCTTGGCAACCAATTCGTTATAACCATACTTCGCTAGCCTTTGTTGGGCTTCTTGCGAGGTTAACCCTTCATGAGTCGCATCTAACTCATGCATAACCTCATCAATTTTGCCAGTGTGCCAAGATTTGGACGTTTTGCTTCCCTCATTTCTTTAGTGATATGAATTGCACTATTTCACGATAAAAAGGTTATAATCTTTTCCTTTACGCCTCAACAAAACAAAGGCTAATAAACAAGTTCATACAATTTCCCACTTCAATTTAAAGGCAAAGAAGCAATACTGAAAATGGCAGGTTGAAAAGATGTTTGAACCATGGTTAATAGCGCCAATATCTGCGGTAATATCGATTTTGGTAGGGTTATACTTCTATCGTTACATTGAAAACCAAGACAGTGGAAACGAAAGAATGCGGGAAATCTCTGAAGCCATCAGAAGCGGGGCTAATGCCTTCATAAAAAGAGAATACACGACGTTGGCGGTCTTCGTAGGCGTTGTAAGCGTATTGCTGGTGATTTTTCTGCCGTCACCCATTTGGATGGGTGATCCACTACGAAACGTTGGGATAACGATAGCGTACATTTTCGGTTCTGCATGCTCTGCCTTGGCAGGTTACTTAGGCTTAACCGTGGCTACCAAAGCAAACGCGAAAGTGGCTCAAGGAGCCAAAGAAAGCTTGAACAGGGCTTTTCCAATAGGCTTCCGCGGAGGCGCAGTTATGGGGTTAGCCGTAGTCGGTGTTGGCTTACTCGGCATAAGTGTAGTCTACGCGATTGTCGGCTTATCTCCCGCTGAGGAAGTTCCAGCAGTGTTGGCTTACAGTTTCGGAGCAAGCTCTCTTGCGCTATTTGCCAAAGCTGGCGGCGGAATATACACTAAAACCGCTGACATAAGCGCGGACTTGGTCGGAAAAGTGGAGCTTGACTTACCTGAAGATGACCCTCGAAACCCAGCAGTCATCGCTGATAACGTAGGTGACAACGTGGGAGATGTTGCGGGCATGGGCGCTGACCTGTTTGACTCTTACGTCGCAAGCATCGTAGCCACTATGATACTTGGAGCAGCTCTTGCAATTGGCGGAAGCTACGCATACTTGGAAATTCCTTTGGTGTTCGCGGGTGCAGGAATATTCGCTTCAATAATAGGCGCTTTGATAGTCCGAATCGGCAAGACAGGTAACCCTGGAAACGCGCTAAACGCCGGCACCTACGTGACATGCATAATCTTTGGCGGATTGACAGCAGTGGCAACCTATCTCATGGGCTATCCCTGGGAAATCTGGGGCGCTGCTGCAGTAGGCTTAATTGCAGGGGTGATAATCGGCGTAACAACTGACTACTTCACCTCCGAGGATAAAGCGCCTGTAATAAAGACAGCTGAAGCTTCCAAGAGCGGTCCCGCAATAAACATAATCACTGGTTTTTCGTATGGCTTGCGAAGCATCATTTTTCCTTTGATCGGGATTGGCATTGCAGCTGCAATTTCGTATAAGCTGCTAGAGCCTTTGGGCGGTGTGTCTTATGGCGTCTTTGGTATCTCTATGGCTGCTGTCGGCATGCTCTCAATCGTTGGGTTAACGGTTTCAAATGACGCTTACGGTCCTATTGTTGACAATGCAAAAGGCGTAGCAGAGCAGTCTGGTCTCAGCGAGGAAGTCATAGCGATTACGGACAAGCTTGACGCGGCGGGAAACACGGCGAAAGCGATAACGAAAGGATTTGCGATTGGAGCCGCTGGTTTGACTGTGATCTCGCTGCTGGCTGCTTTTCAGGAGATAGCCTCAAAAGCTGGGCATGCCGCTGTCTTCGACATTATGGACCCATTTGTTTTGATGGGTGCCTTAGTGGGCGTTGCTATTCCTGCGGTGTTCTCGGCAATGCTTATGCTTGGAGTAGGAAGAAACGCTGAAAGAATGATTGCTGAAATCAGAAGACAGTTCAAAGAGATTCCGGGTCTTCGAGAGGGTAAACCAGGTGTTAAGCCTGACTACGCGAAATGCGTTGACATTGCTACTGTTGGGGCAATTCGCGAGTTGATGCCAGCTAGTGTTTTCATAATTGTCGCTACGCTGATCATGGGCTTCGTCGGCGGGATTAACGCGTTAGGCGGTTTCTTAGCTGGTGCAATTTTGTCGAGCCTGTTGTTGGCACTGCTTATGTCAAACGCTGGCGGCTTATGGGACAACGCCAAAAAACTGATTGAAACAGGCGTTCACGGCGGAAAAGGATCCGACGCGCACAAGGCGGCTGTGGTTGGCGACACTGTTGGCGACCCATTCAAGGATACGGCTGGGCCTTCGCTTAACACGATGATTACGGTGATGTCGCTTGTAGCTTCATTGTTTGCTGCATTGATTGTCCAGTATAATCTACTGGGCATGTTGGGCCTATAGCTTTCCGCTATTTTCTTTTTTCATGTTCTTAATGCGGTTTTGTGGTCGCGTTCTCACGGACTACCTACCCCCTCCCTTATATATAGGTCGAAACGCTAACTGAACCGCAGTTTGACAGATTATCTAAAAATTTATGTGTAGATTAATACGAATAAGCAAAGAAGAAGTGCCTATATGAAGTTCTCGTTTATCAGCGCAAGTCCCAACGAAGGCATTGATGAGCGGGAAGGAAGAAAATCCATCGCTGCATTTCCCCCTTTAAGCCTCTTGTATTTAGCGGCAGTCCTCAAGGAAATAGGTGTTGAAGTTTCAGTGTTAGACCAGCCTGCGCTAGGCTTAACGGTGGAAGAAACCCTACGTTGGGTGGAGAAAGAAAATCCTGATGTGCTAGGCTTCTCAACACTCACAAGCTCAGGCCAGACCGCGGCGCTGATAAGTAACAAAGTGAAAGAGAAAAACCCAAATGTCACTACAGTTTTCGGCAACCATCACGCTACATTCAACGCGGAGCGAATTCTTAGAAAATACCCGTCCGTTGACGTAGTCGCCCGAGGAGAAGGCGAAAAAACCGTTGTCGAACTGGCAAACTGCCTAAAAAACGGAGAGGACTTAAAGAGAGTTCGGGGAATTAACTTCAGAAACGAAGGAAAAATAGTTTCTACGCCTGACCAGCCGTTAATTAACGGCCTAGATTCCCTGCCTTTCCCAGACCGCAAACTGATTGACGTAGAATATCACTGCGTAATTGCAGGAGCAAATATCGCGCCAAAAAAATTCACAAGCATCGTCACCTCCCGAGGCTGCGTTTACGGCTGCCGCTTCTGTAGCTGCACGGAACTTGCCAAAAAAAGGTGGCGACCAAGATCAGCCAAAAACACGTTGGAGGAACTGCAGTTTTTAGCCAGCGAAGGGTACAAGCAACTCATTTTCGTGGATGACGCTTTTACCATGAATCCGAAAAGAGTAATAGAGATTTGCAGGGGCATAAGAAAAGAGAAACTTGACTTAGAGTGGATATGTGAAGGAAGAGTCGACATTTGCTCCTACGGTATGCTGCGTGAAATGGTGCAGGCAGGCTGCAGAGTTCTCTATTTGGGCATTGAAAACGCCAACCAGCGAATCTTGGACTACTACAACAAGAGGATTACGCCTGAGCAGTCAGAAACCGCCGTGAGGACAGCCAAGAAAGCTGGAGTGGACGTTATCGCCGGGTCTTTCATAATTGGCGCCCCCGATGAAACTCGAGAAGAGATTTGGAACACGATAAATTTTGCTCAGCGGGTTCCCATAGACCTTCCACAATTCAACATACTCGGCGCTCACCCAGGAAATGACATTTGGAACGAGTTTGTGGCTAAAGGCTTTCTAGATCCGGAGAAATACTGGGAGAAGGGAGTTGCCGTTTCTGAAGTGTATCCTTATGCAAAGGTGTCCCGTGACGAAATTATGGAAATCATGCATAACGCCTTTTTCCAGTATGTATATCGTCCAAGCTTTCTAGTGAAGCAGGTTGCGAATACTTTGAAAAGCTCGTATCGCATGAACGTTTTCGTGAGCAATCTAAGCCGGCTAGGCGAAATCAGAAAAGCGGCGAATAGCGTAGCCTAGCCACGATAAGATTTTATAGGGGCATCCGTAACACACTGAACTGTTGCAAAAGAACTTGCCTTAAAAGAGAGGGCTTTTATGAAGTTTGAAACGCATGTGAAAGAGATTGTACTGCGCACCTACAACGTGACAAGCTTCAGGTTCCCACGACCCGCCGCGCTGAACTACAAGCCTGGACAATTCCTTTTCGTCACGATAAAGGCTATGGGAAAAAGTTAAGCAAACACTTCAGCATCTCCAGTAGCCCAACAGAAAAAACGCACATAGAATTCACTAAGAAACTTTCCGACAGCGACTTCTCCGCCGCCCTGAAAGCGCTTAAAGAAGGTGATTGGGCACGAATAGACGCGCCGTACGGAAAATTCACCTTCGAAGGCGAACACGAAAAAATCGGTTTACTTGGAGGCGGCATCGGTATAACGCCGTTCATTGGCATATGCAAATACTGCACCGACACGCGCCGCAAAACGAAGGTTACGCTGCTCTACGGCAACCGAACTGAAAACGACATCGCGTTCAGAAAAAAACTGGAAACAATGCAGCGGCAAAATAAGAATTTGAAAGTGGCGTTCATACTCAACGAAGCTAGCAGCGGATGGAAAGGCGCTACAGGTTTAATCACGGCGGAGATGGTAAAGAAAGAGATGCCAGACTACAAGGAAACGATGTTTTACACATGTGGTCCACCCGCAATGGTGCAAGTAATAGAAAAGCTTGTCGAGCAACTGGACTTGCCTAAGGCGCAGCTGAAGCGCGAGTACTTCACAGGCTACACATAAGCCTAAGGGTAGAATCTTCTGGTGGTTCGGGGAAAAGGAATAGCGTCTATAACGTTTTCCAAGTCCAGCATCCAAGTCAACAGTCTCTCTAAGCCCAAGCCGAAACCCACATGTGGCACAGTGCCGTACCTTCGGAGGTCCAAGTACCAATCGTAGTCCTTTTCCTTCAAGCCCATCTCTCTAATACGTTTAATCAGCACTTCCTTGTCTTCTTCTCTGGCGCCGCCCGTGGATACTTCACCTATTCTCGGAACCAGCATGTCCACAGACATGGCAACTTCGGGGCGGTCACGGTGCGTCTTGCAGTAAAACGCTTTGATGGCTGTTGGATAATCATATACGAAGAAGGGTTTGCGGAACTCGTCTGCCAGTGTCTTCTCGTCCTCGTAGCCGAAGTCGTCGCCCCACTTCAGCTTCGCGCCCTTTTTGCGGAGAAGCTCAACAGCCTCAGTATAGGTCATTTTTGGAAACGGTGTTTTGACAGAAGCCAGCTTAGAAATGTCTACGCCTAATTCTTCGAGTTCCCGTTTGCCCCTGTCAGCGGTTTGCTGGCAGATGTGCGCCATAAGCGTCTCTTGAAAGCGCATGAGGTCATTCATGTCGGCAAAGGGCCATTCGCCTTCGATGTGCCAGTACTCCGTCAAATGTCGAATTGTCCTGCTTTTTTCAGCGCGAAAAGACGGCGCGATGCAATAGACCTTCTCCAAAGAGTAAATCAGGATTTCGAGGTAAAGCTGGGAACTCTGCGTCAGATAGAGGTTTTGGTCAAAATACTTTAAGCCGAAAAGGGTTGAGCCGCCCTCAACAGCGGCGGAAATAAACATGGGCGGAGAAACTTCTGTGAAATTTTGGCTCTTGAAGAAGTTGCGGGCGAACTCTAAAACGTCAGCCCGAATCTTCATCACCAAGTTCATTCGGCGGCTGCGCAGCCAGAGGTGGCGTACGTCACGGATGAACTGCTCGCTTTTGTCCTTGGTTATTGGAAAAAGTTCAGCCAAGCCAATAATGGAGATTGAATCGGCAGAGATTTCGTAGCCGCTGGGCGCACGCTTGTCAGGTTTAGCTGTGCCCTCAAGCATCAAGGAAGACTCGATTGTCAAACGTTCTGCTTCGTTCCACGCGGGGCTACTTTTTTTGATGGTGCATTGGATGAATCCCGTTGAGTCCCGCACCAACAGGAAAATTAGCTCTTTTCCTTCTCGTTTGCGGTAAACCCAGCCTCTAATGGCAACTTTCTTATCTTCGTAGCACCCGTCAAGGATTTCGCGAATTTTCACCAAGGCCATTCCGCATCAACCTGTTTCCTCTAAATATTGTTTTCAAACCTAAATGCCTATCGATTACGATTTTAAACTTCCTTAACAGTGGGTTCGGAAACCTTGAACATTACGAGCATGGCGAAGGGCACAGCCGTAACAGCCAGCAAAAGGAAAGGCAGTTGAGGCGATACGAACGCGTAAAGAAAACCGCATAAAACCTGCAACAACGCCTGAGAAAGATACATGAAGAATTGGATGCAGCCAGTAGCCGTGCCTCTTAGGTTTCTGGGAATCATATCACCCATCAACACCTGATAACTGTTCAGCTGCAACATGTTGCCCAACCCGTAAAAAAAGAAAGCCAGCAAAAGCATGTTGAAGTCGGCGTTAACGAAGAGAATCATGCCTGGAAGGTACAGCAGATAACCTATTATCAAGAAGCGTTTCCTACCGAAGATGTCCATGCTTAATCCAGCCAGGATTCCTGGAATGGCGATGGTCAAGTACATGAAAGCCATAACAAACGCCCACTGTGACTCGGTGATGCTTAGAACTGAAGTAGCATAAACGACAAAATAGGTGTAGCAGCTAACCACTATTCCGTTTATGCTTATGTTTGCTAGAAAAAGGTAGAACGCTGATTTCGAAAGTTTGCGCCAGACGCCTATGCTTTCCTTTACGGATTTAGGGTACTCTCGTAGCGCCTCCACAATTTTGGGGCGGCTGTCGGCATCGGTAGGCGGTAAGGTCTCTTTGAGCCTCAGCCGTAACGTTGCAGTTGCGAAGTAAGCCACTATAACAATGGTGTAAGCCACGCGCATGCCCAAGTCAAAATCAAACATCAAAACCAAATACTGCGCAATAAGCGGAGCCGGCAAAAGCACAAGGCTCGCGACAACTGACTGTAAACTGTATCCCGCACCTCTGTTTTCAGGCGGTAGCGAATCTATAACCATAGCGATCAAGGCAGGTCCATAAACGCCGCATATGCTCTGTATTATCATGCCTAACATTATGAACGGCCAGGAAGGCGCAAAAATGAAAAAGAAAGTGCCGAACGCCAAGCCGTAGGTCATGGTGACTACGAGCCATCTTCTCCCATGCTTGTCCGCTAAGTAGCCGCCTGGGAACTGTACGAGCGCGATGGCGATGGAACCTGCAAAGCCGATGATGGACAGTAGGAACTCGTCGGCGCCTAAGCTGAGGTAGTAGAGGCTGGCGTAGGTTTGTGGAATCGGGATTGCGAAGTACATTATTGCCCAGCTCAGAGTCAAAATTAAGAAGTTGCCTCTCAGTCCGGCGGATTCGCCGCGTAAAAGCGAAGACAGTTTCATTATTCAAAAGCAATCTGATAACCCATTATTTATAATTGACAGTTAAGAAAGCGTTTTTGCTAAGGTGGATGGTTGATTTCTGCCCCACAATTCTTAAATCGCCCTTGCTCCGAGACATATTAACCTGATTGCTGATGCAAGACCATTCAGAGGGCGACTACAAGCTTAGAGTTCTGAAGTTTTCGGCTTTTGCCATAGCAAGCGTGGTGCTTGTGGAAGTAATCTTAGGCTTAATCGTTGACAGTTTAGCTATTCTCAGCGATGGTTTACACGCGTTGCTTGACGTTATAACAAACGTTATGCTTTTTGTGGCGACTAAAGCAGCGCTTAAACCGCCAGACGAGGAGCACACTTATGGACACGAAAAATTTGAACCCATAGGCGGGTTGACAGGCGGAATTGTGCTCATAGGAGTTGGAATTCTAGTAATCTATGAAGCTGTTTCAAAGCTGATGCAGAGCGGAGGCGTAAACACTGGCTTAGAGCTCGTAGGATTCGTAGCTATAGCCTATACTTTCTGCATAGACATCGTCAGAATGTTTATCTTCAGAAAAGCAACAACCAGCGAAAGCACCACAGTTAAAGCGGGATTTTACCATGCCTTAGCCGACTTGAGCTCAACAGGCATCGCTTTTCTCGGCTTCGGATTAGCCACCGTCGGATTCACCCAAGGCGATTCACTCTCATCCATTGTACTTGGCATGCTACTCAGCTACTTGAGCATTAGACTTATCAGAAGCAGCATAATGGAGCTAAGCGACACGGCATCAAAAGGGCTTGTCCAAAAAACCAGAAAAGAAATTCTCTCCCATGAAGGAATACTGAAATGCGAGAACCTGAAAGTGCGGAAGGTAGGCTCAAAAATCTTCATTGAAACCACTGTGCAAGTTTCAAACTTCATGAGTCTAGAAGAGGCGCATGCTTTAGCTTCGGATATCGAGGAGAACCTAGCGAAAACCTTTGGAAGTGTTGACGCGACAATTCACATAGAACCAGCCGAAGAAGAAACAAAGGTGGAGCAGCTTGTGGAGAAACTGGCAACAGCGGAGGGCGTGAGAGAAGTGCATGAAATCGCAACCGTTTATGCAAGCGGCAAACTCTACGTTACGCTGCACGCGTACGTGGACCCAAATCTGTCGGTGGAAGAGGCACATGAGATCGCTGAGAAAATCGAGAACAGACTGCACGCGGGGATAAAGCAGCTTGAAAACGTAACCGTGCACATTGAACCTTACGGCGTGGAAGTTCGCGCGGCGGAAATAGACGAGCATAAGCTAAGGAAGATAATTCAAAAAGTGGCAAAGGGTATTGAACGAAACTTGTATGTCAAGAGAGTAGTAACTTACGCGGCTGAGGGTAAACGGTACATTAACTTGGATTGCTGCTTTACAAAGCAGGTTTCAATAACAGAAGCGCACGAGATTGCGTCGCGGATTGAGAAGGAAATAAAAGAGCGTTTTGCAGACGCTGTGGTGACGGTTCACATGGAGCCCGATTACGTGTAAAGCTGATAGAGATTTTTAGAATAAAAAAATGAGAAGAATGTGCTGATTAGCTGAGGTCTACTTCAGCTATTAACGCCAAGTTGTCTAAACTGTTGAGTTTCACTTTTGCATTGGACACTGTGTAAAGCGTGTTGCCTATGTAGAGCGCTCGGTTCACGTTTTGGTTGTAGTAGCTGTAGTATTGTGAGCTGGTTGTGTTTTCTTGGTGTGTTACGCCGCCTTTCAGTTCGAAGCCTGTGAGCGTCAGCTTGAAAACGTATGCGCCTTGCCAGAAGCCTCCCTGCATGTAGACTTCTCTGCCGCTTGAATCAATTACACCATAGTTGGTTATAGAAATCGGAATAATCAGCAGCTCCTTCTCTTTGCTGAATAGAAATGCGTGTGGGTCATACAGCGCTTGCGAGTCAGCATAATCAGCATCTACAGTATAATTCGCTATCTCTGTAGGTGCATTTACGTTCGTGACGTCGAAAAGCGAAAGCTTCACCGTGCTGTTTTCCTTGCCCAAACCGATCACGTGGTTCTCGTCGTAGGGATGCAGGTAGCTCGAGTAGCCTGGAATCTTCAGTTCGCCTGCGACCTTGGGTTCGGCTGGATTGCTCAAGTCAATTATGAAGAAGGGGTCTATCTGCCTGAACGTGACGATGTAGCCTTTGTCGCCCATGAACCTGACAGAGTATATTCTTTCACCCTCGGCTAGGTTTTCCAGTTTTCCCACCAGCGACATGTTCATGTTCAGCACGTAAACGTTGTTCATCTCTGTTGTTTTCTGCCAAGTTGTGGCTACCCTGAAATGTCCGTTGTACTCGTCCATGGAGTACTGGTTGAGAACGTAGCCTGGAACGCTGCCTTTGGCTTCAAAATCTAATGCGCTTCCGTTCACGCGCACTCTGTAGATTGATGTGTACTGTCCTTCGTTCCACGTTGAGTATGTCACGTAGATGTTGTCCATGGAAACGTACATGGTGCTGGTGCCGCCCATCATTATCGTCATGTTAGTGGGCTCTTGCGCGTCGTCCAAGATGTTCAAGCCAACGAACGTGGTGAAAGTGAAGTAATTGTCCACCGTATCAGCGTAGTAAATTCTTTCTGGTGCAATCTCTGAGGCTTTTGCATTCTGGTAAACTTGGGGGAGGGTAACCGCATCTTCTAATATGTATGCAGGTTGACTGACAACAGCGTACACGTAGTTGCCAATCATTCTGGAGTTGAAGTAACTGCCGCTAAGGGTGAGGTTCCGCGCGAGCACAGGATGCGTTTTCTCGGAAATGTCATAGACGGTTATGAACGTGTTAACACTGCTGTAGTAAGGATAGATTGCGATTTCGGGTCGTGGCTCGTCATAGGCGTACACTTGATATTGGCTTCCGAGGACCACGAGTTTGTTGCTGTCTTGGCTTAAGAAAAGACCTGCCACGTACGTTTCATTGCCAAGAGCTATTTCAGCGATAACTCGCGGGTCTTGCGGGGCAGCTTTCACGATGTATACGTTGTTTTGGCTTGTTGAATAGAAGTTATTGGTGGTTGCTACGTAGATGTATTTGCCGTCCGTTTTTACGATGTCGGCTTCGTCAACTCCTGCAACCTGAATATTCGTGGTGGAATAGCTCTCTGCAGAACTACCGGAACCTAAAGTGTCTTTAGACATGGGTGCTGGAATTGGTGTTGGTTCCGGCGAAATGCCTTGCGCATTGAAAAATCTTGAGTCTAAGGGGCCTCCGCTGTAGACGGTGTAGCCTCCTTGTGTGTTAGTAACCAAGAAGTTTTTGAGTTCTTCGTAGGATGAGAACTTTTGCATGCCTGAAACGAGAGGTGTCTCAGTCGGTGGGAATATCACCGGCGCTGTTCCGAACGCGTATATCAACGCGACTAGCACTATGGCTGAGAGAAATGCGATTGCCCCGTAAACTTGCGTTTTTTTTCTGACTTCTTTCTGAACCATCTTTTCACCTGCTTAGGCTTATGACGCCGTTTGATATTATCCTAAGCTATAGAACACCTTGTTCCAACTTTTAGAACGGTCGCATAGTCCACACGCGGTACGCTTCATACCAGAAAACTGCGCAGACAATAGCGCCGAAAACGGTGATAAACAGGTTCTCGCGCACGAAAAAATCCTGCACCAGAAACAGGAGATAAGCCACGT
>Ga0315551_10002939_pt1 | contig 12213 bp, 10 predicted proteins | sample SalMarSW160290MG_FD_203678 | JGI IMG/M metagenome (GOLD analysis project Ga0315551, IMG submission 203678) | Salt marsh sediment microbial communities from the Plum Island Ecosystem LTER, Massachusetts, United States - Salt Marsh Sediment SW1602-90 ... | reverse complement strand
TCTCTTATTGTTCTTTTCTGCTATGGCTCTTACAGAGCTGGATATTGCACGTGAAATCGTTATCATCGGCTTTACTACAATCATTGTAACTCTTGGAGCTTTAATTGTCGTTGTTACTGCTCGCGGAGGAAAGACATTCATCAATAAAGTCTTGCAGACACTTGATGAGGAATAATGCACTCGTTCCATATGGTGATAATATCAATTAAGGGACATAACCATGAAAGAAATCAACCTAAAGAACTTTGAAACAAAAATTGTTGTGCGGCAGGTCAAGCATGACGATTACGAACAAATTGTTCATCTTCAAGAACTGTGCTTCCCGGGAATGAAAACGTGGTCACGTGAACAATTCGAGAGTCAGCTATCTCTTTTCCCGGAAGGGCAAATCTGTGTAGAATTCGAAGGAAAAGTAGTTGCATCTTCCAGCAGTCTTGTTCTCGATTTCGACCTCTATACCGCGTGGCACAGCTGGAAAGAAATCGCCGACGGCGGTTTTATCAGAAATCATACTTTAGGAGGTAACACACTTTATGGAATCGAGATCATGGTTGACCCGGAGTTTCGCGGATTAAAACTTGCCCGTCGTCTTTACGATGTCCGCAAAGAACTCACGAAAAAGTACAATCTGATGCGTATTATTATCGGAGGGCGTATTCCGGGGTATGCGAAATATTCAAAACAATTCAGCGCTCGTGAATATGTTGATAGGGTTATCAATAAAACGCTTGTTGATCCTGTTTTAACAACTCAGGTTTCCAATGGATTTGTACTGAAGAGACTTATCCCGAATTACTTGACATCGGATACTGATTCGATGGGATATGCTACATTCTTAGAATGGACAAACTTGGACTACATTCCTGACCGCACTCAATTCTATATACGGGTTGCTCCTGTTCGGATTTGTGCCGTCCAGTACCAAATGCGTCTTATCAACAGCTTTGAGGAATTCGCAACGCAATGTGAATATTTTATTGATGTTGCGTCCGACTACCGCAGTGATTTCATTGTTTTCCCGGAAATGTTTACGTGCCAGCTGCTCTCGTTTCTTCCTACGGAACGTCCTGCCAGAGCAATGCGCAAGCTTTCACAGTTTACTCCGCAATATCTTGATTTGTTCACCAAACTTGCTGTGAAATACAATATCAATATAATCGGAGGTTCACATTTGACTGTTGAAGGAAATGACCTTTACAATATTTCTTTTTTATTCCAACGTAATGGAACGCTTGGCAAACAGTATAAGCTGCATATCACACCGAATGAACAACGATGGTGGGGCGTTAATGCCGGAAAATCTTTAGAAGTATTTGATACGGATAAAGGGAAGATTGCTATTCTTGTTTGCTATGATGTAGAATTTCCGGAAGTCAGCCGAATTGCAGTCGAACGGGGAGCGCAAATTCTTTTTGTTCCATTTTCAACAGATGAACGATATGCATATTTACGCGTGCGGTACTGCGCACAGGCCCGTTGCATAGAGAACCATGTATATACCGTAATTGCCGGATGTGTTGGTAATCTGCCGTCTGTAGAAAATCTCGATATTCATTATGCCCAATCGGCAATATTCAGTCCGTCCGATATTCCATTTACACGTGATGCCATACTTTCTGAAGCAACACCGAACATTGAAACGGTGATTTTTGACGAAGTTGATTTAGAATTGCTTAAAAAGCATCGACAAACGGGAAGTGTTTTAAACTGGCAGGATCGCCGCAAAGATCTTTATGAGGTAAATTGGAAAAGTTAATCGATGTCCTTTTTCATATTTGTTTAGTATTAGGTGATGTAAACTATGCATGATATTGCCCCGGTCATACTTTTCGTAGGATTCCTTATATTTCTCGCACATTTTTTCGTACTTGCATTCGAACGGACACGAGTACCGGACGTGCTCTATCTTATCATCATAGGCCTGCTGATAGGTCCTGTTTTTAACATTATCAAACCGGAAGACTTTGGAAAAATCGGCAGTGTATTCACGACTATTGCGCTGGTGATTATTCTCTTCGAAGGCGGACTCGATTTGGGAATTGATGCGCTCAGGCAATCATGGAGAAGTACTATTACAATAACAATTGCAAGCTATATTATTGCATTCGTTTTTATATTTCTTGCCCTGTTTCTAATTTCTATAGATGCAGGAATGAAATTATTTATTGCGGCTGTTCTTGCGGCTCCGGCTCCTTCCGTGGTCATTCCGCTTGTGCGCCAATTGAAATTGGAGGAAAACGCAAAAACCACACTTACACTGGAATCGCCTTTAGGAGAATCCTTCGGAATTGTTATTGCGCTTGCCATCCTGGAATCTTTCCGATTGGGTGATATGCAGGTAGGGAAGCTTATCGGTTCATTGCTCTCGTCGTTCTTTTTAGCATTTGTTATCGGAACGGTCGGTGGGTATGTCTGGTCAATTCTCTTATTCCGCATGCGTCAATTACGCAATGCTATTTTTACGACACCTTCATTTCTTTTTGTACTGTATGGCATTTCGGAATTTCTTGGTTTTAGCGGCCCTGTAACAGCATTGATGTTCGGCATTACACTAGGCAACATTGAGTCGGTCAATATTAAGACTTTAAAGAAAAGGTTTCATCTTAAACCCATGGTTCACACAGAAACGGAGCGTCTTTTTTTTGGAGAGATCGTTTTTATTCTGAAAACCTTTTTCTTTGTCTATCTCGGTATATCTATTCGATTAAGCGATTATCATTTACTCGGTGCTGCACTGGCAATTGTTATGGCATTACTGCTTTCTCGGCTTGTAACGATTCAATTTCTCCACAGACATGGTACGCCGGCAGATTCGCTCCTCATGTCTGTTCTTATTCCGAGGGGAACTGCAGCGGCAGTACTTGCCAGCATCCCATTTCAGCTCGGTATTGTTGCAGGTTCAATTGTACAGGATACAATTAATTCGGCTATCATACTAAGCATTATCATTACGTCGCTTCTTGTATTGATTATTGAAAGAAGCAATTTGATTAATAAAAAAGCATCATGACGAAAATACTATTAGCTCGTTCTCTATTTATTACAGCACTCTTTCTGCTGTTCATACTGCAATGCGCCTGTTCACAAATAAAGCAGAAAAATATTTTTGTTGTTGTACGATCAACTTTGCAGAATTTACTGTATGATGAAGACACCGATAACGATCAGAAGATTACGGTGAACGATTCCCGGATCCGCGGCAGTGAACGCGGAGATAAACGTTTTGTGTTTATTTCTACAAATCACTTCCATTATGAAGTCACCGGGACTTATCATCTCGCAAATCTGCTTCAAGAGTTACAACTTCTTCGAGAATCGGGCGTTGATACAGGCCGAATTCGGCTTGTAAGAATTCATGAACAACCGGCAGATCGGATATCACGGAATATCCGGGAAATATTCTGGGACGATTTGACCCGCCGTATAGACGAAGAAGGGCTTCTTTCCATAATTACAGACCCAAAAACTGCAACACTTGACGACAGCAGGTACATTTACGTTCCGCCTTCAGATAAACTTGCTGTTAATTATTTTGATAATATTAGTCGAGCACACCAGGACTGGAATTTACGGGTAATTCAACTTCCGCAGCAGATTGCTCCCGGTTACGTTAAGACTCTTAGCGAGCGCCCCGGAATTCTTTCGCTTGCACTGATACAGAACGAAGATAATACAATTTCAGGAGTTCCCTTTGTTGTCCCCGGCGGACGTTTTAATGAAATGTACGGGTGGGACAGTTATTTCATCGTTCTTGGCCTTCTTCATGACGGACGTAATTCACTCGCGAAATCCATAGTTGAGAACTTTATATATGAAATTACGCATTATGGTGCAATCCTGAATGCAAACCGATCATATTATCTTACGCGTTCCCAACCACCGTTTTTGACTTCAATGGGACTGGCATGCGCACGATATATTACCGATGATTCTACACGGCATATATGGCTTCAGAAAGTGCTGAAAGCAGCAATTCAGGAATATGAAAACGTATGGATGAATCCCCAGCGATGCACTCCTATCGGATTAAATAGATATTATGATTCAGGCAGCGGCATACCGCCGGAAGTTGAATCCGGTCATTACGATCCGATTTTAACAGTCTATGCAAAAAAGCATGATATGGATGTAAAAAAATTCGAAATTGAATATCGTGCCGGAAATATCAATGAACCTGAGCTTGATCGGTTCTTCATGCATGATCGGGCAATGCGCGAGTCGGGGCATGATACAAGTTATCGTCTTCTGAATCGTTGTGCGAATCTGACAACCGTGGATCTTAACTCTCTTCTTTATAAGATCGAAAAGGATATTGCCGATATAATTGAGCGTGAATTCGGCGGATCGTTTTCTTTCTCCAACGGCAGTAAAGAAAAAAGTTACGTATGGCTCAAGAAAGCTGAAAAACGCAAACAGTTGATAAACAAATATCTCTGGGATGCAAAAAAAGGAATGTTCTTTGATTATGATATTGTTCAAAAGAAAAAGATAAATTATATAAGCGCTGCAACATTGTACCCGCTATGGGCTGGTTTAGCAACTAAAGATCAAGCCCGGCTTCTTACAAAAAAAGCAATTCCGCTTCTTGAAATGCTTGGAGGTATTGCCGGCTCCACGGAAGCATCACGCGGACCCATTACGAATGACCATCCGCTCCGCCAATGGGATTATCCTTTCGGATGGGCACCTCACCAGATGCTCGCATGGCAAGGATTTCTAAACTACGGATACTGCGATATTGCGCAACGCCTGGCATATCGATGGCTGTTTACAATTACACTGAATGCATATCAATTTAACGGAACAATTCCGGAGAAATTTGACGTTGTTAAACGGTCACACGAAGTATTTGCCGAGTACGGCAATATAGGAACGAAGTTCTCATACATTACCAAAGAGGGTTTCGGCTGGACAAATGCATCGTTCCAGATCGGTTTAAGCATGATGAACGATACTCTTCATTCTTACCTCAATCAGCTTGTTCCTCCTGAGTGGATTTTTAATACCGGTAGTCGGTGACAGACAAAAAAGCCGTGGATGAAATTTTTTGTAAAACTATTGCATCTTTTAATAAAATATCGGTAATTATTTTTGTTCTCTATTATTAAGCATGAAAAGAAAGCTACTCCATATCATCGTTTGTGTGTTATTATTCTATTCGTTTTCCTTTGCTCAGGCCGCACTTGAAATAATCCGTAAGGCAGATGATCTAATGCGAGGGAAGAGCTCATTCGCTCAGATTACTATGACCATCATCAAACCGGATTGGCAGCGGAAGATGACAATGAAGGCTTGGAGTCTGGAACCAGATTATTCGATCCTCTATATTTCAGAACCTGCGCGCGATAAAGGCACTGTCACTCTCAAACGCGGCAATGAAGTCTGGAATTGGCTCCCTTCTGTTCGGAAAGTGATAAAAATCCCACCATCGATGATGCTGCAGTCGTGGATGGGATCGGATTTTACAAATGACGATCTCGTTCGTGCTTCATCCATCGTGAAAGATTATACGCATACGCTGCTCGGGCGCGAGGTATACGAAGATTACGAATGCTATAAAATTCAACTCATACCGAAACCGGAAGCAGGTGTTGTGTGGGCCAAAGTAATTGCTTGGATTTCCGTAAAAGGATTCCTTGAATTAAAAATAGATTATTACGATGAGGATGGATTACTGGTAAAATCGTTTTTGGGAAGTATTGTTAAATCATTCGGTGATCGCCGGCTTCCTTCGCACTGGGAAATGATTCCGCACGACAATCCCGGAAACAAGACTATTCTCGATTATGATGAGCTAAAATTTAATATTTCAGTCAATACTGATTTTTTTTCCCTCCAGAACATGAAACGTGTTCATTGAGTAAGGGATTCGGCAATGGAACTATTTCTACATCTTGCATGGCGGAATCTATGGAGAAATAAAAGGCGAACGATTATTTCCACTTCATCGGTGTTTTTTGCCGTTCTTCTTGCGCTAATAATGCGTTCTATGCAGAATGGTTCTTACGATTATATGATTCAATCATCTGTGGGATTATATCTGGGATATATCCAGATCCATGGTGAAGGATATTGGGAAAAACGATCACTTGATCAAAGCATAGAAGTCCGGTCAGACAAACTGGAATCCTTCACATTGCTGCCCAATATTACACATGTTGTTCCACGTATTGAAGCGTTTGCGCTGCTTTCAAAAGGACTATCCACAAAAATTGCACAGATTGTCGGAATCGATCCCTCGAAGGAAGACGGAATGACGGGTCTTGCAAAGCGCATCTATGCCGGGCGATACTTACAGGAGAAGGATACCGGTATTCTTTTAGGATCAGGCTTGGCAAAATCTCTCGGTCTCCATTGCGGCGATAGTGTGGTGATTTATGGACAGGGTTATCACGGTGTTACTGCTGCTGCGAATGTACCCGTGATTGGAATCCTGAAATTACCCATACCTGATCTTGATAATATGATGTCGTACCTTACTTTAAAGCACGCACAATGGTTGTTCGATGCAACCGGCAGAATGACTTCTGTCGCCTTTATGATTTCGTCTCAGGCTGAGCTGGAGAATACTCGATCACAATTGAAACGCATAGCCGGAGAACACATGGAGGTTATGACCTGGCAGGAAATGACGCCGGAACTTGTTCAATCCATACAGGCAGACAGTGCCGGAGGTATTTTGATGCTTCTTATTCTATACATTGTCATAGGCTTCGGCATTTTTGGCACAATTATGATGATGACCAATGAACGAACAAGGGAGTTTGGTGTGTTGATTTCTGTGGGAATGAAGCGCTGGAAGCTTATTACTATAACGGTTATGGAAACGATCCTGATCTCTCTTCTCGGTGCCTGTGCCGGCATGATCGTTGGTATTCCAATTTTGTGGTATTTATATTTACATCCCATACCGTTGACCGGCGAAGCCGCGGCTGCCATGTATGCCTACGGGCTGGAACCGATACTTCCCTTCAGCATCGCTCCGGGAATATTTATAGCTCAGACTATGATTGTTTTTGGGCTCGCTGTGATTTGTGCAGTCTATCCACTTCTGATTATTCGTAAACTAAAACCGGTTGAGGCGCTCCGGTCGTAATACAGGGATCATATCAATGCTTGCTGGAATTGCATGGAAAAATATTTGGCGGAATAAAAAACGAAGCATGGTTATTCTCACTGCTATTGCCCTGGGACTGTGCGGAGGATTATTTGCTACAGGTATAATGGTCGGAATAGCAGAATCGATGGTAAATACCGCCATTGACTACAACCTTGGCCATATTCAAATTCATACGAAAGCGTTTAAAGAAAATTCTTTGATTCAGAACTCTATTCCAGATGCTGAAAAGTTAATCGAAGAGCTTCACTCCGTAGTAGGGTTAAAAGGTATAAGCGGGCGTGTAAAGATCGAAGGAATGGCATCATCGCCGGCTACGAATTCAGGTGTCGAGATTATCGGTGTCAATCCGTATGCGGAAGCATCGGTCACTGCTATTGCAGAAAAAATTATTGACGGGAAATATCTCGATTCAACAGGTAAGAATTCTGTTGTAATAGGAAAGAAGCTGGCAGAAAAACTCAATCTTCGCGTACGATCAAAACTCGTACTGGGTTTTCCCGGACGCGACGGCAGTATTATATATGGAGCATTTCGCATTACCGGCCTATTTGAAACCGGGTCTGCAATATTTGATAAATCGACTGTATTTGTCGATGAAAACGACATTACGCGGCTGCTTGGCGGTACACCGATTGTCCATGAAATCGCGCTGCGGCTTGTGAATGGGAAGGCTATGCCGGATGTTCTCTCTTCTCTCCGTTCCAAGTATCCGCAATTCGTTATTGAAAGCTGGAAGGATCTCGCCCCTGAATTAAAACTCACTGCTGAATTGACCAATGTATCCATGTTGTTTTTTCTCGCCATTATACTTTTCGGTTTACTATTCGGTATTACCAACACTATGCTTATGTCGGTTCTAGATCGTGTAAGGGAATTCGGAATGGTCATGGCTATCGGTATGAAGCGAAAACGGGTATTTGCCCAGATTTTTCTTGAAACTGTTTTTCTCTCGCTTGTCGGCAGTGTCATCGGGATTATTCTTGGAATTATTGCTATTAACATTACTCATCATACAGGAATTAATCTTTCCGTTTTTGCTGAAGGATTATCGCTCTACGGCATAAGTTCTATGTTGTATCCGACGATACCGCTGGAATTGTATTATGAATTGGGAATTCTCATTATTTTCACTGCTCTCGGTGCAACAGTCTATCCGGGATTAAAAGCTACACGCTTGAAACCGGCTGATGCAATTAGAACATATGTGTAACATTAGAGATACATTTATAGGGATGGATTCATGAGCATAATTACTTTAAAGGAAATTGAAAAAGTATATAACCATACATCCGTGCCTGTTCCCGCACTCAAAGGAATAAGTTTAAATGTTGAGAAGAGAGATTTTCTGGCGATAGTCGGACCATCCGGATCCGGGAAAACAACCCTGCTTAATATTATCGGCGGACTTGACCAGCCGACACAGGGAACGGTTCTGATTGATGGAACGGATATATCCCGTATGAAACCGGACGAAATGATTGAATTTCGCCTGAACCATATTGGATTTGTTTTTCAAGCCTACAATTTGATCCCCGTATTAACAGCAAAGGAAAACGTCGAATTCATTATGTTGTTACAGAATATTCCGAAAGCAGAGCGGGATCGGCGTTCGATAGAAATTCTCTGCAGTGTTGGTTTAGAAGAACGAATTCACAGCAAGCCCTCAGAATTGTCCGGCGGACAGCAGCAGCGAGTTGCAGTAGCGCGTGCGCTTGCTTCACGCCCCTCTTTTGTGCTTGCCGATGAACCTACTGCAAATCTCGATTCTGCTTCTGCCGAATCCTTGCTCGACATTATGGAACAGCTGAATCGCAAGCAGGCAATGACTTTCCTTTTCTCTACTCACGATCCGCGTGTTATGAAACGCGCCCACCGGATTATAACACTCGAAGACGGGCAACTTGTTTCTGACAAATGCATTGATACGCATGCCGTATGAGGATATTTTGGGTTATCGGCTTCATTTTCGTTTCATATTCTTTTGCCCAACCGAATAAAAATCAATTTGAAATCGGGGGATATGTTAAATACTTAATCAGCCGTTCGGATATTCCTGCATCCGGAGTTCTCAACGATCATCTGCTTCACAACCGCTTGAATGGAAAATGGTATGCAACAGATGCATTAACGATGGCTTGTGAGATTCGTACAAGAATATATTATGGAGGACTTGTGGAACATACTCCGCAGTTCGCCGAACTTATAGGCGGTAATTATAATCTTGCCGATCTGGATATTTTACTTTGGAATTCGCAATCATCAGTCGGATATACGGAAATTGACAGATTGTGGGCTGATTGCAACCTGGGACAGTGGCAAATAACACTGGGCCGGCAACGACTGGCACTGGGTACTAATCTTGTCTGGAATCCTACAGATATATTCAATCCTTACTCTGTCCTCGATTTTGATTACGAAGAAAGACCGGGATTTGACGGAGTGCACGTGCAATATTATCTTGGCCCACTTTCCAAAATAGAATTCGCTGTAAAACCTGGAAGAACATCAGAAACTTCCGCTGCTGTAGCTGCAATAACGACAAATATTTTTGAATATGATTTTCATATTCTCGTCGCGAATCGGAGTGAATTGTGGCTACTGGGAGGATCGTGGGCGGGAGATATTGCCGGTGCAGGCTTCCGGGGTGAAGCTACTTTCTCTCAAAAACCGTTGCAAATATTTCAAGGTCTTTATGATCATACAGAAACAGATGGAATCATGTCCACGGCGGCTGTTTCAGTTGATTATACATTTCCAAGTTCATTTTATATCCATGTTGAATCGCTTTATAACAGTGCAGGAGTGACGCAGGATGCAGGATTATTCGCGCTGCAATCGCAGAAACTCGGACTTCTTTCTCCGGCACGATGGTCTTTATTTACGGAAGCTGCTTACGATATAACTCCGCTCCTTCGAGGATCATTCATTACAATTCTCAATCCGACGGATCGGTCATATGTTTTGGTTCCATCTCTTACTTGGTCGGCTTTAACGAATCTCGATCTTATGTTTCTATCGCTTATTTTTCAGGGCGATACCTTTACAGAGTTTGCCGGTTATGGTAATAGCATCTATGCGCGCTTTCAGTTGTCATTTTAGATTCCTCTCTGAAGGAGTTTTAAATATAATGCTAAATGGGCATCGATTTATAATTTAGTAAATGCAGAAGATTGAAGAAAATAAATCGAAAAATTTTCGTAAATTACAGTAATTGCTGTATTAAAATTACCTTCTATTATATGAAAGATTTATTGTGAGAAAAAAGATTACTGAATCAACAGTATTGTTTATCAGCATTATTAAATGGGTTTTTCTGGCAACTATTGCCGGTGCAATAGTCGGTGGTGCAACTGCTATTTTTCTTAAACTTCTTGCGTGGGCTACCGGTGTCGGACAGCAATCGCCGTACACCTTTTTACTTCTTCCTGCCGCGTTATTCCTGAGCGCACTCTCAATAAAATATCTGGCGCCGGATGCAGAGGGCCACGGCACAGAAAAAGTTATTGAGGCAATCCATAAGCGATCGGGGAAAATTGGATTTATGGTCGTTCCAGTGAAATTGCTTGCTACGATTATTACTCTTGCAAGCGGGGGTTCTGTCGGTAAAGAAGGACCTTGTGCACAGATTGGCGGAGGCCTCACTTCCTTCTTCAGCGACATCCTCAAATTTGATGATCATGACAGAAAGAAATTAGTCATCTGTGGAATAAGTGCGGGATTTGCTGCTGTCTTCGGTACACCAATCGCCGGATCCATATTTGGTGTGGAAGTTCTATTTGTCGGCGCTATCCTCTATGAAGTTCTACTTCCCTCCTTTATTGCGGGAATTACTGCTTATCAGGTATCTTCTTCGATGGGAGTGACATATTTCCATGGACAAGTGAATGTCGTTCCTGTCTTTACTGAATTATTTCTTTTGAAAGTGATGGCAGCCGGATTATTCTTTGGCATTTGTTCCATTATTCTTATTGAAATGCTGGAAGCCGGTGATAGAATTTCGAAACGAATAAAGATTTGGAAACCTTTTAAGGGTCTTATTGGAGGAGTTCTTCTTGTAGGATTAACGCTTATATTTTCGACTGAATATTTGGGATTAGGGCTATCGACAATCGAAGCTGCCTTACGCGGCGAAGTTACTGATTGGTATGCATTTTTGGTAAAACCTCTTTTTACCGCAATCACGCTTAGTTTTGGCGGAAGCGGCGGTATCGTTACGCCAATTTTTTTCATCGGAGTAACTGCCGGTCTCTTCTTCGCGACTGTCATGAATCTTAATTTGGGAACATTTGCTGCTATTGGACTTTCAAGCGTTCTTGCCGGAGCGGCAAACACTCCCATTGCTGCAAGTATTATGGCTGTTGAATTATTCGGCCCGCAGATTGCGCCGTATGCGACGGTGGCATGTGTAATCAGCTTTCTTATAACAGGTCATCGAAGTGTATATCCGTCACAAGTGTTATCCATTTCAAAATCACCGTCACTTAAAGTAGAGATAGGGAAGGAATTGGAAGAGATACAGTCTTCGTATCTTCCGCGGAAAAAGAGCCTGGCAAGTCTCATTATAAATTTTATTAATAGCATTGAACGGCTTGTCAGAAGAATACAAGAAAGCGCGTTATCATCGTTTCACTCAAGTGATGATGAACAAGACGATAAGAAAAATTAGATAGTGAAAAATTATTTAATAAGCTGATTATTCCATTCGATAATTTATTCGGTGATTTTGGGGACAAAACCGAATATGTCTAACTTGCTTATTTTGAAAATCCATGCTACAATAATATAAAAGAAGCCGTTTTGCGAATCCCGTTGATCCGCCAGAGGCGAAGAAAACGGGATCTAAGTGCTCACGCACCCGTAGTTCGAAAATTGCCTGCGAATGTTTTTGTATGAGCAGCAGCAATTTTCAGAATCCCGCCGTTGTTTGGCGGGGCTCAATAATATAGGAAACATTGACGCACCCGTAGTTCGAAAATTGCCTGCGAATGTTTTTGTATGAGCAGCAGCAATTTTCAGAATCCCGCCGTTTTCTGGCGGGACTCAATAATATAGGAAACATTGACGCACCCGTAGCTCAATTGGATAGAGCGGCA
>Ga0315551_10002938_pt1 | contig 12213 bp, 10 predicted proteins | sample SalMarSW160290MG_FD_203678 | JGI IMG/M metagenome (GOLD analysis project Ga0315551, IMG submission 203678) | Salt marsh sediment microbial communities from the Plum Island Ecosystem LTER, Massachusetts, United States - Salt Marsh Sediment SW1602-90 ... | reverse complement strand
GGCTTTGGTTGATGAAAAATATTCAGCCGAATCGCTCCGAGACAGGCAAAGCATATAAGAGCCAAGTACGCTATGGCGTATTGGTAATTGGTGACTGGTAATGGTTCGACTTTGCTCACCATCTTGAGCTCGTCGAAAGACTGGTGATTGGTGACTGGTAATCGGTTATTGGTAGAGGAAAAATTCTGGACGATAAAGAAAAAAACAGTTGCTGCTGCAAAGAAGACAAGCAGTATTAGCCAAAAAAGTTGTGAAGCGTGAAACGTGAAGCGTGAAGCGAGTGGTGTACTTTGGATTAAAATGCCGAGGATTAAACCAATGGCTGCAAAGATAAGTGGACAGGTGCTTATGGCTTGTTTATACGAATTGACAAAACCGCCGGTGAGCTGCTTATCAATCAGAGCCAACTTCCGCTGGATGTCATCCATAGCGGAACAGACTACAGACTCAAGAGGCAAGACTCAAGGGTAATTTTTGCCGCAGATAGCACAGAGAAGATTGTATCAGAAATCAAAAAATTAAAAAAAAGGCCGCAAGCCATGATACAATCGTAACCCACAGCCCTAATTAACTAATTCGCTAATCCACTGCGCTTTCTTAACAGTGCCAAGCCGCCCAGGCCGAGCAGCAAAACCGTAGCCGGCTCTGGGATTGCCGCAACCCAGGCCTCGGTATTTCCTTGTGGATTAACTCCATAACCAACAACCGTTAAACCGTTATCAGATACACCATATGCTGAGTTTAATGTCCAATCCTTTAGGTCTAGCCATTGTAGATCATCTTCAGGAATTTTTTCTAACAGAAAGTCCTTTAAATTATATATGTTATTGTTTATGTCCCAGAAGACAGCCTGTCCATCGCTGCTACCTACAACGATTGAGCCATCAGATGAAACGTCCATTGCCGCACTTTCAAATACGCCACCCGGCAAATCACCCAGGGGAATCATTCCATCACCTTCCGTCCAACGAAATGCCTCAATTCCCAAGGTCGAGGTGCCACATCCTACAATGACTGAGCCATCATCCGAAACACTCTGGGCAGTGCTTTCGAAAACGCCGCCTAGCAGGTCGTCCAGGCCAATCATTCCGTCATCTTCCGTACGGCGAAATGCTTCGGGACCCTTATTCGATTCACTCTGTCCTACGATGGTTGTCCCGTCCCCAGAAATCCCATAAGCAAAACTGGAAACAATTCCACCTGGAAGATCACCCAGTCCCACCATCCCGGTGGATGATGTCCAGCGAAAGGCTTCCCAGTCGTTAGAAATCGAATGACTACCACCAACTACTATAGAACCATCTGAAGAGACGCCTGTCGCATGGCTGTAGAATAATCCACCTGGTAAATCGCCCAGAGCATACTCCGGATGGTAATCAAGCTTCTCGTCCTCTTCAACTCGTCCATTTTTATTAATGTCTTCCCATCGGTAAGCTTCAAAATGAGTATCTGCCTCCTCGGAAGCGCCGAGTCCTACGATGAACCAGCCATTGGACGAAGCATCATTAGCTCCGCTATGGGTCCTGCCACCAGGAAGGTCACCAATACTGTCGATTCCGTATAAGGAAGTCCAATGAAAGGCTTCATATCCCGCAGCGGAGTCGCTGGTTCCAACAACAACAGTTCCATCACCGCTGATACCATAAGCCCAGCTCTCAGAACCACCGCCCGGCAAATGCCCTATGCCACGGAAACTGTACGAAGCGTAGCTTTCTGGTATACAAGTGAACATCAGAACTACTATTACGAATGTTAAAAGATTTGTTTTTCTCATTTTACCTCCTCCTACATAGTGTTTAAATTTAAGGATAACTGTTTTCTTGTGAGTGGAAAGTCGAAGTGAGACTCCGCTCAGCTTCCACACCCATCCTCCTTGAACTTCCTAAAGCATATATCAGATTGCGAGGGAAATGTCAAGGGAAAAATAAAAAAATTAACAAAGAAGTGACACCAATTATATAGAAAAAAACAAGAAAAATTCTTGGAGATTCGTGACTGAAAAATAGATTCTTCGCTTCCTCCTTCGCAGATGCTACGTAGGACAAGTCGCTCAGAATGACAAAGAGGAGTTATCTCTTGTCCCTGTTCATGCAGGGACGATTTTTTCTTTTCCGGCCATGTATTGCCGAAGCACCTTTGGTATAGTAACAGAGCCGTCGGAATTTTGATACAGTTCCAGGATAGGGATGAGTATTCTTGGGCTTGCGATGACGGTGTTATTGAGCGTATGGCAGAATCGTGTCCCGTGTCCCGTGCCTCGTGACCCGGATTTGTCTTTGTAGCGGAGGTTCAGGCGGCGGGCCTGGAATTCATATAATTTACTTGCGCTGTGCGTTTCACAGTAATTGCCCCGCGAAGGCATCCAGGCCTCTATATCATATTTTTTCGCCTGGCCCCGGCCTAAATCGCCGGTACAAACAATTACCACCCGATACGGCAATCCCAATGCCTGCATAACGGCCTCGGCGTTGGCCAAAATCTCCTCGTGAAATTTATTACTCTCCTCGACGCTGTTTTCACAGATAACGACTTGCTCAATCTTATCAAACTGATGAATTCTGTATAGGCCATACGTATCCTTGCCGGCTGCGCCTGCCTCACGCCGAAAGCAAGTTGATAAAGCAACATATTTTAAGGGCAATTCTTCCGCCTTTAAGATTTCATCCATTCGATAAGCCGTCAGCGGCACCTCGGCTGTGCCTGCCAGATTGAGATTGTCCCTTTCCATTTGATATGTTTGGTCCTCGGAGCCGGGGAAGAAGCCGGTGCCTGTCATTGCTTCATCCTTTACCAGCACAGGCACCGACATCGGCACATATCCTTTGCCGACCATAAAGTCCATCGCAAACCGCAAGACAGCCCAGTGAAGTAAAGCACCATCGCCTTTTAAGATATAGTTTCTCGTCCCTGCTAATTTGACGCCCCGCTCGATATCTATGATACCAAGAGCCGTGCCCAACTGAACATGGTCTTTCGGCTCGAAATCGAACTTTCGAATTTCACCCTCTTTTCTTATCTCAACATTTTCCGTATCATCCTTGCCGACAGGCACATCATCGTCAGCCGGCTGGGGTACAAGCATCATAAGCTCATCAAATTCCGGCTGAAGCTTTTTAAGATTTTCATTATGCTCAGCTTCCTGCCGCTTCAGGTTCGAAAGCTGCGATAGTGCGGATTGTTTTTCCTGCCCTGATAAATTCGCAATGGTTTTGCCAATTTTATTTTTTTCGGTGGAAATATCCTGTAATTTCTGCTTTGCCTGCTTTAAGGCTGAATCCACTTCAAGTAATCTGTCAATGTCCGCCGTGAAGTGCTTTGTTTTGCAGGCGGCTTTGAACTTTTCCGGGTTATCACGAATTTGTTTAATATCGAACATAACTTAATTTTCTACGAAACGCTTGATAATTACAACATTATTCTGCCCGCCGAAACCGAATGATTCGTTCATTGCGATATTGACCGGCGCCTTTCTCGGCTCATTGGGGACATAATCCAAATCAAGCTCAGGTTCACGGTCAATTAGATTTATTGTCGGCGGTAAAATATTATCCCGTATCGCCAAGACACAGGTAATCAATTCGGCAGCACCGGTTGCAGCGATTAAATGGCCGAACATACTTTTGACACTGCTGGCAGGAGTATTTTTGGCTTCTTCTTTGAAAACGGCTTTAATCGCTTTTGTCTCTATCGAGTCGTTCTCGGCGGTGCTTGTGCCATGCGTATTTATATAATCTACATCTTTGTAACTAATGCCAGCGTCAACAAGAGCAGCAGTCATTGCCTGGATAGCACCCCTTGCATCTTCGTGCATATCGGTAACCCGAAAGGCGTCGGAACTACTACCGTAGCCAATAACTTCGGCTAAGATTTCAACGCCTCTTCTCTTCGCTGAAGTCAAGGATTCGAGAATAAGAATCGCCGAACCCTCGCCGAGGACAAAGCCGTCCCTGCTGGCTGAAAAAGGCCTGGAAGCCGTTTCAGGGCTGTCATTTCTCGTAGACAGGGCAGTAAGCCGATTAAAGCCGGTAAGACCCAGCGGATGTATCATCGAATGCGCACCGCCGGCAATCATAATATCCGCTTCGCCTTTTCGGATAAGCATCATTGCCTCACCAACGGCCTGTGTACTGGCTGCACAGGCGGTAAGGCAGCTTCTGGCCGGGCCGCGGGCGCCAGTGAGCATTGCGATATGAGCAGCGGGCATATTCGGCTCCTGCTCAAGCTCACGCATCGGACTCATCCTGCCGAAGGCGACCTCCGCCCATTTGCCCCAGTCCATCTCATTTTTTTCAGCATTCCACGCCTGAACAATGGCATTGAAAAACACATCATTGTCCACAGAACCCTCTCCAGCACCCAGGTAAACCCCTAACCTCCTTCTATCAATACCATCAGCTGGTTTGTCTTCTTCTACGTCAATACCCGCCTGCCTGCAGGCCTGGGCAGTAGCACCAACAGCAAAGACGGAGCCACGGTTGCCGTGTTTATGGAGCTGCGGATTTTTTGTATATTTTGTAAAGTCGTAATCCTTTACTTCAGCATCGAAAGTCGTAGGAAAAGTCGAGGCATCGAAAATAGTATTTTTAGCCACACCACTTTTACAGGCCAAAATATTATTCCAAAGTGTATCGATATCATTGCCTAAAGGACAAACGATTCCCATTCCGGTTATTACGACACGCTCAGCCATTTATTTTACCTTCCTGCTGCGCTAAGTGCCCGCTGCGCCGGAGCGTCAGCGAGGCGAGCGTAGCACGGCGAGTGAAACTCTCTTCTATCCGTAGCATTTTGAATAATGAATTCACCAGAGGCTGTCCTTCGACATCCAACAAGGAATACCGAATGTTGAAGCAAACGACTCACCGGTCACAGGCTACGATTCACTTTTCCAGGGCAATTAAATCCTCGTAGGTTTCGCGTTTTCTAATGACCGAGAACTTATCGCCGTCAACGAGCACTTCGGCGGCTCGGCCTCGCGCATTATAGTTACTGCTCATACTAAAGCTGTATGCCCCTGCGGTAAATATAGAGAGCAAATCGCCTCGTTTTACCGGCGGTAAAGCTCTGTCTTTGGCGAAAAAATCTGCACTTTCGCAAATCGGCCCGACTACATCAACAACCTCAGTGCTGTCTAATTTCAGGTCTCTATTCCGCTGGCGTGGAACAAATTTTTCACCTGCCTTTACAGGCCAGATGAAATGAAAAGCATCGTACAATGAAGGACGAATTAAATCATTCATTCCGGCATCAACTATGACAAATTTCTTCTGGCCACCCTTTTTGAGGTACAAAACCTTCGTCACTAAAATCGCTGCGTTGGCTGCAATGCTTGCCCCCGGCTCCAGAATAAGCTTTAGGTTTTTTCCCGCCAGCATTGGCACGATAGCAGCGGCGTATTCTGCAGCCGTTGGTGCTGTTCCGGTTATATAATCTGCTCCATAGCCACCGCCAATATTTAATGCTTCGATGCTGAACCCATCGCTGCGCAATTTTTCGATTAGAACCAATACTTTTTCTATCGCCTCAACGTACGGCTGAACAGTCTTTCCTGCCGAACCCAAATGTATATCAATTGCGCAAAGGTTCACTGATTTCTTTCTACCATAATCAGCGAAGACCTTTCGTGCACATTCAATATCCACACCAAATTTAGATTCCTTTGTGCCCGTAGTGGTATATTTGTGCGTTTTAGGGTCCACATCGGGATTGACACGCAAAGCGGCTTTTGGGCATTTGCCTTGTTGTTTTGCCAGACGCATCAGGTTTTCCAGCTCGGCCTCAGATTCGACATTGAAATAGGCAATGCCCGCATTTAGCGCTTCGATGATTTCTCTGTCGGTCTTGCCAACTCCGGCGTAAACTATTTTTGCCGGCTCACCTGCTGCTTGCAAAACTCGATACAACTCCCCGCCGCTGACAATATCAAATCCACTGCCAGCTCCCGCCATAAATTTCAGAATATTTATATTACCGCAGGCCTTGACGGAGTAGCAAATCGTAGATGCAAGAGTGCTATAGGCCTCTTGAATCTTTCGCAGATGTCCTATGAAGGTGGCTTTACTGTAGATGTAAACTGGTGTATTGACTTCGGCGGTGATTTTTTCAATATCTACCCCTTCAGCAAACAGCTTACCCTTTTTGTAGTTGAAATAGTCCATATTTTTACTCTTTTCTTCCGAAGGATTCACAAGAATCTACCTTAATATCAACAAATAGTATATGAAATAGAACTCTTATTGCAATAGCGCAATCAATTATGTGCAACTGAACTATTAGTGGCAGACGTTGTGAAGAAATCACGTTCGATTTGCTGTGTATAAACGCTCAAACTGAGCAAATTTTCTTTATGATATAGCTGCAATCAACGTACACAGGGTACCTGTTCGGAATTTCCCTGGTAAACCGTAGTTTGATGGATGAGCGTAAGATACTATTATTATGGTAGTTACAGGAAATAAGGAGTGAACCTTGACCAAGTAAAACGGAAGGTTATATCCTAGTAATATAACCTTCCGTTTCCACATAGCTTGCCGCAGACATAAGTTTTACTTCGCGGCTGAGTTCCCATCTTATGATAATTTGTGAAGTGGAAACTCTCTAAAATCACCGGCTTTGCCGGCAGCCCACCAAATCCGTCACAAAAAACAATGGTGGGCCTGTAGCTAAACAAAGGTGCTGTCTCTATTTCTTCTTCTTAGCTTTTTTCTTCGTTACTTTCTTCTTTGCTTTTTTCTTCTTTGCCATTATTTAATCACCTCCTTTTCGGTTGATTAAAACTTTTCTACATTTAACTTAACATTGCAATACTGATTTAGTTTACTTTGTATTGAAGAACTCTGTCAAACAAATTATAAAAAACTTAAAAATCTTTTATATCTTTTTTATCGGTCAAATATTAAAAAATACTTGATAAAAACTTTTCATCATCAATATTTTATACAACTGCTCATTTTGTTTATCATTATTCTATAATGAAAATATATAATCTGTTTATCTGCGATTTGAATTTTTATTCGAGCTAACAGACAATTTTGCTTGATTACCGGCGTAAAAAGCATTTTATTTAACTTATTAGTCCGTTTTGATGTTTCTGATTGCAAGAGAAAGAATTCCTTTTTTTGTTACTACGTATATTGTGAGCATGTTGCTAAAATGTTTTAAGTATATGAAAGACAATTCGGATTCTAAAGTTCGTACTGTTTGTCAGTGTCTTTCATCAGCTAAAGTTTTTAACTTCATTTATGACTTCTTTTCACAGTTTACTTGTTAGTTTTTATGGCAAAAAGAAAAATAGTATTGTTTGGCGGAACGTTTGACCCGATTCACTTAGGTCATATCACGGTCGCTGCCGAAGCGGTAAAACAAATCGACGCAGAGAAAATTGTTTTCATTCCTGCCAAGCGTTCTCCACTAAAAGGTCCCTTCCCCGAGGCAGGTGATACCGACCGATTTGCGATGCTCGCACTTGCAATCGCTGACAACAAAAAGTTCGAGCTGAGTGATTGCGAATTGAGAAAACCTGAGCCGAGCTATACCCTCCAGACTGTAAGGCAGTTTCAGACCAACTTCGGCGGCGGAACTTTAATTTACTGGCTGATTGGCGCCGACAGTATCAATGATTTGCCAAGTTGGTATAAAATCGTCGAGCTGATTGACCAATGCTATTTATCTACGATGTACCGAGCTGGTTATGATCCCCCGGACTTTTCTAAATTTAAAGGTATTTGGGGCCCTGAGCGTGTTGAAAGGTTGCAGCGTAATGTTATCCAGACATCCCTGATTGATATAAGCAGCACCGAAATTCGAAACAGATTAGCTGCCGGTAAAAATGCGGCCGATATGCTGCACCCAGCCGTCGCCGATTACATCCGCAAACACAATCTCTACCAATCAAAAAAGACCAATTAGCTCTATACTATTGCCTGTTTTTTTCGACCGACCTTATTAACCAGTCGTACCAGTCGCTCATACCCTCTCCGCTTTTGGCTGATATCAAAAAAATTTCTATACTTTTATTTAGTTTGCGGGCATCTGCTTTCACTCGCTCGACATCAAAATCAACCTGTGCTCCTGCACTCAGCAGGTCAATTTTGTTTATAAGCAGCACCTTTGACTTGGCAAAGATAGAAGGATATTTGGCCGGCTTGTCATCACCTTCCGCAACAGAAAGCACAACTATCTTGCCGGCCTCACCTAATTCGAAAGCTGATGGACAAACCAAGTTGCCTACATTTTCTATGAAAATCAAATTTAAATCATCCATAGGTAAATTCTTCAACGCCTTATTTACCTGGGCCGCAGATAAATGACAGGCACCATCGGTGTTTATCTGAACCACGGGTGCTTTGGTTGCCCTGATTCTCTCAGCGTCTATGTCGGTCTGGACGTCCCCCTCAACAACGCCGATTTTTATTTTGTCCTTCAATTCGTTTATAGTCCTTGTCAAAATCGTGGTCTTACCTGAGCCGGGAGACGAAATCATATTCAGGCACAAAACCTTGTGCTCAGCTAAAAGCAGAATGTTATTCATGGCAAATTCGGCGTTTGCACTTAGTATCTTTTTGCCGACATTAACTTTTTGCATTGTATTACCCTGATTAGAATTCTATCTCTTCCAGCAAAAGCGGCGCATCGGGCAGTAATTCAAAGTCCTCACTGCTGCATTTGGGGCATTTCGGGCTGGAAAAATCGACATTGAAAGTTTCATTACATTTTTTACATCGCCCTTGTATCGGCTTATGCTCTATTTGAAGTTTCAGAGCCTCACAGGCCGTGCCTTTTGCAATGGCCTCAAAGGCAAAACAAAGCGCTTCATCATTAATAGCATAGAGCTTGCCACAGCTAATTTTGGCCCCAATCGGCTTTACATTCCGTTTTGCAGCTTCATCGGATATTGCAGCCAAAAGATTCTCCGCCACCATCATCTCGTGCATCAGCATATCCTCGGCAGTTCTCTTCCGTACGGCATCTGGACAATCCTCCTGCCGCCGATTTTCGTTGTCAGTTCCACAACAGGCACATCACGGCTCCGGACAACCTCACCGATTATGCTCGCCTCTTTGCCCAATGGATGCCTTTTGCAAATACTCAGACAATCATCAGCCGACTCAGCAGAGACAATCGCAACGAATTTGCCTTCGTTAGCAACATTCAGCACATCAAAACCAAGCATATCCGCCGCCGCCTGCACCACCGGCTTGACCGGAATATCGACTTCACGAATTTCAATGCTCAGGACACTTGCCCTTGAGATTTCGTTAAGTGTAGCAGCCAGTCCCCCTCGAGTCGGGTCCCGCATAAACTTTACCCCGTTAGAAGTCCCTGTCAAAGGCGAGGCAGATGCCCCTGGTGTTTTATTTCTAACGGGGTGAACCCCGTTTGTATTTTCCAGTAGTTCGCAAATTAACCCTGACAGAGCGGCACAGTCGCTCTGCAACTGCGATTGAAATTTGATTCCCTCGCGTTGGGAAATAATCGTCATCCCGTGGTCACCGATTGTGCCGCTGATAATTATCTTGTCGCCGGCTGTTATCCTGTCGAATCCCAAATCCACACCGGCCAATTTCTCACCAATTCCCGCTGTATTGATAAAGATTTTATCGACTGCACCGGTTCCGACGGTTTTCGTATCACCGGTAACAATATTTACATTGCCTGCCTTTGCTGTCCGGCTGATACTTGTTAAAATCTTTTCAAGCAATTCAAATTCAAAGCCCTCTTCTATTATCAGCGATAGTGCCAGAGCTACAGGTCTTGCACCGGCGACAGCCAAATCGTTTATCGTCCCGCAAACGGACAGTTTGCCGATATCCCCGCCGTTAAAAAATAATGGCTTGACCACATAGCTGTCTGTGGTGAAGCACACCGAGCTCGAAGCAAGATTTAATTTCGCCGAATCGGCAAGTTCATTGAGGGCATCATTTGCGAAATGAGGCAGTATATGATGCCGGATTAGCTCATCCATCAATCGCCCCCCACCACCGTGCGCAAGTAAGACTCTATCGTGTTTTTCTTTTTTCATCACTACTAAACCCTAACCTCCCGTTCTCCCGCTCCCGCCATACTTAAACCACGCCGCGCAGGTCCCTTCGGAGCTTACCATACATGGCCCAACCGCCATATCAGGAGTGCATTTTTTCCCAAATAAACCGCACTGTGGCGGCTCAATCAGACCGCACAACACCTCGCCGCATCGACAGCCGTTCCTTTCCTTGCCGGGTGTTTCGGCTATGTCAAATCGTTTGAAGGCATCGAACCGGCTGTATTTGTCTTTTAGCTTAAGCGTGCTTTTTTCTATCTTCCCCAGCCCTCGCCAGTAGCCGTCCGCCGGCTCGAAGCACTCATCGATAATTTTTTGTGCAGCGGTATTACCCTTCTCGGTTACAACAGCTGTATATATTGATTTCAGTTCCGCCTTGCCTTCCGAAAGCTGCCAGCAGATTTCACCAAGTCCTTCGATTATTTGCAGCGGCTCAAAACCGGCCACCACGCAAGGCCGACCGAAATCTTCCACAATCTCACCAAAAGCACCGTAGCCGATTATCACACTGACATGACCGGGGCACAGAAAGCCGTCTATGTTATTGTTTTTCTCAGACAGTAACGCCCGCATCGCCGGTACGACTAATTTGTGCCCGCTCAAGATACAAAAATTGTCGATATTCTCTGCCGCCGCCTCTTTCACCGCCACAGCCGTCGCCGGCGCAGTGGTTTCAAAGCCGACCGCAATAAAAACTATTGTCTTATCGGGATTGTCTTTCGCTAATTGCAGCGCATCCTCACTGCTCAGAACTACCTTTACATTCGTGTTTGACTGTTTTGTCTCGAGCGAGCCGCCTTCGCCGGGCACACGAATCATATCACCGTATGTAGCGATTAAACAATCATCCCGGCCGGCTAATTCTAAAGCAATATCGATATAGCTCTGGTCGGTAACACAGACCGGACAGCCGGGACCGGATATTAGCCTTATCCCTTCAGGCAGAGTTGATTTTATGCCGTTGCGAAAAATGGAGACCGTGTGAGTACCGCAGACCTCCATTATACTGATTTGCCGGCCTAATTTCCTGCAGGCAGCATCCATCAATTTCTGGGCACTATAAATTCTTTCGAGCATAGAATCTATCCTGAGACTTTATTCGGCGTCTTGTCGAAATCGGCGATTTCTGCAAGAAGCTGCCAGGTCTCTCTCGCCTCTTTTTCGTCAACAATCGATATCGCAAAACCAGCATGTATCAGAACCATATCCCCTAATTTGGCTTCCGGCAGCAGCGTGGTCTTGGCGCGGTACCGGTTGCCCATCGCATCGACAACCGCGTTGTCTTTTTCTAACTCAACTATCCTTGCTGGTATTGCCAAACACATAATTCGTCGCTCGTCGCTCGCGACTCGTCAAATCTTATTGATAAGGCTCACGAGCTTCACGGCTATTGCCGCCTGGCCGACAGCTACGCCGCCGTCACCAGACGGAACATCTCTGTTAAATAATACGTTAAAATCGCTTTCCTTCAATAGTTTAATCAAACGGTTCGTCAAATACCGATTACAAAACACCCCGCCGGTTAGCGCAACCGTATCTAATTTCGTACTTTCCCTTGCTTGTTTCACCATCGCTAATAGGCCATTAGCAAGAGTATTGTGGAACTTCACAGAAATTACGCCCGTATCTTTTTTCGCCTGAATATCAGCGATAAATTGCTCGAGCATTTTACACAAATCAAGAAGAACCGGTTCGCCATCTCTTATAATAAGCTCGAAATCATAATGTTCTTCAATTCCGTTTTCTGCAATTGCCTCAAGAGCTATCGGCAGTTGCGCATCAGTATTATTGAAGCTGCCCAGCCCGACCATAGCGGCGGCCGCATCGAAAACCCTGCCCAGACTCGAAGTTTCTACCGTATTGAGCCGCTTGTCAATCTGCTCAAGTATGATTTGCTGTTTGTTTTTATCCGGCTCAATCTTATCGAGCAGCCATTTGAATTTATGTAACTTAAATTCTTCGCCGTAAGTTTTTTTCAGTAATCCGAGGACAGGCCTTATGGCCTCTTTGCCTGCCTTATCCGCACCGGCCAACTGGTAATAGGCCAGATGGCCGAATCGCTCGAATTTCTCCAGAGACCCTATCAGACACTCACAACCCCAAATCGCTCCATCCGTACCATAGCCGGTCCCGTCACATGCAAGTCCGATGACCGGCCCTTGCCGGCCGTGCTC
>Ga0315551_10002935_pt1 | contig 12217 bp, 15 predicted proteins | sample SalMarSW160290MG_FD_203678 | JGI IMG/M metagenome (GOLD analysis project Ga0315551, IMG submission 203678) | Salt marsh sediment microbial communities from the Plum Island Ecosystem LTER, Massachusetts, United States - Salt Marsh Sediment SW1602-90 ... | reverse complement strand
GCTGTCCGGCCATCCAGAGCGCCGACGGGCAGGTATTTATAGAACCGACGCTCTGCGCCGGAGATATCTGCACCATTTGCGAACAGCTATGCCCGCAGAAGGCGATTTCTGCTTAGATAAGAAATAAAAGTAAAGCGAAAAATATGGAGATTAATCCAAAGAATACATTTTTATTTAGTGACCCGCACTTTGACCACAAGAATATAATTAGATACGCTCATAGGCCATTTAAAAATGTTGAACAGATGAATGAGACAATACTCAAGAATTACAATAAAAAAGTAAAGAAAGACAGTCTAGTATATTTTTTGGGTGATATGGCTTTTGGTAGAGGATCGAGAGGAGCAAATTTTTGGTTTAAGCAGCTTAAAGGACATATTATATATTTTAGAGGAAATCATGATAAAAGAGGATACAAAGAAACGGTAATTCATGTAAATGACTTATATTTTAAGTTGGTTCATAATCCACGTGATGCCGGCGATTGGAAAGGCTGGCTCATCCATGGACATGTCCATGATAAAAGTCCTTTTATAGATTTTCAAAATCAAAGAATTAACGTGAGTGTTGATGCCACTGGATTTAAGCCAGTAAAATTGAGTGACATTATAAAAAAGATAAAATAGGTTTGTCATTCTGGCGCAGGCCAGAATCCACACCTCTTTACCCCTCTGGATTCCAGCTTTCGCTGGAATGACAAGTATAGATAAGGATAATAAAGTAAAATGGAGAAAATAGACTTACTGGTAACCGGGGTCGGCGGCCAGGGAGTTGTCCTTGCCAGCGATATTATCAGCGAGACGGCTCTGGCGGCCGGCTTCGACGTAAAGAAGACGGACACGCTGGGTATGGCCCAGCGCGGCGGCAGCGTGCTTAGTCACGTGCGCCTGGCGCCGAAGGTATGGTCGCCGCTGATTAAAGACGGCGGGGTCGACCTTCTCCTTGCCTTCGAGAAGCTGGAGGCGGCCCGGTGGAGCCACTTTCTCCGACCCGGCGGAATAGCTATCGTCAATAAATACGAACAGCCGCCGCAGTCGGTCAGCCTGGGACAGGAGAAATACCCCACCGATGGCGAAATCGCCGCGGCGCTGAAACGGCAGACCGACCGGGTCTACTTCGTGGACGGCACCGGGCGCGCCAGGGAACTGGGGAATGTCAGGACGCTCAACATATTTATGCTGGGGTGCTTTTCGATATTCGCTCCGCTCGAACCAGAGATATGGAAGGCGAGCATCTCGCAGCGTCTGCCGGATAATATCCGTGAAATCAATTTAACTGCCTTTGATATGGGCAGGAAGGAAATAGAAGGTGTCCGTATCGGCTAGAGTTAAAAAGGGCATGGAACTGGGGTCGTGGATTCGGCGGATGTTCGAAGAGGGCATCGCCATGAAGAAGGAGTTCGGCGTGGAGAATGTCTACGACCTTTCGCTGGGCAACCCTATCATGGAACCTCCCCCGGAGTTCAAACGCGAAATCAAACGCCTGGCGGATAACCCGTTCCCGGGCATGCACGGCTACATGGAAAATGCCGGCTACCCGGAGACCAGGGCCGCTATTGCCGAGCAGCTGACGCGTGAAACGGGCATCAAACTCACCGAGAAGGACGTTATCATGGCCGTCGGGGCGGCGGGGGCCATTAATGTGGCCTTTAAGACTATTCTCGACCCCGGAGACGAGGTTATAGTCTTTCTACCCTGGTTTGTCGATTACTTTAATTACGTGGAAAACCACGACGGCGTTGTCAAGATCGTGCCCACCGACGAGCATTTCATGCCCCGACTTGACGAGTTCGAGAAAGCCATCGGCCCCCGGACGAAAGCCGTGCTCATCGACTCGCCGAACAATCCCACCGGCGTCGTTTACAGTGAAGACCTTCTCCGCCGGATGGGAGAGATACTCCGTAAAAAAGAAGCCGAGTACGGGACGGAGATATTCATCGTCAGCGACGAGCCTTATAAAAAAATTATCTATGACGGGCTGGAGTACCCCTCGCCGCTGAACTTCCACCGGCACAGCATCATCGCCACTTCTCACTCCAAGGACCTGTCCATCCCCGGCGAGCGTATCGGATACGTCGCCCTGCACCCGGATAGCTCTCACCATGACGAGATGATAACGGGCATGGTCTTCTGCACCCGCGTGCTGGGTTTTATAAACGCCCCGGCGTTCATGCAGAACGTGGTGCGGCGACTTCAGGATATAACCATAGACGTCTCCGAATACCAGCGCCACCGGGACTTTATCTACGATAATCTGGTGGAAATGGGATATGAAGTAAATAAACCACAGGGCGCTTTCTACATCTTCCCCAAGTGCCCCATAAAAGACGATGTAGCCTTCGTGCATGAATTACAGCGGGAGCACCATGTGCTCACGGTGCCCGGTGTGGCTTTCGGCACGCCCGGCTACTTCCGCCTGGTGTACTGCATGGACGACCGCACGCTGGAGTGCTCCATGCCCGGCCTGGCCGCCCTGGCGAAGAAGTACAAGCTCAAGTAATCAGGCGGGGTCCGCAGGCTTCGCCAATCATATAAAACACGCCTTTCATGGTATTGCTTTTTCTAAAAAATATATGGTATACTACCGCAGTGTCAGAATCCCTGTATCATAATATATAGTACTGCGAGCACGTAAACACAAAATCAGCGATAAAGATAGTCAGGGGATCAGTTGCTAGCAAATTACGGATTAATCGGACTGTTTTCCATAATCGTTTTACTCTTTTCCCTGGTAATGGTAGTTATTCCCATTGCCCTTAGATATCTTAAAATAGTCCCCAACAATCCCAACCCCATCAAGAACTCCATCTTCGAATGCGGCATGGAGACCATCGGGAAGACCTGGGTGCAGTTTAACTTCCACTATTATTTCTACGCCCTTGTCTTTTTGGCGCTCGATGTCCTGGTTGTTTTTCTCTATCCGTGGGCGGCACAGCTCCGGCAGCTGGGGCTTTTCAGTTTCTTCGTCGTGCTGATACTCGTTTTCATAGTACTCGTCGGCTACATATACGCCTGGAAGAAGAAGGTCCTCGAATGGAAATAAGCAGCGATAGAGAGTATATCTACACGTCTTCGGAGCTTGACCGGCAGGAAGGTCAGCTGATTGAAGAGGTAAAAGCGGGCGCCAGGGAGTCAATCCCCGACCCCGACGGATGGCTGGAAGAGGAAGTAAAGAAGAATATCATGCTTTCCTCGGTAGACGCGGTACTGAACTGGGCGCGGCGTTCCTCCCTGTGGACAGCGATATGCTTCCCCGCCTGCTGTGCTTTCGAATTTATCGCCGCCGAAGGCCCCCGCTTCGATATGTCCCGCTTCGGCATGGAAATCCTGCGGGCTTCGCCCCGTCAGGCCGACCTCATGATTACAGCCGGCACCCTTACCTGGAAAATGGCGCCGGTTGTCCGGCGGATATATAACCAGATGCCGGAGCCCAAATGGGTCATCGCCATGGGCGCCTGCGCTATCAGCGGCGGCATTTTCCGCTCGTCTTACAACGTGGTGCCGGGCTACAACAAGATAATACCGGTAGATGTCTACGTGCCCGGCTGCCCTCCCCGCCCCGAAGCCCTCATCTACGGCGTGCAGCAGCTTCAAAAGAAGATAGCCAAAGAGCACCAGATATTAGACCTGCCGCAGAAGCTATTGAAAGGTAAGAAAGAATGACGGTAGCCCTCTCCGGTAAAGATATCGCCGGACAGCTGGAAGAGAAATTCCCGGGCAGCATCGAGGAAACCGGCCCGGAATGCATAGTCGTGAAGAGCGATTCTTTACTGGCGGTTGCCGAATATCTTAAAAATACCGGTAGCTTGGCGTTCGACTATTTTAATTACATCACCGCCGTCGATTACTACAGCTATTTTGAAATCGTTTACCAGTTCACCTCCACGACGCATAATCACTCGTTCGTTCTTAAAACCAGGTGCTACGACCGGGAGAACCCGACCGTGCCCTCGGTAATCGGCCTCTGGCAGGGAGCCGATTTCCAGGAACGGGAGATTTACGACCTCATGGGGGTCAAATTCGAAGGACATCCCAATTTAAAACGCCTCTTCCTCTGGGAAGGATTCCAGGGACACCCGCTGCGAAAGGACTATCTCCAGTGACCACGACCGAGATGATGACACTTAAGACCGAACCGTTCGTGCTCAACTTCGGGCCGGTGCACCCGAGCACTCACGGCGTGTACCGCATGCGGGCCACCCTCGACGGCGAGGTCTTACTGGATATCGAGCCGGTGATGGGCTATCTGCACCGCGGCATCGAGAAGCTGACCGAGGAACGCACTTATTCCGGCATAATCCCGCTGACCGACCGGCTGGACTATATCTCGCCGATGAGCAATAACCTGGGTTACTGCCTGGCGGTGGAGAAGCTGGCCGGTATTAAAATACCGGAACGCGCCGATTACCTCCGCGTTATTATTGCTGAACTACAGCGCCTGGCCAACCACTGTATCGCCGTGGGTTCCTTCCTTAACGACTGCGGCGCCTATTATACCCCCTTCATGTACGCCTTCCGCGAGAGGGAAAAAATCATCGACCTTTTCGACATGGTCTGCGGCCAGCGCCTTACCTATAACTATATGAGAATCGGCGGCGTCAGCCAGGATATCCCCGCAGAATTCCTGCCGGCGTTGAAAAAATTCGTCGGACAGATGTCCCGCTGGATTGACGAATACGACATGCTGCTCATGCAGAACGAGATACTGCTGGCGCGTACCAAGAGTGTCGGCGTCCTGCCGAGGGAAACGGCCATTAACTGCGGCATCAGCGGCCCGGTAGCCCGCGCCAGCGGCGTCAACTGGGACATCCGCAAGAACGACCCCTATTCCGTCTACGACCGCTTTGAGTTCGATATCCCGCAGGGCGAGACCGGCGACTGTTACGACCGTTACCGTGTGAGGATAGAGGAGATGCGCCAGAGCCTGCGTATTATCAAGCAGGCCATGAACGATATACCCGCCGGACCCGTCAGGGCCGACGTGCCCCACCTGGTTCGCCCACCCAAGGGGGAGGCTTACGCCCACCTTGAGGCCCCCAAGGGCGAGCTCGGCTATTACCTGGTATCGGACAACTCCATTGCCCCCTACCGGTGCCACATACGGCCCACCAGCCTTATAAACCTGACCGCCCTGCGCGAGATGGTCAAGGGATGGAAGGTGGCCGACCTTATTGCCATCTTCGGCAGTATTGATATTACTATGGGCGAGGTTGACAGATAGTGGTAACACCCGATTTATTAGTTCGCAACCTGCCGATGCAGGCGGTCCCGCCGGACTGGCCCGGAGGCTACTGGTGGCACTGGCTGTTCTTCACCGTTGCGCTTATCGCTTTCACTCTAATCATGGTTATGGGCGTTATTTATTTCGAGCGCCGGGGTCTGGGCCGCATGCAGTCGCGCCTCGGCCCCAATCGCACCGGCCCCTTCGGACTGCTTCAGCCGGTAGCCGATGCCGTCAAGGTTTTATTAAAAGAGAATATCGTTCCGGACAAGGCCGATAAGCTGGTCCACTGGCTGGCTCCGGTAGTGGCCTTTGCGCCGGTATTGATGATTTTCGCCGTGGTGCCGTTCCAGAACGGGGCGCTCCTAGCCGACCTTAATATCGGCATACTCTATGTGGTGGCTATCAGCTCCGTCGCCACGGTAGGCGTCTTCATGGCGGGGTGGGGCTCCAGCAACAAGTATTCCCTGCTCGGCGCCATGCGCAACGTCGCCGCCGTGGTCAGCTATGAGATGCCGCTGGTGCTGGCGGTCGTCGGCGTGGTGCTGGTTGCCGGCTCGCTCTCCATGAACCAGATTGTGCTTGCCCAGGACATCCCCTTCATCCTGTTCCAGCCCCTGGGCTTTCTCATCTTCTTCGCCGCCGGCTGCGCCGAGATTAACCGCAGCCCCTTCGACCTCATGGAGGCCGACCAGGAGCTTGTCGCCGGCTTCCATACCGAATATTCCGGCATGAAATTCGCCATGTTCTATCTGGTAGAGTACGCCGAGGCCATTGCCATCTCCGCCATTATCACCACGCTTTTCCTCTCCGGCTGGAGAGGCCCCTTCCTGCCGCCGTGGCTGTGGGTTATAGTCAAAGTATTTATCGTTTTCTTTTTAATGATCTGGACGAGGAGTACCTTCCCGCGTGTACGCATCGACCAGCTTATGGCCCTGGCCTGGAAGTTCCTCTTCCCGCTGGCTTTAATTAATGTGTTCATTACCGCTATCCAGGTGCTCGTCTGGCCGGACGCGTTACCGTGGGTATTAATTATCGTCAATATCGCCATCATGGTGATACTGGTCGTTTCATGGTCTAAATTCTTTAAGTTAGGATGGGGACGACTTGAAGTTTGAACGTTACGGTATAGGATTAATCAAGGGCATGATGGTGACCATCCAGCACCTGCTGCGGCACCCGACGGTCAGCCAGTTCCCGGAACAGCGACTTAACATCTCACGCCGGTCACGCGGTAACGAGCTTGTCTGGAGTCGGGAAAAGTGCACCGGCTGCGGCACCTGCGCCAAGACCTGTCCCCAGGGCGCTATAGAAATCGTCACTTCCACCAACCTCGAGGACAATAAGTACGAGGTGGAGACATACCGGGTGGACACCGGCTACTGCATTCAGTGCGGACTGTGCGTCGAGGCCTGCCCCTATGATGCCCTCTTCATGGGTTATTCCTTCGAGAGGGCGAAATACCGGCGCGGCGACCTTGTCCAGAGCAACGACGAACTGCTGGAATCGCCGGAGAGGCCCGCCAGCGGTTATTACCACCCTGAAATTGCGGAAAAACTGCCCGAGCAGACCCTGCTCATCGATAAAATCGTGGAGAAGAGGAAATAATGGGACTTGCCGCTGCATTCTGGATAATGGCGGTGGTCGCCGTAGTGGCGGCCCTGGGCGTGATATTCCTGCGCAACGTCTTCCGCGCCGCCCTGTCCCTCGTCCTCTGCTTTATCACCGTGGCCGGACTCTACATCACGTTAAGTGCCGACTTCCTGGCGGCGGTGCAGATACTGGTTTACGTGGGAGCGATATCGGTGCTGATTATCCTGGCGATTATGATGACAAGGGAAGTCCAGCAGGGCAGCCCGTCCAATAAAATGAAATTACCCGCCTTTATCGTGGCGGTGGTATTGCTGGGAATCATGATTTATACCGTTACCGCGAACTCATGGCAGATAGCCGCGGAGTCGCCGCTGACACCCACGACAGTCCCGCTGGCCGCGAAGCTCTTCAGCGAGAGCGGTTTCATCCTGCCAGTGGAGATAGCGGCGATGCTGATACTGGCGGCAATCCTGGGCGCCATCGTTATCGCGAGGGAGAAATAATGACAATCGGCCTCGAGCATTATCTAGTACTGTCGGCGGTGCTCTTCTGCATCGGACTGTACGGCGCGCTGACCAAGCGCAACGCCGTGATTATCCTGATGTGTATCGAGCTGATGCTAAACTCGGTTAATATCAGCCTGGTGGCGTTCTCCAGCTATATCGTACCGCTGCTGCTGACGGGTCAGGTCTTCGCCATCTTCGTGATGGTGGTAGCCGCCGCCGAGGTAGCCGTCGGCCTGGCAATAATCCTGGCCATATACCGGGGTCTGACGGACATAGACGCCAATAATATTAATCTAATGAAATGGTAGGCTGAAAAATAATATGCCAGTGGAAAAAAGGAGGGCGAATATGAAGAATTCAGGTGGATTTTTCGGGGCTTTCTGGTTTGCCGGCTGGCTGTTCACCGGGGCCTTTGCCAACCTGGTATGGTGGAAATGGATTCTGGGCATCGTGGTCTGGCCGTTTTACCTCGGCGATGCCGTATTAGCTATGTAAATTAAGGGGAGTTTGAGAGGGGGACACAGGGGGTGAGGTAGTCAGTGGGAGGGGAGAGGAAAAATAAAGTGAAGTACAGAAAAAATGTGGGTAGAAGTTAAAAAAACAAAAACGCTGGTCGTTGCCGAGATGTGGAAGGAATGCTTCGAGGGGGAAGGCATCCCCACCCGCCTTATGCCCGTCTCCGGCCTGCCGGTGGGCCAGGAACTGACCGAATATTCCGTGCTGGTGCCCCAGGATAAAGAGCACGTGATTAAGGATATTTTAAGGAAGCTATGATACCTTATCAGTTAGTCTGGCTTATAATGCTGATGCCGTTGTTCTCTTTTATCATCAACGGGCTTATAGTCAGGCAGTTCGTGAAAAAAGAGTCGAAAACCTACGGCTATATCACCATCGGGGCTATCGGTATTTCGGCGATATTCGCCATCTGGGCGCTGTTTTCACTACTGTCGATAGAGTCCCACGAACTGGCCGTCCCCGATGTCAGCTGGGTGGTTATCGAGAACGGGATCACCATTCACCTGGGCCTGATAGCCGACCAGCTTTCGATTGTCATGGCCGTTACCGTCTCCATCGTCAGCCTGATGGTGCAGATATACTCGCTGGGCTACATGGCCCATGACGAAGCAGGATACTACCGTTATTATACCTTCATGTCCCTGTTCACCTTCTCCATGCTGGGACTGGTGCTCTCCGATAATCTGCTCTTTACCTTCGTTTTCTGGGAGATGGTCGGGCTGTGCTCCTATCTCTTAATCGGTTTCTGGTATCACAAGAAGTCCGCCGCGGACGCCGCCAAGAAGGCCTTCATCGTTACCAGAATCGGCGACTTCGGTTTCCTGGCGGGAATATTGATTTTGTTCTTTAACACCGGCACCTTTGATATCCACCAGCTGCACGAGCTTGCCGTGGCGGGTATCCTGGGCGGCACGGTACTCACCTGGGCGGCCATCGGGATATTTGCCGGGGCCGTGGGTAAATCGGCGCAGTTCCCGCTGCACGTATGGCTGCCGGACGCCATGGAAGGCCCCACCCCCGTCAGCGCCCTCATCCATTCCGCCACCATGGTCTCCGCCGGCGTTTTCCTGGTGGCACGCATGATGCCGCTCTTCGTCTACTCGACCCAGGCCATTACCCTCGTCGCCGTTATCGGCGGCTTTACGGCCATCTTCGCCGCCACGATGGGTCTGGCAGCCAATGATATCAAGCGTGTGCTGGCCTATTCCACCATCAGCCAGCTGGGCTACATGATGCTGGGACTCGGGGCGGTCGGTATGGTGCTGGCAGGAGAAGGCAATGCCAGCGTGGAAATCGCCAAAGCAGGCGTGGCAGTCGGCATGTTCCACCTCTTTACCCACGCTTTTTTCAAGTCGCTCCTCTTTCTCGGGGCGGGCAGTATCAGCCACTCGTCCGGGACATTCGATATGCGGCTGATGGGCGGCCTGCGCAGGACGATGCCCTGGACGTACGCCACTTTCCTCATCGGCTCGTTGAGCCTGGCGGGCATCTGGCCGCTGGCCGGCTTCTGGAGCAAAGACGAGATACTGGTCAACGCCCTGGAGGCACAGCCGGTATTGTTCACACTGGCCATGATAACCGTGTTCCTGACGGCTTTCTACATGTTCCGCGCCATCTTTATGACCTTCCACGGCGAGTACAGGGGTGGCGCCACCGATGACGGCGTAGACCACAGCCACACCCACGAGTCGCCGTGGGTAATGGTGGGCCCGCTGGTGTTCCTGGCCATCCTGGCCATAGCCGCCGGCTGGTGGAACCTTACCGGCGGCTTCAACGAGTTTCTGGGGCATCACGGCGGACACGGAGCGGCAAGCATTATCGCCGGGTTGTTTAATCCATTTACACACGTCCTGCCCGTGGCGGCCCTGCTGGTGGGTCTCTTCGGCATTTTTATGGCGTACGTAATTTACATCAGGAAGTGGATTACCGCGGAGAGACTGGGCAAGTTCTTCGGCCCGCTTTACACGCTGGTCTTCCGCAAGTATTTCTTCGATGAATTATATGAAAACATCATCGTGAAGCTGGTTTTAATGAAAAAACTGTTTACCGGCTTTACTGTATTTGACAGCAAAGGCGTTGACGGAGCGGTCAACGGAGTCTCCGATGTCGTTATGAGCGGCGGCCGGGCCATCCGGCGCGCCCAGACGGGGCAGCTGCAACTCTACGGCCTCTTCATCGGCATCGGGGTGGCAATTATAGGAATTTGCATGTACATATTCGGATAAATAATGGGAGATAAAATAGTTGGAATTTAATTACCTGACGACCATACTCTTCCTGCCGGCGGTGGGGGCGATTATCATTGCCCTCATATCCCGGAAGGGCGATGACGCGCTTATCAAGCGTGTGGCCGCCGTCTTTACCGGCATTCCGCTGGTCATGGCGATATGCCTCTTTGCCGCTTTCGACCGCTCATCGGGCGCGGCGGGGATGATGCAGTTCGAAGAGAAATACCTCTGGATAGCCCCGCTTAACGCCCACTACCACCTAGGCGTGGACGGATTGAGCATGCCCATGGTACTGCTGACGACCCTGCTCGGGTTCCTGGCGGTGTTTATCTCGTGGAAAGTCCACGCCAGGCCGCGCGAGTTCTTCGCCTGGCTGCTGCTGCTGGAAACCAGTATCATCGGCGTTTTCGTCTCCCTGGACCTGCTGCTGTTTTTCATCATGTGGGAGATAGAAGTTATCCCGATGTACTTCCTGATAACCATCTGGGGTTCGGGACGCCGTGAATACTCCGCCATCAAGTACGTCATTTACACATTGTTCGGCAGCGCCTTCATGCTGGCGGGCATTCTTAGCCTTTACTTTACCACCCACAGCTTGAGTATGGTGGATATCGCCGGACAGGGCATGGGGATGGCGCAGTCGCTTATGCCCGCGGGGGCTATCTTCTGGCTGCTGTTCATCGGCTTCGCGATTAAGCTGCCGATGTTCCCGTTCCATACCTGGCTGCCGGATGCCCATACCGATGCCCCTACCGCCGTCAGCGTGATGCTGGCCGGCGTGCTTATCAAGATGGGCGGCTACGGGATGATGCGACTCTGCGTGAGCATGTTCCCCGGCCCCGCCCAGGACTACGCGCAGATATTGATAATACTGGCGTTAATCGGCATTATCTACGGCGCGGCGGTAACTCTGATGCAGACCGATATCAAGCGGATGATTGCGTACAGCAGCATCAGCCATATGGGCTACGTGCTGCTGGGCATCTTCGCCCTGGGGCAGGTAAGCCTTACCGGCGCCGCTTTACAGATGTTCAGCCACGGTATCGTTACCGGACTGCTCTTTGCCATGGCCGGACTGGTCATCCACAATATTAAGGTACGCGACCTGCGTAAGCTGGGCGGGCTGGCGCGGCAGGTGCCGGTTATCACCGCCGTCTTTTCTATCGCGGGACTGGCCTCCCTGGGACTGCCCACCACCAGCGGTTTCGCCGCAGAGTTCCTTATCTTCCTGGGCAGCTTCAACAGCACCGCCGTCCCCTACACGCAGGTATACACCATTATCGCCATCATCGGCGTCGTCCTGACCGCCGGCTATATACTCTGGATGCTCCAGCAGGCGTTCTACGGTCCGGTTAAGGAAGAATTCAACGGCGTCAAGGACGCCGATGGTATGGAAAAGTTCTATATGTTCGTCCTGGTGGCGGCGATTATGCTGGTAGGTATCTACCCGGCCATATTGACGGATGTCTTTAAACTCGGTATATCACCCATAGCGGCCTTATTCGGCGGCTAGAATAAATAAAGGAGAGTAGGATTTGAATCTGGCGTTGTTCATACCGGAGATTACTCTGGCGGTTTTTGCCGTACTGGTAATCCTGCTGGACCTGGGCGTACGGCAGAAGAACCTGCTGCGCTCGGTGAGTCTGGCGGGACTGGTCATCGCCGGCGGGGTCACGGTGGCGATGTGGGGCGGCAGTTACAGTCCGCTCTTCAACAACATGCTGGCCGTGGACAACTTCGCCCTGTTCTTCAAGATGCTCTTCGCCGGAATCGCCTTCCTGGTTATCCTGGCCTCCGCCGACTATGTAGATAAGTTCTCCCGCTTCCAGGGTGAGTATTACGCCCTGATACTGCTCTCGACGCTGGGCATGATGCTGATGGCGGCTACCGCCGACCTTATTTCACTGTACATCGCCCTGGAGCTGACCAGCATCTCGCTTTACGTTCTGGTGGGCTTCCTCAAGGACCGAAAATCTACCGAAGCCTCGCTGAAATACCTGCTGCTGGGGGCGATAGCCTCGGCAGTGCTGCTCTACGGCATGGCGATGGTCTTCGGCTCCACCGGGCAGACTCAACTGGGCGCCATTGCCGCCTCGATACAGGCGATGTCCCTCGACAGCATCCTGTCCAGTCCGGCGCTGCTGATGGGTATCG